>Ga0116204_1000763_pt1 | contig 18385 bp, 21 predicted proteins | sample LakKivwa52mmetaG_FD_94481 | JGI IMG/M metagenome (GOLD analysis project Ga0116204, IMG submission 94481) | Anoxic lake water microbial communities from Lake Kivu, Rwanda to study Microbial Dark Matter (Phase II) - Lake Kivu water 52m metaG | ecosystem: Environmental > Aquatic > Freshwater > Lake...
ATGATTGACAAAAACAACCACGGATCAGGAATATGCCCGTATGAGACAAACGCTCATGGTGTTGGTGAAACTTCTTGTGGCAACTTTGTTCATATGGTAACTATTGGCACAACAGGGTGGAAATATTGCCCTTGGTGTGGAAGAACAATTTTTTATGTGCAACAAAGGGAGCATAATAATGAATAAAAACCATGTTAAATTTTATGTTAAAAAGCCCATACAAATTGAAGCAATGCAATTTGTATATACGAAAGATCGCATTGATGAACTAAAGACTTTTTGCGGTGATTTCCTTGGCACCATTTCAAAAGCGCGGCATATTGGCGCTCTAGCAGAATGTGAAATCAAAACTCTAGAAGATGGCGACCATATGCAAGTAACACATATTGCAACCGAAGGTGATTATATCATCAAGGGAATTCGTGGAGAATTCTACCCATGTAAACCGGATATATTTCGTGAAACATATCAAGAGGTTTGTAATGAAGAGGGTTAGGAGAATGACATGAAAAAGGTAAAAATTCTAGTTCACACTCCAAACGGTAAAACTTATGAGACAGTTTATGCAGAATGTTCGGATGAATCTTTGGATAATTTTAGGGATAAATTGAAAAACCCGAAGTATCTTACTTTTACAGATATGCATGGATATGAATGTTTTTTCACAAAGGAAATGCTTGGTCATTGTGTTGTTAGACTAAAGGTTAAGGAGTAAATTATGAAAAAGATTTTCGCACTAGGTGCAACAATTGTTGGGTCAATTCTTATTAGTCTTGCAGCACTTGTTACTCACATTGTTGTTTGTATTCAAACTGCAAATTGGATTCTTTTGTTTGCTGGAATTCTTGCCGCACCAGTAGGTGTTATTCACGGTATCGGTCACTGGTTTGGAGCGTGGTAATATGACAATGTTTGGATTTAGACCAGTTGAAGCCTGCAAAGAGTGTAAGGGTCCAATTATGGTTGGCGAAGAATGTTCACGATGCCTTAGAAAAGAACTAAATGCCGAATGTAAAGAGGTTATTAGACTTAATCAGATTATCATAAATTATGCTATTAGAGCTTTTGATATTATTTCAAAGAATATGGTTGGTTGATTATGGCATGGTGGGAATATACTCCAACATCCCATTGGGGAAGTGAAGATTATGATGATTATGATGATGCATTTGATGAGGGACATTTCTCTGGTCCTCTGATGATTACTTGTCGTTCTTGTGGCATGAAGGATTTGAAATGGGGTCAACACAACGGTAAGTGGCGATTGTTTGCTGGAAGTACCTTGCATGTTTGTGAACATTATCAAAAGCAAATTCCACCAGAACCAAAGAAAGAAACCATTGGTTTAACTGGAACTATTTCAGAAGATGAACTAGATAATTGTCCATTTTGTTTTTCTCACAATGTTGATATTGAAGAAGTATACACTGAACCGGATGTTGGTTGGCAACGAAGAATATATGCTGTTCATTGTTTTAATTGTGGTGCAAGAGGGTCAACTGTATATGATACAAAAATGGCAATTGAAAAATGGAATGATGCCTAAGAATAGGGGTTAATAAAATGAACATTGTACTATTGAACGTTACCTTTATTATGTTTTTCCTTGCTATTGTAGTAATGGCGCTGGATATATGCGATCTTTGGGTAAAAATGTTTCCCAAGGTGTCAACAATTAGGGTTGTGATGTTGCTTTTAATTGCCGTAATGGGTACGGCAATAGCAAATTTCCTATTGATGATCAACAAGACGATTGGTTGACTTTAAAGATGGGAATATGTGATGCATAACATACCAGATTACATAATGAATTTCATTGTGGCAGTTTATCCAGAAGCACCAGAATTGGCATTAGCATCGTTCAATGAAAAACTTGCTTTGATAGATGCCACTGAAACAATCAATGAACTTAGAGGTGAAGTTGAAAGACTCAAAAGAGAAAGGGACGATAATGAAGGAACTTATTAATTACAAAAGAACAACTAGGACAAAGCACAATCTTAGGATGATCATCGGCGCAGCGGTTGCTATGCTATCAATTTCACTTGATTCGTGGATTTTCATGATTCCACTTGCAATTGTTGCTGGTATTATTCTTCCATTTGCAAATGATTCAACAATCGTGGAGTAGAGTATGGACCCAAGAATATATAAAACCACAATGCACAAAGCCTATAGGGCACAATGGTTGTGGAAAAAGTTTAGATCTGGCAATTGGAGTTCATATTTTGAGATGAAAGAATCAACAGATGAATTGGATTGTTTCTTTGGTTTATCTACAAAGGAAATAGTGGAAGAGATAAACAAAGAAGCGCGTAGCAATGAAAAAACAAAGGAGAACACAATGAATATTCACAATAACAAAACCGATGCTAATCTTTATTATTATTGTGATTTGTTTCCCAAGCATCTACTAGATGCAGTCGATGATCTACAAACCCTAGAAGAAATGATTAAAGATGAGTTGGATGCCGAAAGAATTACAATCGAGGATGTTGCGACCGCAGAATTCTACAAGGTGACTCCGATCACCGTTAACATAGAGGTAAACCACACAGTTGAAATAACCGAAGGATGAAAAGGAGAACACAATGGATCTTAGTAATGGTAATAATTATATGTGCAGTTTGTTCGAAGGTGAATTCTTTGTAACGACGAAAGAACTAGAGGACAAACTTCAGGCTGAACTTCAAGACGGCTATATAACTGTTGAGGACATTGATCATGCTGAATTTTGGAAGGTCGAGCCAGTTATTCTTTGTGTCGATGTAACACAAACTGTTAAGATTACAGAGTAATTTCACATAGAACAACTCAATAACAATCATAAAATCACCCTTAACAATTGTTAAGGGTGATTTTGTTATATTTATTCTTGCTATGAGGCTAATAGCATTGTTAACAAAAGAAAGGTATACCAATATGAAAGGAAAGTTGTAATGAAATTATCAGAATTGAAAAGTATTATAATGGAATGTGTTGAAGAGTTGAATGAAGTTGGTCCTGCACGAAAACATCGTAAAGCAACAGGGTATCAATATAAAGATGGTTTGGATGACCCATTGAAAAATTCAGTGAAAGATAGAAAAGATTGGGCAACAAGGGGTAAGTTTGGTTCAGAGGATTATATACCAAGAAAAATCGGTTCATTCAAGAAACTTGGCGAAGCAAACAGTTTAAACGACATTGCAAAAAAACACCAAAGAAAAATTGCCAAGAAAACACTTAAAATGAATGATGTGTTTGCTAACATTATGGGTGGACCAAATAAAGAAGAGGCAAAAAAAATTCTAAAGCAAACAAAGCCAAAAAAGAAAATTAAAGAGGCAAAGCGCATTCCTGTCACTGGTGAAGATACAGAGACAAAATTACGCGATTGGTCGAAAGGTAAGTTTACTGATTTAGAGTGGCTGACAAGAGAGAAAACACAGCAGCGCAATAAAGAAGCAATGAAAGCGGTTGCAAAGAGACGCAAAGAGTTGTTGAAGCAAAGAAGGGAAAAATAAGTAATGAAACTAAGTGAACTAAAACAAATCATCAGAGAATGCATCTATGAATTAGATGAAGCAAAACGCATTCCTGTTTCCGGCGAAGATACAGAAACCAAACTAAGCAGAGACGGTTGGCCACATATGGAAGGTGGCGTTAGAAGAATGGTCAATAGGGGAAAAACTCAACAAGCACACAAAGAAGCAATGAAAAGGGTTGCGAAGAGACGCAAAGAGTTGGTGAAACAAAGAAAAACAAATGAAGCATATAACGAATCACCAGAGTTTGGCAAGATTGCTTTTCCGAAGCGCAAAGAAATACTCAAACCGAGAAAACCAAAGATAAGACAACCATCAGGGCAACCAGATTCATTAGCTAAGGGTTGGTGGAGAAGTAAACCAAAAAGTGGAAAAGCACCCAAATAACTCCTTACAACACAATAACATACAACGATGCCACGGTGATCTAACTCATTGTGGCATCATCATTTAAAAAACCCCGGTCGGATTGAAAATGCAAATCATAATTCCATTCAATTCTATATCTCGCCAAAACTATGTGCAAATGGACAGTTTTGGCGACTTATGATGTAAAGTCAACTTAACATTAACAAGCTAAACAACTTACACGATAGATTGATAAGTCAAGTATAGATTGATAAGATCAAGTAAGGTTCCTCAACTTGGGCATTTTACATATTGTTATATCATCACTTATAACTCGTTGAAAATCAAAAGGTTCGTAAGCGGAGAGAAAAATTTATATTGTTGAAACACAACAACTTATACGATTTGATATATTGTAATACACTCAGTATTTTTCAGTTTTCTGTTTACTTTCCTCCCCGTTTATGAGATAATAGATATACGGTTGATAGCAGTAAAGCCAACCGAATCGGGTTGAAAAGTTCGGCGGGACCACATAAGGGAACCCCAACGAGTTAAGTACAAATAACTTAACATCAACCCCAAGTTTAATAAGAGTTTATCGGGAGAGTGATGCTTAATGGCTGTCTAAATCGTTACCATTAAAAAATTAGGTTGAGTTAATAAAAGGTGGGTTTGTTGATATCGATTGGAATACGTCCAAGTCAACAAACCCACAATTGTTAAAGGAGATAACACAATGTCTAAGCGTTATGAACTGATTTATGTTGATTATAATGATGACGATCCGCGTGTGCATTTTATCACTATTCGCGATGACTGGGAAGGTGACGAGATCGCGGCAGCAACCTCGTATATCGATCAGGATATCATGATGACTCACGAGGATGTTCTGAATATGTTTAGCGAGAATTTCCGCTGGACGATGAAGAAGATGACCTTTGACGAGTGGTGCGATTATCAGATCACACTGAGTTGATTCAGTAGAACAAAACAAAAACATTATAACGCTCACATCTAAATGGTGTGGGCGTTTTCGTTTGTCTACACACAACAAAATAATTTCAGTGTGGTGATGTTGTTATTGGTGCGTGGTGTGCGAGAGAATAATAACTTGTTGTGTTATATGTGTTTGTTGTGTTATATGTGTTTGTTGTGGTGCTGTTCTATATGTGGCGCAATTATTTTTCGCTTGCACTGTGCGTGGGTATATTATTGTATTAATATACTATATATCCCCACAAAATCACCCCACCAACAACATACCACATCCAATCGTATAAATACGATAAAGCAAATTAATTCATTCCCCAAATGTAACACACACTTTACACCAACATTACAAAAACAACACAACCAACATCAATACTCAATTCTAATCAACATAAATTGAATCATGTATAACACAACATATATTTAATATGTGTCATAACCAAAGGAGAATAACATAGTATGAAACTAAGTCAACTTAAATCAATCATCAGAGAATGTATTGAGGAAATGAATGAAGGTCCAGCAAGAGACTATAGAAAGAAAATAAAGGATGCATCACATAATGATGAACTTTCATTTAGTCAAGATATGAAACGCATTACAGCAGGACGTATAAAAGCAACCGGTGGGAAATACAATCCAAAACCATTACTTAAACGTGCAAGAGATTATGTTACAAAATATAATGATGGAAAAGTATTTTCAAAAGATAGAAATAAAGACTTGCACACACTAACAATAAGAAATGGTCATCGTGGAAGTACAACACCTAGAAAACCAAGAGAGATAACCAATGAACGTGGTATTGGTGATCCTAATAGTACATCTGGCAGAGGCAATATTATTATCACCAATAAAAAATTGAATGTTGCACCAACCAAACGAACTCCAAAGAAACCTAGACCATCGTATGCATACGATGAATATAAACCAAAGAGATAATCTACATATTTAGATAAGGGGTAAATAACAATATGAAGAAAATAACATTTACTGATAGAGTACAAGAGATTCATTCTTATCTTAACGAAGCAACACGTTCTAAATATGAAATATTCCATGATTCATTCACAAGCGCAGTTGGTGAAGCATTGGACTATGCCAAGAAGAATGGTTATGAAGTGAATGAAAATGATTGGTTCAACCATATCACAGTTGGTAGAGGTAGACCAAAGGATGGTCAGACATTCTCTACACATATTGGATTGGATAAAAATGGAAAAGCAGTTAGAAAAGTATTGCATATTCAGGTCTATAATCGTGAGACACACTATAGAACCTATGAATTGAATTGTTATATATCATAAGCGAAAGGTTTGAATTGTGAACAAGAAAAATCTATTGCTAACCGAATTGAATCACATGATGCACTTGGCAGGATTGGATGAACTTAATGGTATTGATGAAAAGAGATCAAGAGGATACCACAAGAGAAAGAACGACAAAAGGGCAGCAGAAAAAGCCAAAGAACTTGGAGACAATCCTTGGGAGGGCACATTCAATAGGAGACAAACAAAAAGACGAGGACAGAAAAAGGTTAACTACGCAGCGCCAAATCACAAGAGAGTTTCAGATGAAGAACACGAAGGGGAAATTGTTCCATCATCAGAAATGATAAAACAGGGAACAATGAAAACACATCCAAAATTTTCAGATGCTATTCATAAATTTGCCTCCGATAAACAATCTTTCACGGATGCTATAAGCAAAGCAAAGGAAGATCGTGCTGGAAGCATAAAGAGAACACACAATGGGTTCTACAATCCAACGAAAAGAGATATGCAATTTCCCGGTCATGAGTCGGGCAAGTGGAAGAGAGCAAAAAGGAATAATAAAAAAGGTAATCCAGTAGATAAACCTATTGTTTTGAGACACAAAGATGAACAAGGAAGAACACACCATCATGGAATATCCGGCAATCATAGGATAGCAGCGGGTGGAAAAAAGACAAGAGTAAATTTTATCGACGTATAACACGAAAGGAATAGAATAATGAACAAGAAAAACCTAATAAACGAATTGAATTACATGAGATATCTAAATGACTTCTTAAGCGAATCATTCCTTGTTGATGAGTTGGAGGATATCCAAGAGTTTACATTTGGAAGAAAAGAGAAGGCAGAACCACCAAAACTAAGGGGGCACATAGATGGAGACTATTCCAGTAATGTTTCTTGGGGTGAACAAAGACCATTAACCAAGAAACAAACTGAGGATAATGAAATTGTTAGAAGGGGTGAAGAAAAATTAGCAAGAAAATTCAGGAACAGGCGATCTGTGGAGAGAGTTAAAAGAAAAATGGCAGGTAGATCATCACGCAAGTATTCGAATACTCCATCAATATCAAGAAGAAAAGGAAAATAAATGAGAAAACTATTAAGTGAGACAAGAAGAATATTAGAACTTCACAATGCCATCAACAAGAGTAAAACAAATGAAGATGATACATCGGGTGGATATGGTGAACATAACATTGGCTATAGACACAAGGTTGGTTCATTCAAGAAAATTGGTAAGGCAAATGAAGCAGCACAACCAAACAAAATGAATCAACTTTGGAAAAACACAATTGAAAAGACAGGTGGAGTTACCAAAGGTGATGCATCAAAAGTAAAGACAACCAAACTTAATAAGACAAAGGGAAAGAAATTCAAGCCATATGATTATGGTAAATTGAAGGAAGAAAGTCAGTATGAAAAGATGCATCCAGAACGAGCAGCAGCAGAAAGAAGAGCATTGAAACTTCAAAATAAGAGAAAGATAGCATTGGCTAATCAAAAGGTAAAAAAATCAACAAATGAATCAGATTATTCATTCGATGAACTAAACAGAAAGAAACTACACAATATAAAACAACAATCAAGGCTTAGACCAACAAAACCATTGAAGCCCAAAAAGGGTGATTACTCAAAGACAATAGCACAGCATAAAGCAAATAAAATTAAATCAAGATATGATGAAAGTTAATGGAACAAAAGATCGATAATTTTACTTTTTAAACAATTCATGGTTCTTTGCACATACTTTATAGAAAAACACATTTAAGGGGATTAGATTTAATGAAATATGGTTTTTTAGGTAAGTTTTTTTCATTATTATTCATTGTTACAATTGCATCGTCTTGTGAGGGGCAAACCATAACAAATGTCACCGCATATACCCATCCAATAGATTCAATACCAATTAGATTTAGTTGGTCTGAACCATTAAATGGGACAAAAGTTATTAAGTATATTATTCAACATAAGATTGGTGAATCCAATTGGTATAATTATGCATTCAGTGATATAAATTCCATATGGATTGATGTTAGATATAGTGAAAATAATACAGTGAGAGTTGCCGGGATAGATAGTCAAAATAGACAAGGACCGTGGAGTGAGAATAGTAACATATTAAACCCAAGTGTTCATTTTAAAAATAAGGAGATTGAATGAAAAAGTTAAAAATAGTGTTAACTTCAATAATGGCTGCAACCATATTTGGATTGTTTATTCATGGATGCAATACAGAAGAAATTAACCTTAGGGCAATAAGAGATAATAGAACATATATCTCATCAGACTCCACATCTCATAACATGAGATGGAGAACAAATTCTTGGGTAAATAAACAAGCAAAATATTGGTCATCTGCATCAGTTATAATAACAAGTGTTGATAATACTCTTGGTGGGCAAAGTTCTTATTGGTTGAAGAAAGTTGTTGAAAAGGGATTCAAGGGAACAATTCTCATTGATGAGAACTTTGACTTCCTACCAATATCATATGTTTCTGAATCACCGGGAACATACAAGGGAGATCTTTACAATTACTTTGTGGGAACATTGGGATATGCAGGAAACTGGTATGTTAAAAATGATTTGGGTGTGGCAATAATCTATGAACATCCAGAACTTGGTGCCTGTCGCATTCTGAATCCGGCAACAGTTAATACATGGGCAAATGGAGTTTATGACATATTCAATACATATGCAAATGCACTAAGGGAAAGCGTAAACGCGGAGGCAGTAGACTTTTCTGTTGGTATCTTTAGAAGCTATGATCAATCAAGTTGGAAACCATATAGAGATCTTCCATCTGATATGATAACCAATAGGGCAGACCCATTATCTCTATCAAAGAACATTGGCGCATACACATCTGGAGAGCTAGATGGATTTAACACTCACATAGATAGCCACGTTTCTAGAATAAAGGGAAAGGATATTCCACTAGTTGTGTATGGTGACAGATTGGATAATGTCACAACAAAGATTGAAGATGGCAGTATCATTGGAGTGTTCTTTGAGAATGTTACATCTGCAAATTACAGAGACAAGATAGAAACAGCATTTGATTACAGGGATACATTTAGCCCATCAGACACAGAGAATTCTTTGCTTATCATAATGGGTATAACAAAAGATGTTTACCGTGAAACATCACCAACTGCATATGCAAACATGATGAAAGCAACGATTGATGCTGGATCTTATTTCACACCGGGAGCAAATGGTCTATACTTTGAATATCCTAGATATAAGCCGGGTGATTGGTGGATTAGATCTAAGAATGATGCCAACTGGCAGAACAATAGAAACAATCCAGATTATCCTAGCATTGCATACTCACCAAGAATGAGTTTTGGTTTAACACCAATAACACCACCAGCAGATATTACACCACCAGAAATTCCAACTGGAGTTTCAGCAACAGCAAATATAAATGGAAGTATAACTCTAAATTGGACTGCAAACATAGAGGGAGACTTTAGTCACTATAACATATATCGTGGAACCACAACTGGCAACACTGGTTTAACACCATATGTCACAAATGTAATTTCAAGCTCGCACACAGATATGAATGTTGTTGATGAAGTTGAATATTTTTATCAAATAACCTCAGTTGACACATCAGATAATGAATCAGACAAATCTAGTGAAGTAAATGCAACATCAAACAACCTAACCCCACCATCTACACCAACTGGATTAACTGCTAGTGGGACGATTGAGGATTTTGTTATCATTTTGAATTGGAATGAAAATACTGAATCAGATTTGGCATCTTATGAAGTATACAGAGATGATATATTTGTTACTTCTGTCCTAGTTGGAACAGAAACCTACAGGGACGATAGTGTAGAATTGCAAGGAATCTTATACACATACAAAATTAAAGCAAAGAACAACAAAGATTTGGAATCTGAATTTTCAAATGAATCATCAGATTATGTTGGAAATAGAGTTGCCCCATTGGCACCAACGAATTTTCAAATATTTGCAAATGATATACATGTTACCCTTAGTTATGAAATTGATGCACTTAATTTAGAGGATGATTTTGCTGGTTTTAAACTTTATAGGGGTGTAAACACAAGTGAAGTCACATTCTTAAGAACCCTAAATAGTTTTGGTGGTGCTGGAGATTATACAGCATGGGATGTAAATAATCAATATTATTACAAACTAAGTACATATGATACTGCTGGAAATGAATCTGAATTGGTAACATCAACACCAGAATATGTGTCACCATTTAATATTAGTAGACCATCTGCGCCCGGAAATTTTTCGTGTTCAGGTTCAGATTTGGAAATATCATTAACATGGCTAAATCAAATTGGAAGTGTAAATCTACTATATTACAACGATTTAGATCATTATGAGTTACATAGAAGTGAAGAGGGATCTGGATTCACGCCATCTCCAGAAAACTTAATAGCATCGTTGATAACTGGATATTATAGTGATACAGACACAGAATATGATACAACATATCACTATAAACTATATGCTGTAGACATAGTTGGGAATAAAACTCTCTTCCCATCATATACATCATGTACAACAAGTGGATCTCCGGTTGATATAACTCCCCCAGCCATTCCAACTGGTTTGTCTGTAATTGTTAGTGAGGGGTTGGCAGCTTTAACTTGGACTGCAAATACAGAAGAAGATTTTTCGTATTACAATGTATATAGGGCAGAAGTTATATCTGGAATTGAACAATCATATGTTCTTTTGAATGATGAAAGTGCAATATTCACAAATAGTTATAATGATACATCTATTAATGACAATGTTGTATATAGATTTAAGGTTAGTTCGGTTGATGATTCTGGAAATGAATCAAATAAATCGTCATATGTTGAAGCAGTTTATTATGATGTAACTCCACCAGAAGTTCCTACTGGATTAACTGCATCTACAACTTTAGATAGAAGAGTTGATTTATCATGGTCCCCAATTGAAAACTCTGCTGGAGATTTTAGTCATTATATAATATATCGTGGATCATCTCCAACATCCACAACTCAATTATTCACAAACGTAACAACAATAACATTTACTGATAATACAACAACAAATAATACTGCATATTATTATCAAATTTCTTCTGTTGATTTAAGTGGAAATATCTCTACAAAGTCAACCGCCGTTTTTGGATTTTCAGTTGACACAATTGCCCCAAATGCTCCAACAGGAGTAACTGCAATAGCAGGAGAATCAGTTGTTACAATATCTTGGAATCCAAGTTCTGCAACTGATATTGATAGATATACAATATATAGATCTTCAAATGGAACAGATTGGGAACTTTCTCAAGTGGCAACTGCTTATCATCCAACAACAAGCACACAAATTGCTGCAACACCAAATGTATTAAGATATTATTCAGTATTCACAATAGATAATGCCCCAACTAACAACACATCATCAAGATCAGCAGTTGTTAGTGCAACAGCATACGACACACCAACAACACCAGTTCTATCCATTGGTGAAACAACTGGAAATGGTTTAACTGTGAACATTTCTTGGACTTACACGCCACCGTCAGATTTAAGTTATTTTAACATAATGAGAGGAACAACATCGCAAAATCTTTCATTCTTAAAAACTGTATCTGAAGAAAGTTCATCAACAAGTGATGTGACAACCGCTGGAACTTGGTATTATGCTATAACTGCACAAGATGATGGTGGAAGAATTTCCCCATTGTCTAACGTTGTTAGTGTAACAACATATAGTACACTTCTACCACAAACCCCATCTAATTTAACCATATCATCACAAACAGAGGGGACTTGGGAATTGAATGCTCCGAGTGGAACAAATCCAACCATAACTCTTTCTTGGGATGCAAACACAGATGGTAGAACATCGGATTATGTTGTGGTTAGATCAACATCTGAAGATATAGATGTAACATCATTTACAAACGATGGTGTGTTTGTTGTTCCGTTTGGTACAAACACATGGTCAGATTCTTATTACAATGAAACAACAAATACAAGTGGATTTGTGAATGGATCACCATATTGGTATAAAGTTGTGGCTAGAAATATTAGCGGTGGGTTGCCATTAATATCGGAAGGGTCGAATGAAGTAACTTGGACACCTCGTATGGTTAGAGAATTGTCAAGACCATTTTATTATGCAAACTGGTATCAGGATGTCCCAAATAGAACATTAACATCGGCTGAGTTAGACTCGTTATCTGCATTTGATGGGTTTGTTGGTGAAAATTTTGAATTTTATCCAATAAATGAACCATCTAGGAGGTCAATTGTTTCTGATCTTAGAACCAGAGGGTCTAAGGCAATATATTATACATACATGCAAGTTACTGGTGTAAGACAATCTTGGGGAAATTTGTCATCTCCAACATATGATAATACACCATTTAAGAGAATATGGAATTATTGTTCTTCAAACAATAATGATGGATTCTTAAAAGATGTTAATGGAAATATAATTCAAAATGCGGAATACCAAACATATCATATAAATTTTGCAAAAGACGGTGCTGCTGAAACTATTGCGAATATATTAGTTGATGCGTATCAAGGATCTGGAGTTGATGGCGAGTACACTGGATTATACCTAGACTTTCTTGATACATCATTTGCAAATTGGATTTGCAATTTTGGAAATTGTCAACAGATTGTCGATTCAGATCAAGATGGAACTCCATATTATTTAGATACAGTTGCAAATGGCGGCGGATCAAATGGTATAGCAGAAGAAACACTTTATGACAATTATTGTGTTGATATATTAAAGGCACTTAGAAGAGAATTTGCAAATAGAAAAATGTCAAATAGACTCATAATGTTTAACGGAAGTGGGTTCTATTCTAATGACCTTACTAAATACGTTGATGGGTATTTTATTGAATATTTCACAAAATATAGTGGAAATGGGTCTGGGTATTCTTATAATAATAGAAGATGGGGAAGCACAACCGCTTCTAATATACTGGGAAGATCATCGTCATTAACTTCACAAATATCCCCACCATCAGTTATTTGGGAAGCATGGTCAGATAGTAACCAACAATATATTGGTGAAATTATTACACTTGCACAACAAGATGGATGGGTAATATCAAACTATGGATTCCCACCAAATGAGGATACAATTGAAAATGGAACTAGGGCACATTTTGATTATATTGATACAGATGGAAATGGCTCATTGGACGCACCAAGATCTGTTGTTCCTCAAAGTCATTTAAATGGAATAAGTAGTGTTCCAAATAGGCATACAACAGATGGGAAGTTGCAAAATATTGGCGACTTTGTTAATTATGAATTTATTGTCGGCCAAACTGGAACATATCCATCTGGAACTCCAGACACACTTCATGTAGAATATGAAAATTATGATATGTATTTGATATGTGGGTTAATTTCTGGTAATAATTTATATTCTGGTTTTCCATATTATATTGAATCAAGTAATGGTAATGTTGTTAGATGGGGTAGAAACTTTCCAACTCCATACCCAACAACTCCAACAGGATTTACAGCAACAGCATCGACAAACTCAAGTATATCAAAATATATAGACTTGGATTGGAATGATGTTACAAACTTTGGATATAAGAAGGGATTTGGAAAATATAGAGTTTACAAATCTACTCTTGGATCGGAACCAGTTTTCCTTGTAGAAACAACGAATAGTAATTACAGAGATACAAATGTTATCGTTAATCAAGCGTATTCATATCAAGTTTCTGTTACAAATAATAGAACTACACCTCTTGAATCAACAAAGACATCAATAGTAAATGCAACACCAATAGACGTTACTGGACCACAAACTCCACAAAATGTAACTGCAATCCAAGGAGATGGATACGTTGCCCTTGATTGGGATGATGATCTAAATGAAACTGTAACTTACACAGTTGAATTTGATACTAAACAACTAGTAACCGGACTTGAAACATCATCAATAACATTTGATGGGTTAACAAATGGAGTTTCTTACGACTGTTTAATTTACGCAATAGATATATATGGTTCAGTTTCTACACAATTTTTGGGAACTTACACCCCAACTGCTGGTGTCGAAGTGTTATCATTCACGGCTGGTCCGACAGTTGACACAATAACAAACGATGGTGGGTTTATCAGATACAATTGGAGTGCAACTCTTGGTGGAATTGCAAACTCCAAGTCAATATGGTATAAGAATCTTGAATCACTTCCTGCTGATACATCAAGGACAATATTCCCTTGGAACACAAGGGCAAGAACTCCAAGTGCAAGCGTGTTGACAACTGTGCCAATGCCAGTACCAGATTCAGATCAGGATATAACACTATTCTGGACTGTAACTGGAGGAAATCCAGATACTTATAACATTCAGAGGAAAGTTGACAATGGATCTTGGACTGATTTGATATTGGGTGTGGCTGGAAATCTCATTTCATACACAGATGCCACAGCACCAAGAGGAAAAGTTGAATATAGAATTGCTTCGGTTACGGGTGGAACACCTAGTAGCTGGGTAGTTCTATCAACAGTTAATGGCTCATCTGCAACAGCAGTTTTCAATGAATCTGTTGAATTGAAGATGACAGTTGATATCGCAACAAGCCCATCTAACAAGTTGAGAGATCCAAACTATCCAGTTATAACAATATACGATGCAGTAGATCCACCACCAGTGGCAAGTTTTACTGCTACTCCAAGAACTGGATCAACAGCAACTGTTTTCTATTTTACAAGCACATCTACCAATAATCCAACAAATTACTATTGGACATTTGGTGATGGAACATTTGCAGTTGATGTCGCAGCGCCGACTCATACATATGCCGCAAATGGAAGCTACACTGTTTCACTTACAGCTTCCAATGCTTCTGGTTCCAATACTAAAACAGAGAACAATTTCATAACAATTAGTGACAGACTAATAACTGCCTTGAAATTGAAATATGATTTTGATGAGGGTAGTGGAACTACAATTCTTGATAAAACAGAAAATCCAGTTAACTTAACCATATCAAATCCAAGTGCTGTTTCTTGGTCTAGTGCTGGATTGAATATTGTTAATGCCACCAATATTCAATCACAATCATTTATAACTAAATTAATTAGTGAATGTAAACTATCAAATGAGTTCACTGTTGAAATGTGGATAACCCCAAATCCAGCAACTCAGCCAGTAACTGGGCTAGGTCCATCTAGAACATTACTAATTGGTGACGGTGCTGCAACAGACAATTTAATGTTTGGGCATGGAAATCAATTGGGTGGAGCATCAAATAGAATGTCTGGAAGAGTAAGCGGAGATTCTTCTTTGCAATCAGAATTACTATTAACGACAAATTTAACGCATGTTGTATATACTAGAAGTTCATCTGGAATTGGAATAATTTACATAAATGGTGTTCAAAGAGGGTCAGCAACACAAAGTGCCTCTTTAAGTGGGTGGGGCAACAATCAATATTTAAGACTAGCAAATAATTTTGCAAACGATAGAGCTTGGTTTGGAACATATCATATGGTTGCTGTGTACAGTGTAGCCTTAACTCAAGAAGAAGTTACTCAGAATTTTAATAGTGGCGATGCAAAAGCCATAAATGCAATAAACGAATTACCAAATCTCTGGGAGGAATAATGAAGAGAATACTAGCAAACTTACTTTTAATGATAATAATCTCAACAACTGTTGGGGCGCAACCAACAGGATTTGGTGCATACACGAAGCCAATAACCACGAATTTCGTGCCGGGTGTTCCAAGGAGTTTTCAGGCAACCGCAACATTTGGTAGAGTAGACTTGTCTTGGGCAGTTCCACTTGATATATTTGGTGATGCTGAAACTGATATACTCAATTATACTATTCAAAGAAAAACTGGTGTTGGTGGAGCTTGGAGTGATTTGACAACTTTAAACGCAATCACTCATGCAGATGGATTTTCTTTGACTCCCAGCACAACCTATTATTATAGAATAAGAGCCAACGATAGTGCTGCAAGTGGAGCTTGGAGTTCAGAAGTAAATGCAACCCCCACGGCAGACCTCGACCCGCCAACAACCCCAACATCTCCATCTGGAAGTGTAACAAATACAACAATTGAATTTTCTTGGGGTGCTTCAACAGATGTTGGTGGTAGTGGAGTTGAAAATTATAGTGGAACAATATCTACATCTTCTAATCATACAGTCAATGTTACGCCATTTACAACTACAACATTATCGTATTCATTCTCTGGAAGTGCATCAACACTATATTACTTTAGAGTTAGAGCAAAAGATTATTCTGGAAATTACTCATCTTATGCAACAACATCAGCCACAACTGGACTTGCTGGTGGAAATCCACAAATATCTTCTGCAACAACTTTACCGGGGGCAACTTTTTCAAATAATGCAATTATAACTTTAGTTGGATCTAATTTTGGATCTCGCAACGTTTCAGATTTATATGTGAGAGATACATTTGAAAGTGGAAGTTTCAGTTCAGATTGGGACGAAAGTAGTTATACTGCACCGTACTCAATGAGCGTAGTGTCTAAATCTAGGGGGGCATCCTCAAAATGTGCATATGGAAATATAACCGATTATCCAACAGATTCGTACACAAATTATCAATTTTTTAGAAAATATCCAAATGGCTCATCATCCCCCCCAACAAGTAGAAAACATTATACTTCTCTTTGGCTTTGGTTTGATCCAAATTTCACCTTTGAAGTTGATGACGATGCAGCGGCCCCTTGGGAATGTAGAACCAATATGAAGATGTTTAGATGGATGAGGCCACAAAGTGCAACTGGGTGCATTGGAAATGATGGTGGGGGTGGAGATGAAAATTGGATGATTGTGTATCATGGTATAGGCGGATCTCAACAATTGCTAGTTGCAAATGAATATATGAATCCAGTAACACAGTTTCAACAACGGTATTACAGCATAAACACATCTACAATTTTTTCACCAAATAATTGGCATTTTGTAGAATATATTACAGATGAGGTTGGAGGAGTAATAGATTCAGATGGACAAAAGGGTTCGGTAAAAATGTATGTGGATGGAGTTTTGGTTATAGACGATACAACAACATGTGAATTCGTAGAGGATTGTTCAAACACAAAACCAACTCTTTGGAATCTTGGGTTTCATGTTACGAATAATGATTTATCAATAATAAGGTCTGATGCAACAAATGAATGGTGGATGGATGATCCAATATGTCAATCTAGTTGGGCTAGAGTTATGATTGGAAATGATTCAATATATTCGTCTTGTACAGTTAGAGAATTTCAATCAATAAACAATTGGACAAATAATCAAATATCATTTACAATGAGTTCTGGATTGTTTACAACTGATCAAACAGTTTATGTATTTGTGATAAACGATCAAGGAACCCCCTCAACTGGGTTTCCAATTATAGTTGGGGCGTCTAATGGACCAACGATAACAGGGACATCAATAGCAGGAAATGTGATAACCCTTACTGGCATTAATTTTGGAACCAAATCCACGCCAGCCCCGATAATTTTTGACAATTTTGAAGATGGAATAGATGGAAATCAAATTGTTTCTACTGCTCAAAAATGGGACACGGTTGTTCCAGTTGGTGAAGGAAACACACCAATATATAGTACATCTTCCGCTCATGGATCTGGTCTTGGGATGTATTGTCGAATGGATTTGGGTGGAAGCGCGGGAATTTCGGCAGTTCACAAGTATGGAAATTTTAGTAATTATGCATACTTTGATTATTATTTTAGAATTGAACCCGGTGCAAACTCTACTGCATTGGTTTCAAGATCTGTAAAACCAATTGTTTGTTATGGATCAAATTCTTGTGATATGCCGCAGCCGGTTCCATTTCAAAAACTTTCAGAAACTGGGAATAATGCACAATTTTGTGTTGGTCTTTATCATGGACATACGCCGGGTTGCGAATATGGTTATAGCCACATCGGAGCTTATTTGCCAAGGTATGAGACATTTTTTACAAAAAGACATATGCAAATTTTGATTAAAATGTCAAATAATATAGACAACAATGGTTATATCAAAGTTTGGATTGATGGAGTTCAAGTTGTAAATAATCTTAATGAGTATACGCAAGACGAAACTATCGGTAGTGGATATATGGATCAGGTGGTCCTTGGAAACTTTAGATCTTATGAAGATTATACGCACGATCTTCCTCCATATCCATATGTTGAAGCAAGGCGAGATAGATTCCATTGGGATAATGTATACATAGATAACAC
>Ga0116204_1000764_pt1 | contig 18383 bp, 20 predicted proteins | sample LakKivwa52mmetaG_FD_94481 | JGI IMG/M metagenome (GOLD analysis project Ga0116204, IMG submission 94481) | Anoxic lake water microbial communities from Lake Kivu, Rwanda to study Microbial Dark Matter (Phase II) - Lake Kivu water 52m metaG | ecosystem: Environmental > Aquatic > Freshwater > Lake...
CTCGTAAAAAGTCGTCTCACCGGTGAAAACCGGTGTCCAGTGTTTTCATAAGTATCTGAGATTACTGGATTCCGGCTTTCGCCGGAATGACGATCATTAGGCTTTTTCGACTTTTTACGAGTCCATCAATGCTTCATTATTCCGGTTTTTAATCGGGTTACTTCAATACCTGTAATCCCAAACTCAACATAAGCGCTGAGTTCACCTCTTTCATCTTTTGGGAATCCAGCCTCCCAAGCCTTCTTATCAGTCTTTCCTTGTCAATCGTACGAATCTGATTCAGCTTAACGACGGAATCCTTTGTAAGACCACTTTCAGCAGGTTTGATTTCTACATTGATGGGATAGGCCTTGGTCACACTCGAAATCGCAGCAACAATCGTGACGGGCGAAACTTCATTCCCGATGTCATTCTGGATGATTAAGGCGGGTCTCATTCCTTTCTGTTCACTCCCCTTGGCTGGGTTGAAATTAACTAACCATATGTCACCCCTCCGCGGAAACACATCCTTTGTCATTCCACAACCTCGTTTCCCGCCTCCAAATCGAACTCAGCCAGATAGAGGTCCTCGTCAGATGAATCCAGGTAACCGCGGCGCATTAAGCTTTCAATTCTTCTTTTTTCCCAGAGCCTTATTGCCTCACCGATAATCTTGCTTTGAGTGATATTTTCTTCTGTAGAGATTTTCTTAATTTTTGCGGCCAAATCCGAATCAATCGTAACACTCAACCTTTCTTTCATAAATCCACTCCCCTAGAAATAATATTACTATCTATAGTATAAAATATATTACTTTGTCAACGCATTTATTATGCGCACCCCTCTTCATCCCACCCGTCAAGATCGAGGAATTCAAATTCTTTTGCAATAGATTGGCTTTCCTCTTTCCTTCTCTTGTATCCCTGTTCGAGGGCTTTCTCTATTCTTTCGCGTTGAATCTCTTCGTTAATTTCTTTTTTATTTTCTTTTCCCATCATTCCACTATTGATGGTCTCGTAAAAAGTCTGAAAATACACCTTTCTGTCATTCCGGCGAAAGCCGGAATCCAGTCTTTTCGAATAGTTATAAATTCCCTGGACTCCGGTCTTCACCGGAGTGACGACTTTTTACGAATTCATCACTATTCCATTATTCCAATATTCCAATTGGGGTTATACGCTATGCGCTCAGCGATAGGCGTCTTGCGTTACTACCGTTGCAGATCCTGAACCATCCACCTCAAATCTTCCACCCTCGATTTTGCCTTCGGCGCCGCCTCAATCCCTCTGGAATAATAATAGATTGCCTTTTCCCGATCCTTCAACCTGCTTGAATAAATGTTCCCCATCTCCTCGTAGGGGTTGATGATATTCGGGGCTAATTCTGAGGATTTTGTCAGCTCTGAAAGAGCCAACTCATACCTCCCCGCTTCTTTATATACCAGAGCCAACCTGAAGTGATAGTTTGCAGAATGATTAGGGTTTTTATCAATCAGATGTCTCAGGATTTTTTCTGCCTCATCATATTTTTTCTCCTTCTGGTAGAACACAGAGAGATTAACCTTTATTGAGTCGTTATCCGGTCGTAACCAGATGGCTGTCAGAAGTTCGTTGACCGCCTTCTCATGATGACCCAGTCTGCCATAAACAATTCCCAGATTATTTTTCGATTGATAATCATAAGGAAGAAGGGCGATGGCTCGTTCAAGATATTTTACTGCATCTTCATCCATCCCCAATTCCATATAGACCACCCCCATCAGCGCATTGGCCGTATTGCTCTCCGGATGCTTTTCTACCGCATCGGCCCACAGGGTATAACTGTTCTCCCAGATCGTATTCTGCCGAACGGTCATGAAGGAGTAACCAACCAGTAGAAACAGGAATATTGCGACCGAAAGCAATTTAAAGAACCCTTTTGAAAATCGTTTCTGCCGGTAGACATAGAAGCGGTCAAACAAAATACCCAACAAAAGGGCATAGGAAAAGGAGGCGATAAACACATACCGGTCGGCCAGAAGGGTGCTGATGGGTATGATATTCAGGTATGGCAACATCGCAATCAGAAAAAAGAAAAAAGAGAAATAAATAACCTTTGTCTTCTTTAAAGACCAGATACTGAACACAAATAGAAGGATGGCGATCAAAACAAAAACAATGTTCTTCACATGATAAATAGGCAGTATAACGGAAAATGAATACGCGGCAGAGTAATTAACTGTTGCAAATAAGAGACTTAAACTCCTTAAAAAGGCATATATAGAAACAAGGACGTTTTCTATAAACCCTTCTCCGTAATACGGCTTAATTCCACCCGCATCGAGCATGACATTGATTAATACGAATGTAAAAAGGGTAGAGAGAATCAGCGTACAAGTGAAAAAGGCCCAATGTTTTTTAAAAAAAGAAATGAAACTGTCTTTTTTCTTTGTGATTTCATATAAAAGGACCACAGCCGGGAAGACTACTGCCGAGGGTTTTGAAAGCACGGCAAGAAGAAACGAAAAGAGAACAAGGCCAAGATAAACAATTCTGTTACTCCCCTCTTCTTCTCTTCCTCTAATATAGAGATATAGGGCAAGAAAGAAGAAGAATCCCTGAAGCACTTCTTTTCTCGCAGCCAGCCAAGTTACCGCCTCCACATGCACCGGATGCGCCGCAAAGAGAAGGCTTCCGAACAGGGCCATCCTGAAATGAGAATCCGGCGACGCCCTATCTCTCAAATGAGATGAAAGAAGTTGCAGGGTTAAGAAAACCATGATGCAGGTAAGCATGTAAAACAAAATATTCGTGACCCGATAGCCCATCGGATTAAGCTTCCAGAAGTGGTAGTCAATGGCGTAACTTAACATTCTCACGGGTTGATAGGTATTGGCTTTTTCGTGTGTAAAGATTCTTTTGATTCCTTTCCAACTTAAATCTCTAATGGTTGAATTTTGGTATATCATTCCATCGTCCCAATTTGTGAACTGGTTCCCCAACGAATTAAAGTAGAGTATTATGATGAATATCGCTAAAAGGAAACAGATGATCATTCCCTTGAAGGGTTTCCCACCATCCCTTAATCCATCGTTCGTCAATTGATCAATGTCATTTTCCTTAAGATTCATGCAAAACAAAGTCACCCTCCTTGTCTATGAAAACCCTGAACCATACCTCTAAAAATAGCAAAGCCCATATTTTTGAAGAATGATCGTAGCGCAGAGCGATATGATCATTGAGCAGGCGCTCGATACCCTCTCTCTTGAAATATCCACGATTCAGAGTCCTGGAATCCAAAAGGATCTCATAAATATAATCTTTTAATTCATTTCTGAACCATTTTGAGACCGGAACTCCAAAACCCATTTTCCTTCGTTTTACAATGGCTTCAGGGAGAAAGTCGGAGAAGGCCTTTTTCAGGATAAACTTTGTCGTTGAACCTTTCAGCTTCAAATGGGAGGGGATCCCGGCGACCTCTTCGATGAACTGATGATCCAGAAAGGGAACCCTTGCCTCCAGAGAATTTGCCATGGTAGCAATATCCATCTTGACCAGCAGGTCTTCAGGAAGATAGGTTGTCATATCCAGATAAAGCAATTTTTCTAAAGGATCATCTGTGTCCCCCTCCTCATATTTATTTATCAGGTAGTCCAAGGGGTCCGTTCCCTTCACTTGTCTCGAAAAATCTTCAGAATAAACGTCATCCTTCTCTTTTTGATTGAAAATCTTTATCTGTTCGGCATAATTTCGGCCTTGGTGGGAGGACAACATTTCCATGAAATCAGCCAGGCGGTTCAGTGTCTTTCGCCTCCAGGGTGATTGGGAGAGTATCCTCAAGAAGGCTGGCAAGAAGCTTCTTCGCGCTTTTTCAGGTAACCGAGTGAACCATAAAACATATTTACTCCGGAGATAACGGGGATATCCTGCAAAGTTTTCATCTCCTGCATCACCACTTAGAACCACTTTGACATATTCCCTTGTCAGCTTGGAAACGTAATAGGTGGGAATGGCTGAAGAATCAGCGAAGGGCTCGTTATAGTGCCAGACCAGTTTGGGCAAAATCTCAATGGCATTCGGCTTGACAATAAACTCATGATGATCGGTACCAAAATGATTGGAAACGATTCTGGCGTAGGCAAGTTCATCAAAATCTTGTTCCTCGAAACCAATTGAAAACGTCTTAACAGGGGGTCCCCCGTTTTTTGCCATAAGCCCAACGACAAGACTTGAATCGATTCCTCCGCTTAAAAAAGCACCTAAGGGAACATCACTAATAAGTCGAAGCTTCACTGATTCCTCAAGCTTTACCCGTATAATCTCACAGAGCTCTTCAACATCGGCCTTTCTTTTTTCCTGAGAATTGAAATTTAGCCTCCAATAGCGCTCTATCTTAAGGTTCCCATGGGAATCGTAAAGAAGATAATGTGCAGGGGGAAGTTTCTTTATCCCTTCGAAAATGCTTTCCGGAGATGGAACATATTGATAAGTCAGATAATGATGAATAGCCAGTGGATTTACCCTTCTTTCGACCCACGGGATTTGAAGAAGTGCCTTTATCTCGGAAGCAAAAGCAAACCGACCATTTCGATGGGAATAAACTAAAGGTTTTTTCCCCAAACGATCACGGGCCAGAAACAGCCTTTTCAAATTGTTATCCCACAAGGCAAAAGCAAACATCCCCCGAAATTGTTTCAAGCAGTCCACACCCCATTCTTCATAAGCGCGAAGGATAACTTCCGTATCCGATCTCGATTTAAAAACGTGCCCCTTCTTTTCCAACTGGACTCTAATTTCCTGAAAATTATAGATTTCCCCATTAAAAATAATCCACACACTCCCATCTTCATTTGCCATGGGCTGATGGGCCGCCTCCGAAAGATCAATGATTGATAGCCTTCGATGGCCCAATCCCACCTCAAAGCCACTTTCGCCCGGATGGGTCGGGAAAGGTCTTTTAACTTCAAAATACTTATCGCCCCGAAGGAACACCATCCCCTCATCATCCGGCCCCCGATGCGCCAAGAGATCGCACATTCCCTTAATGGTTTCAGGCTTTACAGCCCTATTATAAAAGTCCGTCTCTCCACAAATTCCACACATCTTAGCTTCTCTTGTTAAGCATAAACTGATATAGACTAATATATCTACCTGCTATCGAATCGATCGAATAATTCTCCTTTATAAACGTCCGGCTTCTTCTTCCCAGTTCAGCTCTCTCTTCTTTGTGTCGAACAAGATATAAAATAGCTTCGGAAAGTCCTTTCACATCATCTGGGTTAACGAGCAACCCATTTCTTGCGATAACATATTCCCCTAATGGAATTTCCTTATCTTCCCCTCCCAGGAGTTCACCATTTCCACCTACATTGGTTGCGATACAGGGAAATCCGTAACTCATTGCCTCTAATAAGGCATTTGACATTCCTTCAGTTCTCGATGCAAGGATAAACATGTCGGCATTTTTCAGGTATGTATCCACGTTACTGACGAACCCCACAAATTCCACTGATTCACCAATGTTCAAGGACTGGGTCATCTTTTTCATTTCTTCTTCAAGTGGCCCACTCCCTATGATGGCCAATTTAAGGGTCTTCTCCTCTTTGAAGACATTCTTCCAGGCTTTAAGCAGAATATCCACTCCCTTCTCCCTGCTGAGTCTGGCAGTGGTGATGGCATGGATGACTTGGTCATATGAAGTTCTATCTTCCTTCGGAACTTCAACACCGTTTGGAATATTTACAATCCGCTCTTTCGGAAATCTAAGTTGTTCAAATTCTTTCGCGCTCACCTTGCTCACGGCAACCAATAATTCCATTTCCTTAAGCAAATACTTCAATTGGAAACTCCCCAATGGAAACCTTTTCAGCCCGTTGATATCACTCGTCTCCCCGGAACTCGCTGTTTTTACCAATACGGGCTTTCCAAGAATTTGTTTCCCGACGAATACGGATACAAAAGCAGGATAAAGAGCTTGGTGAACATGGATGATGTCGTATTCTCGCCTGTGCATGAAAAGGTAAAGGCCGAGGGTAAACATATAGATCAACCCGCTTAATGTTCGAACCCCTTTAATTCCGAACATCCCCCAACACGCAAAATTCCGAAAGATTGGGATCCCATCTATCTCTTCATAATGGGCAGTACCGAATCTCCAACATCCGGTAAGAATACTTACTTTTACTCCTTTTCCTCGCAATGTCTGTGCCAAGAGTTTTGCTTGCCTCTCGGTTCCGCCAATAATGGGATGAAATTGTGAAATGACCATCAAGATTTTCATCTCTACACAATACTCCGGTTGTTTGATCAAGTTGCCTTTAGACTTCTTCTTTTAACAAATACGTACTCGTTGCATCCTATCCCACCTGCACAGGTTTTTAACTTCATAAGTTCAAACTCTTTTTTCCGATAAAAATGAAATATTTCTTCAGGTTTAGCCACTTCAAAGGGATAACCGCCCACCCAATCAACCAGATCGTGCCAAATAGACATCCCTCTGTTTTTTTTTCTTTCCGCCCACCGTTTAAATGGAAGCGGATTTTCACATCGCAGCAATCTACTCAGTGCTGAACGAGTTTCCCAATAGGCTCCAACACTCAACACAATAAATCCTTTCATGGGATTTGAGGATTGGTTATAGAATCTTTTTAGCGAAGTCCAAAGAAGACTGGCACCCCCTTGATTATTGTAGATTGAAATATAAAGTTTACCCTCATCAGCAACCAATGGTTCTATATTTTCGAGTGCATCCCACATAGCTCCTGTATGGTGAAGCACACCCCAGGAATAAACAATGTCGAATTGGCCTAACGATTTGAGATAATCTCCATTCAAAACATTTCCTTGCTCGATCGTCCAGCTTGCAGCATTGGGGAAATAACGCCTTTTCAATTCCAAAGTACAAGCCACTGAAAAGGGATCATAATCAAAAGAGTAGACTTTTGCGCCTAATCGTCTGGCGGCCAGCGAGAAAAGGCCACTTCCTGAACCAATATCGAGAAAGGTCTTGTCCTTCAGGTTGGATATCTCTAACCCATCCTTAAGTGACCGCTCGGCCTCCAGAATACGATCTTCATCAACCATTCTGAGGAACCCTTCCCAGTTTTTTCCGAATTCAAACCTTTTCTCTTTTGCTTCCTCAGTCTCCATCAGCCTCTCTACTCAGACCCTTATTATCACTCTGCTCTTCTACTCTTACCCCAAGTTCAGGAATCCGATAATCCAAAATACTCCTCAAATGCCTTTCAATCTTTAACTGCCAAACAGTTGATATACGGAGAACTCCAGCGGTTTGGCTTCAACATAATAGGGATAGCTCTTTCACAAACCCATGCGACTTTGTTAATCAATGATCGTAACCGGGAAGCTCCTTTATAAAACAAACCACCTTTCAAATTCTCAAAGTTTAAAACACCTAAGTTTGCGAAAAGAAAGTAATCACACGAAATTACTCTAAGCCCGTTAATTAGATGGGCCTGCATGAGAGCATTCCTGTTAAGAGAAACATGGATATCAAAAATGGGTCGATTAATTTTTTTTTGAATTAACCCGTTTAGGCCACACAAGTTAGGGATATTTGTAATGAGAAGGCCACCAGGCTTTAAGAATTTTGAAAACGCTGAAATGCAATCAGTAGTATCTTTAAAGTGTTCAAGGACGCCAAATGAAACAACTACGTCAAAAGCTTTCAACATAGATCCAGGTGGTGAAAAGAAATCCGCACATACGATTTCTCCTCTAACCCCCTCTTTTGATAATATCTGCATCGCCTGCTGACACCCTATTTCAGAATAATCAATTCCATAAACTTTAAACCCAAATTCCTTTGCAAAATAAGGTAACCACACGGACCTTGCACAGCCTATTTCTAAAACTTTTTTTCCTTGAGTGTTCATTTCAGAAAATATTTGATAAAAATATTCGTGGAAGCGACGATTAACATGGTTAGCCAATCCTTTGTCTTGTGGATTGACTGCTTGAGGCATATCATAACCTTCCCAGGCCTTATCCCAGTATTGCTTCCCTGCCTTATCCAAGGTTAACGTCTCCTCGCAATATAAGTTACAATCCCGTATTTTTTAAAAATGATCTGACATCTTTCGTAGATCGGCATTAAAAGCCGATCAACTACATATAATGGATTAGAGATCAAGTATTTTATATTTTTTATCCAGCAGTTTCTAAGGCTATCTTTCTCAATAAATTGGTGCCTTGTAAATTGGATATCGCTCCACCTCACTCTTCGTCTGTAAATGTACCGGTAAAAATAGTAACGCAAGAAATTTACAGGGCGCATTGAATATATTTTGTTGCTATAATCTGTTTGGATAAGATCAAAACCAGATTCTGCAAGATATTCTTTTACTGTTTCTTCAGTAAAGAAGTATAGATGCCTCGGTATATCCTCAAGGAAAAGAGAACGGGATGACACGCTTTCAAAATTAGTTACCAAAAATATAAATTTTCCCCCTGGTTTCAGTACTTGAGCCGCTTTCTTAAAATATGACTTCGGATCGTGAACATGCTCTAAGACAGCCCATGCCGTTATGGTATCGTAGCGTGGTTCACATATCGGTATTTCTGTAAACTCTTCTTTATAAACTTTGAAATCCGTTATTGGTTTAGAGTTTTGAGAAACCTCTACCCCTTCAACCTCCCATCCGAGTTGTTGCATGTATCTTGGGAAATCGCCATTTGCGCAACCAAGATCCAATAGCAATCTTTGATTATCTGAATCACCCATATGGAGGAATTTCGCTTCAGCTGCATAACGGCGCCAATGATAATCACGCTCATGGTCAAAATAATCATAGAAAGGTGATGGATAATATTTTGACATTTCAGAGTTGGTTGGCCTTGGGTTTACGAAACCGAGTCCACAATCAACGCATTCAACTACGTTAAACCATTCATCGACAAAATAACGAGCGTCTGGCATGGAATAGATAACTCGATAATTATTTGAACCACAAAGATTACATTTTACTGTTTCCATACTCATTCCAAAGTCTTAATCTTCTTGTGAAGCATAATGGAACAATAAATAAAAGATACCGCGTACACAAGTGTTGTTGATAACGCAATACCGGCAGTCCCCAGTCGTTGCATAAGCAAATAATTTAAGGTTATCTTGAGAAATAGATTGATAATCGAAGCTTGCATTAATATACGGTTCATCTTTAGCGAAGAAATGAGCCGTACCATCAATATGCCCAAGAAATAAAACGGTACTTGCAATAAGAAGAGTGCCTGCACTTGACTAACCCGCCATGTATCCGCTGATGTAAAGGCGCCTCTTTCAAAGAAGAAGCGCACGAGTGACTCCGAGAAAAAAACAAGAATGAGAGTCAAGGGAATTGTGACAAGCAGGATCAAGTAGGTATACGTTTTAAGAGTATATCGAATACCAACCCAGTCGTAAACTGCAACCATACGTGAGAAATGAGGAAATACTGCGGTGCCCAGGCTGACGGAACCTATTCCGAGAATTATCGTTAAGACCTTGCCGCCATAGTTCAAAGTCGAGACGCTCCCAGCCCCAAGCATGGCTGCCATGGATTGGTCTACCAGGCTCGTGCTGCTCATGAAGAATGCACCAGCGACCATCGGCAAATATTGGTTTATTACTTTCTTCATAGCAGGGGTCAAGCCATACCAGCGCGGAATAAGGTAAAACCCGCGCTGCCTTACGCTCCACGCCAAAAGTCCCGCTTCCAGCACGAACCCGCCCACCGTACCTGCAGCAAGGGCATAAATTCCCCATATCTTGCTCATCACGACAAGTAACGCCACTGTTACTATAGGTTTGATTATCGGCAATATAGCCACAAGGGCAAAGCGCTCACTTGCGTTAAGGACAGCGGCCCATGTTATGCCTAAACCACTAATAGCCAAAATGGGTAGCAAGACGAAAAATATCGAACGCGTTAAGGCTTGCTTTTCAGGACTAAAACCAGACCCCAGAATAGGCAAGATCAAGGAAGATACCATAGCCAGGAGGACTGAAACGATAACGAGTACGACGGTATTCCAGACCGTAACGCTGGAGAAAAGTTGTTGTGCTTTCTCTATCCCCTCATTTTCGCGCACATGGATAAAAGTCGGAATGAGGGCAGCGTTAAATGACCCCATCACTACATTAATTGCGAACGATGGGAGTAAAAAGGCTATAAGAAAGGCGTCTAAAACATCGCCAGTCCCAAATTGGTTAGCAACCACCAACTCTTTGGCCGTAGCTGCAAGGTTCACAACAAAGGTGAAGCCACCTACTGTAATCATGGTAACAAAGATGCGACGATTTACCGATTGTTGCTGCCAGATATTCCGGAAATCAAGGTGCATACGCAATGCATCCATTACCTTTTCTCATCCCTCTACTTGTCAAATCTACTGATCAAACATCTCTACTTAATAAGACTGGTGGGGGCCCCCGTGATCATCTCAAAAACCCTTTCTTCCCAGTCGAAGACGAAGACGTCCTTTCTTTCCTGGCATAATATCTTCACTTTATCGAAATATTGTCTGTCAGAGAAAAACCCCAAAATTTTCTGAAGGAGACTCTCCTCCTCCAGAGGATCAAACATCAAATCCTCATAGTGGAGAATATCTTTAATTCCCGGAATGTCGCTCCCGATACAAGGTAAACCGATTCCCAATGCCTCCAATAAAACATTGGGCATTCCTTCGCTCATGGAAGGCATGACAAAAAGATCAGAGGCGAGATAGATCTTCAAAAGCTCTTCTCTCTCCAGCCAACCTGTAAAAATGACTTGTTTGGCAATCTCCAATTCTTTTGCCAATCCTTGCAAGTATTCCTTGTAGTCTAAATCGGCCTGAGTGAAACTTTCCCCTACAATCATGAGATAAATATTTTGGGCCCTTTGTTTGGGTAGACATCTGATAAGGGTTTCTATATTTTTACCCCGGTTGATAATACCTGCCGTTACCATTACTTTTGCATCTTTTGGAATGCCATATTTAACTCTTATATGGGGAATATCTTCTGGATCACGTATGGATATCGGGGGGATATTGTTATAGAGAACCTGAACATCGATGTTCTTCCTCTTCCCTAAGCTCTTTAACATTTCATCCCTGGCAGCTATATTATTAGTGATGATCCGGTCAGAAAAATGAAGACCCAGATATTCTATAAGCTTATTTAGATATAGGAAGTATTTTGGTAAATTCTGCATCTTGGAACCAAAAGTCAAACTCCCTCTTATCAGGGTGACCATGGGTCTCTTTAGACACCATTTAGAAAGGCCTTGTATAAAAGCATAGAGAGAACCGAAGGCAATGAAGAGATCAATTTTATTCCTCCAACCTACCCAAAGAGCCCATAGAGGAAAGAAGGAAAGAACCACAATTCTGGCGATGAGTCCATCTACTTTCTTAAGCGGAAAATATATTTTGTGGTTATGGAAAGAAGAATGATTGATCTGAATTGGCGACAAGGATAAGCAATGGACTTCACACCCCATCTCCAGAAAAGCTTCGAGCATCATAAGAAATCTGTCGTAAGCACCTCCCTTTTTCATAGTATACATTGCAGTCATTACTTTCATTATAAGGAATCCAGGAACCCAGGAAAAAATCTAAAACATTATTCCTAATAAGGAAGCCAAGAATCCAGGAAGTTAAGAATTCATGACATTTCCTGCATTCCTGGTTTCCTTATAAGCAAATATCCTTAATATAAATCGAATTGGAGCCATAAATCTTTTTTAGGCTTTCCCTTTTTTGTCCATTCTCTGTTAAAGAAGTGATCAAAATAGCGTCGGGTTTAAGCTCCTGAACTCGGCTCACGGGTTCAATTTCATAGCCAAAGATGATTTTGGGCTCAAATTTCTCGTCATCCTCAACAATTCCAACCAACTTCAGATTCACTCCCTGGAGGGTAATATAAGCCACTTCCATTTCGTCGCTCACCCCATAGAAGACGAGCCGCTTCAGCCCCTTGTTTTGCATTTCCAGAAGCCTGTTGCCAATAATCTTTTTCAATTCCGCATAATGTTGAACTCTGAAAGAAATCAAGTTGAGTGTCAGTCTTGCTTTCTCGATCACACCTTTCGGGGTCAAGTAATAACCGATCTTTCGAGGATTTAAATCCCTGATTCTAATCCATCCTTTGCGAGCCATCCTTTTTAAACAGGCATTTGTAACTCCCAGGGCGATCCCAAATTTATGTGATAGTTCTCGTTGCGAAATAATGGGATTCTTCCCCAACTCCTCGAGAAGTTGGAGATCCCTAATTTCTTCGGAAGGTCTAATGATATTTGGACTTTCTACCTTCATATTGATTTTGGCTAATAACCTTAGTTCCTTCACCCATGAACCATAAAAATTGATTTTTGGTAAGGGTTACGGTTACGAGGCCCGTATCGTTTGAGGTCAAAGGGTTACGTCAAGCTCTGAAGACTAACAACGTTACCGAATGACGAAACAGGCCTCTTCGCCCTGACCCTAACCTTAAACTATTTGTGTTATTCGCTATCATTTGTGCTATTCGTTGTTATTTAATGTTCAACTTTTTTATATTAAAGGACAATTTCTGATCACCGTTCATGCCCTGAACATAAAATTGAAAAAAAATAAATAACAATACAAGTAATTGAATTTAATAAAGATATTTTAACATTCCATGTAACGGGCCAGATTCCCTTGTCAGTTTATAGTGGAGAATAAGCAATCTTCATGCCATAAGGAAGGCAGGCAGGCAGGAAAAATTTAAATTCTAAAACCCAAATTCTTTATTCATGGTTTCCTGGGTTCCTAATAAAGAGATTCCTAATAAGGAAACCAGGAATTCAGGAAATTAGGAAGATTTGACTCTATTTCATATTCTGCCTTCCCTAAAAGCCTCTTGAATCTCTAATAAGGAAACCAGGAATTCAGGAGAATTAAAGAACAAAAATTCTTTTCCCTGCCTTCTTAAACCCCTAACAAAGAATCCAGGAAAATTTAAAATGCCTTTTTCCTGCTTTCGTGTATTCCTTATCATAAGGAACCCAAGAATGCAGGAAACTGAGGCTATATTTCAGACCCTACCCTTTGATCTTCATAAATCTTCTTTATTTTTTTTATGCATACGGGCCATAGGGTTTTTTCCTCCGAAATAGATTGATTCTCTTTACAGGCTTTCTCTAACAATCCTTTATCTCGGATAGCGTCAATAATTTTATTGGCGAGGTATTGCTCATCGTTAACAGGGACTAAAAATCCATTTTCCCCATCCCTGATCCATTCTCTGTTAGAAGTGATATCTGTGACAATAGGGAATACGCCTACAGCCATGGCCTCGAGTAAAGAAACTGAAGTCCCATCGTATAAAGAGGTGGAAACATAAATATCCGCTTTCGTCAACAGATCAGCCATTGCCTCGTGAGAAATAGAGCCCAGGAATTGAACAGATTTGTCGACTTTTAAATCCTTTACTTCTTTTTCTATTTTCTCCCTATCCGAGCCATTGCCTGCGATCAGAAATCTGGCTTGGGGTTCTTCCTTAAGAACGAGGGGGATGGACTGAATCAGCAAGGAGAGATTATAAATGGGAAGGAGGTTCCGATTACTGAGAATGGTGAAGGATCGGTTTTCTTCTTTAACGTTTCTTCTTTTTCGCGCCTCTATAAATGCCTGGTCCACACCCATCGGAATGACGGTGATGTCTTTTTCCCTGAACCCTATTTCTTCCATTTCCTTCTTTTGAATTTCGGAGACGCAGATGAGATGGTCTGCTCTCTTACAAACGAAGACGAAAAGCCTCCCGAGTAACCCCTGCCTTTCCATCGCTAATCTGAGATCAGATCCATGGATGGTTACAATAAGGGACCTCCCCAAGAGTAAATTCACAATCGCTCCGATGACGCCCGTTGGGATAGCCCAATGAACATGGATCACGCTACTCCTGGTTTTAATGGTTGCATAGATTGTCATGAGAAATCCGGTAAGGTAATAGAGGACCATTCTCAGATAAGGAACCTTTGCATATTCTATCAATAGTTTATTCCCGGAGAAGAAAGGGAAGCGGTAGACACGGATTCCATCCTGATTCTCAAAATACTTGCTTTTTTTGTAGATCTTAGGAGTGACTACGGTTACTTCATATCCCTCCTTTTGCAAAAGGGTTGCCATCTTTTTAATGAAGATGCCTCGGTAGGATGTTTCGAAGTCGGGATAGGCATTACTAAGGAATAAAATCCTCATAAGGAAGCCAGGAAACCAGGAGAGTTTAAAATGCCTTCTTCATGCCTTCCTGTATTCCTTATCATTAGGAAGCCAGGAATCCAGGAACTTATTTATTAATAACTCTTTTTACCTCTACTACCGTTCGGGAGAAATTGATCAATAATCCGTGTTCCTTTCCTAATGCCTTCAGATAAGACCTTACGATTGCGAAATGGATATCTTCAATATTTTTAACGGCCTTTAACTCAACAACAATCGTATCATTCACAATGAGATCGAGTCTATGTCTCCCAACTTCAACCCCATCGTATTTAATGACAACTTCTCGCTGTTTTTCAACCTGAAGATTTTGCTTATGCAATTCGATAACAAAGGCATTTTCGTAAATCGACTCCAAGAATCCAGGACCCAGTTTCTTATGAACCTCAATAGCACATCCGATAATCTTGTCTGTTAGATCTTCATGTTCTAATCCTTCTACTGTTTTCATGATTTCTCTATGTTTTGATTATTTTCCTGCATTCCTGGCTTCCTTATCAAGTTTCCTAATTCCAGGTTTTCTTTCTGCACCCTGAGAATCTCCTTGCGAAGCGCAAGGATCTGCAGGGCAATAAATCCGAAGGAGAGAATTTGAATCCCGCCCAGAATCAATAAGATAGCGAATGTGATCAGAGGTCGTCCTGGGGTTAAGTCTCCTGAAATTCTTAAGTAAACAACGTAGGCTCCGATGATCAACCCTATTCCAAGGGTCAAAATGCCTATCAATCCGAATATCATCATCGGCTTTTCAAAGGCAGAAAAGATAAGGTGGGAAGTGGCGGTTCTTTTGAATTTAAATTTTGACTTCCCTCTCTTTCGACTGGTAAGAATAGTGGGGACTTCTTTGGCACGAAACCCAAGGGCCATGGCCTTCGAGAGAATTTCAAGATGAATCTCCTTCCCATCCGATTCGAGCTCGAGGGAATCGAGGACTTTCTTTCGATAAGCCCGGAAGATCCCTGTGGAGGTATAAATACGATTCGGCATTGTGAATCGGAGTATTTTGTTTCCTAATTTGCTGATCCATAATCGAAGAAATGGAACATTCTTAACCCCTCCCCCCGGCATATAGGGAGAGGCAAGGACGAAATCCACATCCGGATTGTCTTCGAGTGTTTTAATTAGTTCAAGGATATAATGGGGAGAGTAACTGAGGTCAGCATCAATAGAAACAATGACCTCCCCCCTGGCCTCGCAGAACCCTTTCCTGAGAGCCATTCCCCGGCCGATATTCCTCGGATAGGAAACGACCTTTATTCTTTTATTCAAGCCGGCAATCCCCTGCAAGACCTCCAGAGTGTTGTCAGTGCTACCATCATTGACCGCAATGATTTCGTAATCTCCCTGAAAAGAAGCCAGCGATTCTTCAACCCTGGCAAGGGTATGCTCAGCATTCTCGGCTTCATTGAACATCGGGATGATGATTGACAAGTCCATAGTATTTAAAGGTTAGGGCTACGAGGCCCGTATCGTTAATAGAAGGTTACGTTTATCGTCTTTTAAATTTGCTCCAGGCAGATGATAAATTATATAATTGTCTTCCCGACTTATCGTACAAATCGATTAACTGTTCACATAATTGTTTATCTACTTTGACCCCATATAAATCTCTACATTGTTCTAATCCAACGATTGTCTCATTGCATTCACCCATGGCATCGTCGAGATGTTTTTGAAACCCATGTTTCTGATGCCTTTTAGCATAACCTTCGGCGATCAGCCTGGGAACAGCCTTAACTGAACGCCGGAGTTGGCTCTTCAAATCATTTTTTTCATATTCGGGTATATCTATGACAATTTTTGTCATCACTTCAATGCACGCCTTATATGTATTTTGATATACTTCTAAATCTCGGAAACTTGTTATTTTTTTATTCATTTTCCCCGCCAACAATTAAATGATTACAACGAGTTGAAACAATATTAAAAGGTCGTAACCTTTACCGATTGACGAAACGGGCTTCGTAACCGATCAACAAATAACTTCTAATTTTTCCCAAGGTATTCCTTTTTGCCAATGAGAAAGAGCAGGTCTTCTTTATCTTTTGGTCTTATTCCCTTTTTGGTTTCTATAAGAGTAGAGAGCCCGCATACTGGTATTTTAATACCTTCAACCTCAATTTCTTCGATATCCTGAATAGCCGTTTTGAAATCGATTGTTCCAATTTTGCCTATCATGTCAATCACGATCTCTTCGGATTCCGGAGCGAATCTGACCACAGCATACTGATCAATATCGGCATCGCGAATTTCAGATATTTCATCAGATTTAAATAACTCCTGAAAGGCTTTCTTTAATCTACTTATGTTCTCTACGGAGGAATCCACAAGGAGATCAATATCGTGTGTTGTTCTGTAATAACCGTGAAGAATGACTGCGCATCCTCCTACCACAACATATTTCACGCCTTCGCTATTAAGAGCCTTGCATACCCTAACGATCTCTTTTTGTAGCTCCACTCTTGACCCACCATTCCCTTTCCCATCTTTCCGCATCCTCAAAGGTTTTAAATTTATACAAGCCAGGCGGAAATGGGATTTTGATCTTAAACCGAAAAACCTTACTAAAATAGGCCTGATCAGGTTTAAAGTTCCAGCTTACCCCTTTCCCCTCCCTTTCGAATCGGTCCAACGCCTCGAATGTTTTGAATTTCAAAACAGGCATCTCATTTCCTATCCCCAGCACCTATTCTAATTTCGTGACTTCCTGGCCTCCTTAATAAGGAATGCATGAACTAAAGCTTCGCCAAATTTAAAAATGCCGCTGTTTTATCCAGAAAAGTCTTGAAGTCATCCAGCCTGGTTTGCAGGATTTCATACACCTGTTCGTCATCCACTTCCCGGTATAAATGGATTAATCTATTGCGGAACCTTGCCATATCTTTTAGAGACCCTAAAAACTCTTTTTCAAAAACACCTTGTTCTCCTAAAACCTGAAAGGTATCGGCGTAATCATCGGGAACCCTATATCCATTCTGGGATATAATATGATTGCAGATATCAATAGCAGATTCTATAGCGATAACAAGATTATATTTTGCGCTGCCAATTTTATCCGGATCAGTTAAGAATAATTGCTTGTCAAGGGTTCCGAGGGACTTCAAACGATTTAATGCCTTACGCATCTCGGAAACCAAACTCGCTATCTTATCTAAATTAAAGAGGGGCATTGATAATCTCTCTCAAATATTCGTTTCTAAGATGTTGGAAATCAAAATATTTTTTGCAAACCAACCCTTCAAAGTCGGATCTAAGAGGCTTATCGGCATCCACAATCACAATCCCATCCTTCAGCATATTATAAACAAAAGAAGGCGGGGCCTGGTTAATGATTCTTATATCTACCGGCGTATGGATAGCATCTCCAACCTCACCCTCCAACATCAATTCCAGTGTCAATAGAGATTTACCTTCTGCACCGGAAATAAAAACACCCACATCTATATCTTTAAAAATATCCTCTGAAGTAAACGAGCCAAATATGTATGCAAAAAGGATATACTCCTTTGTTTTTAGGATATTCGAGATTTCCCCAATCACAACCTTTTTTTCAATTTCAGATAATCTTCTCTTGCGCATAGCAAATTACTCCCCAATTCCTGGCTTCCTTATTGGAAGATAAGCTTTCGTTTACCGATTAGGGTTGCGAGGCCCGCTTCAGTTACGGCAACGGTTACATAAAAAGACCCTCGGAATCCAGAAGATTCTGATATTCCTGGACTCCAGTCGTTGCGACTCGAAAACGAGTTTTCGCCGGAGTGACGAATTTGTCACGGTTTTCTCTCCAATTGCCTTCTGGATCCCTTGAAAACCTCATCAGCTAAAATATTTGTCTTCAGGAAGCCTTGCCTTGCCTCCCATATTTTTTTATACCCCTCTATTCTTTTAGAGTGCTGGTATTCTGCATAAGGAATGATCACCGCCACAGGTTTTCCCCTTTTAGTCACAACGATCTCTTCTTTCTTTTCAAGGGCATTCATGATTAAACGGCTGAGCCCTTTTTTCCCTCAGTCACGCTAACACTCATACCTTTCACATATCCTCCAATATGGTCATTAATAATGACCATATTGTATGCAGGTAAACAATGGTTGTCAAGGAATTAAGGCTGAGAATTAGAATGCTTGGGGGGAAAAACTTTCTCTGTTCCTGAATTCCTGTATTCCTGGCTTCCTTATAAAAAAAGCAAGACAAATCATC
>Ga0116204_1000766_pt1 | contig 18371 bp, 19 predicted proteins | sample LakKivwa52mmetaG_FD_94481 | JGI IMG/M metagenome (GOLD analysis project Ga0116204, IMG submission 94481) | Anoxic lake water microbial communities from Lake Kivu, Rwanda to study Microbial Dark Matter (Phase II) - Lake Kivu water 52m metaG | ecosystem: Environmental > Aquatic > Freshwater > Lake...
CTTCCTGGATTGCGTTCAGTTCAATATCGTCAAACATGCTGGCGTTAGTTTACCCGTTTATCTTTGTTCCGGGTGTTTTCAATTATTTACTGCTCTTCCCACGATTTATTGAGAAGATACGGAAAAACCTATAAATTGGATGTCAACAAAGAAGATGACGGCATCCTCTTCGTCCGCTTCTCAGACCCCACCAGTGCAGACGAAACCTACCCCACTGGGCGCTACCTCGTCGCAGACGCCGAAGCAGACGGGAGCATCTTCCTTGATTTCAACAAAGCCTACAACCCGCCCTGTGCCTTCACCGATTTCGCCACCTGTGTCTTTGCCCCTGAACAAAATCATCTGGATTTCAAAATAACAGCGGGCGAATCGTACCCGCATAAAAACCACTAAAAAGCAAAACGCGGACGAAAAGTCCGCGTTTTGCTTTTTTTATTCACCATCGCCTGTAAACGTGAGATAAATCTCGCGGTACTGCAAAAGATGAGTTATGAACCAACCAGAAGCGCTGTAAAAAAGTCTGGCACAAAAAATCCGCCGATTCCAAGACCCCACTTTAGAACACAACAAGTGATGAAGATCGCCGCACCCAACCCCAGCATGAAATAATCACGCGGAGCATACGTCAGCGTCTTGATCCATGTGCGCTTGTTCGTGCCAAACGCGCGCAGATCCATCGCGTCGATCACTTCCTCACCCGTCACCGTGGACTGCATCACCACAGGGATGATCAATGGTGAAAGGCGTCGGATGCGCTCGAACAACCCGCCCTTGAGCGACTCCATCTCGTACCCTCTCGCACGCTGCGCATCCACCGTAATGGTGAAATCCCGCGCAAAGGTCGGCAGGAAGCGGAACGCCAGATCCATCGTGAATGAGACATTATCCGATGCGCCCATCCGTTTAAAAGCGGTTCCGTAGATATTCGGATCCATCGTGTATGGGATGGGAATGGCAAGGATCGCCATCGTCAACATACGCAGAATCTGACTGATCGCAAACCACAGCTTGGAAACCGTGATCGGCACATCCCAACCAAACGAAGTAAGGATCGGGACATAGAACAAAATTGGAGATTCGATATTGGTCACCGAGGAAGGACCGCCGCGCCCCGACAATACCCCATTGATTCCAACAATGAATATTAGGAACACAAGAATGAACGCCCAGCCCCGCTTTACGTCCTTCCATTCGATTCGAGCCATAAGATACAGGGTCAGTGAAATGGCGAAGATCGGAAGGATAATACGGAGGTCCCAGATCTCAGGGATGGTCAGCGCAAAGATGATGCTGAACAAAAAAATGAGTCTGGTACGGGGGTCCAGCCGTTGGATGAAGGTGTCGCGCAGACGGTACTTCCAGGTGACCAACATGATTTATTTAGCGTCCTCTGCGGGATGCGACAGCGGCGAATGCGATCATCAAAACAGGAACGAGGATCACAGTCACAACAGCGTTGCCGAGAAAGGCAGGTGTGAAGTAACCAAACAACGCGGTATTGAGATCAATACCGCCCATGAACATCTCTGTCAGCGAGGCGAATAACATACCGACCGCAACGCCCGCGATGCCCCAGCCCACTGCCTTGACGATATCGCCCTGGGCGCGGAAGTCTTTGATGGAGGCGGAAACGAGACCCGCAACCAGACCCATCAAGCCGTTACCGAGGCTCCAGTGCCAGTAGAAGCCCCAGCCGCTCAGCGCGTCGCCGAGGGTGTTGCCGATGAAACCAGCCAGCAAACCAACCCACGGACCGTACGCCGCGGCGAAGAAGATCAACACAGCCACTGCAGGGCGGAAGGTGACATTACCAGCCGCGGGCAGGGGGAAAATATTGGTTGCCCAGGAAAACACACCGTACAAAGCTGCGCCGATCGCGCCGTACACAACCTGACGGGTTCCGAACTCCCATGTGCTCTTGTCGTTCATGACTTCTCTCCTTATGATCAAAATGATTTTGGACGAACGCTGACCCTGTATAGATAACCCTGCGAACGCTTTCACGTTGCAGGGCAGATCACTAGGCAAACCCAGCCAATGACTCGGCGGGGAGAAACCGTCCCGTTTTGGCGAGCAGGTCGAGGTTAAGTCGCAGAAGCGAGGTGGGGCGCACGCGATATTTTGTCAGGAAATCCGCATCCTTCAAAACATCCTCTGGCGCGCCATCCGCAACGATATGTTTATCTCCAAACAATAATACACGGTTTGCATACGTCACTGCAAGATCGATATCATGCGTGATGAAAAGTGTGGCCGCAAAGTTGGCAGAGAGGAGCGAAGAGCCGCCATCGTAGGTGCCGCACAACGCCTCCATGAAGCGTGTGTAATTCGCAAAATCCTGTCCCGCAGTCGGCTCGTCCATCACCAAAATTTTCGAACGCATGGCAAGCACCGCAGCAATGGTCGTGCGCTTTTGCTGACCGAACGACAACGCCAGCGGCGGGTACTGTTCAAACTCTTTCATGTTCACAGTCGCGAGGCTTTCAGCAATCGACTTCGAGATCAATTCAGGCTCAAAGCCCAAATTCTTCGGACCAAACTCCAGTTCCTCGTGTACCGTTGGCGCATAGAGCATGTGCGTGGGGCTTTGGAACACATACCCAAGCACGCGCGCAATTTGCGCCACGCTCATCTTGCGGGTGTCCTGCCCCTCCACCAACACGCGCCCCTTTGTTGGTTTGAGCAAGCCGATGGCATGTTTCACCAACGTGGATTTACCCGCCCCATTCGGACCCAACACCGCGATCAGGTCACCAGGGTAGATCTTCAAGTTCACATTTTGAAGGATGAGCGGATATTCCGCGTCGTAACGGAAATCGACATCTTCAAAGACGACTAAAGGCTCGCCTCTTTCCTTAACTTCGGGTCTGGGTGACACAGCGGGAACAGTATCCAACACCTTGACTCTCTGCACCACCCACGGCGCAGGCAACTTGACCTTGGTATGGTCAATCGCGGTCGGCAATTCTTTGATGGGACCCAAATACTTGATACGCCCATCTTCCATATACAGCAGGCGGTCGGGGTTGATGGAGATGGCATCTTCGACACGATGCTCCACCAAAATGACGGTTTTGCCTTCGTCTGCCAAACTGCGGAAGACTGCCAGAGCTTCATGAGCAGATGCGGGGTCGAGTGAAGCGAGGGGTTCATCCAGCAGCAAAATGGACGGGTTCATGGTCAACACACCCGCCAATGCCACCTTCTGCTTTTCACCGCCAGACAGGTTAAACGTTTCGCGCTCGCGCAAATATTCGATATTCAAGCGTTTTATCACCTGCTCAACGCGGGTAATAATTTCCTCGCGCGGCAAGCCAAGATTTTCAGGTCCAAAGGCGATCTCATTGAAAACATTGCTCGCCACGATCTGGCGTTCGGGGTCTTGCAATAACGTGCCGACCACTTGCGACATTTCCGCGATTTCCATCTCAGCGACGTCGCGCCCGTGCAAGAGCACTTTGCCCTTGCGCTCGCCGCGATAACTGCGCGGAATCAAACCATTGATGGCACGCGCCAACGTGGTTTTGCCGCATCCGCTGGAGCCAGCGATTAACAACAACTCGCCCTGCTTGAGCTCGAAGGAAATATCTTCGATGGCAAGCTCGGGGCGAGTGCGGTATTGGAACGATAGGTTTTCTACAATAAGCGGTGAGTTGGACATCGCCCCTATTTTACTCGAAAAATATGCATTCACTATCCGTATTTTCCGAATCTAGGCATCTACCATTTCCACCAATGCCTGATACTCGGCTGGGATAACCTTGGGAGCGGTGAACGATTCGGTGATGATGGATGGGTCTTTCATGCCGTGTCCTGTGCAAACGACCACCACTTTTTTGCCTTTCGCCTCAAACTTCCCGACGCTTGATTCGGCAATCAAGCCAGCCAACCCTGCGGCGGAGGCAGGCTCCACCCACACCCCTTCCGAGGCGAGAATCTTCTGCGCGGACAATATCTCTGCATCTGACACTGCGATGATTCGTCCGCCTGATTGCTGTGCTGCTTCCAATGCCTGCTCACCGCGCGCTGGTTTGCCTATGCGAATGGCAGTGGCAATCGTCTCTGGCTTTTCGACAGGATGACCTAACACCAGCGGAGCAGCTCCCGCGGCTTGTACGCCTAAGACCTGCGGAAGTCCTTTTTGATATTGTTTGAACCCCGCCCAGTATGAGGTGATGTTCCCAGCATTGCCAACAGGCAGGCACAACCAATCGGGCGCGGAACCAAGCACATCACAAATCTCAAAAGCGGAAGTTTTTTGTCCTTCGATACGGTACGGATTGATGGAGTTGACCAACGCAATCGGCGTCTTTTGCGTGATCTCAACAACAAGCGAAAGCGCATCATCGAACGAGCCTTGAATTTGTATCACTTCTGCACCGTAGGCAATCGCGCCAGCGAGTTTCCCCACCGCCACTTTCCCTTCGGGAATCAAGACAATGGAGCGCAACCCCGCCCGAGCGGCATACGCGGCGGCGGAAGCAGCAGTGTTGCCTGTTGAGGCGCAAATGACGGTCTGTGCGCCACGCCCAACCGCTTCGCTGATGGCGGTGGTCATGCCGCGATCTTTGAAGGAACCTGTCGGGTTTAAGCCTTCGAATTTGACGAACAACTCGCAGCCGAATTCACGTCCCAAACGCGGCATGGGAATGAGCGGTGTGTTCCCTTCGAGCAGGGATATTGCTTGTGTATGGGCGGGTAAATCAAGATACTGCCTGTAGTGTTGAATCAAGCCTTGGTAGGTCATAACAACTCCAATGAAAGAATTAGGCGATTATAATAGCGCAAATGATAAAAATCCGCGTCCCTGCCACATCCGCAAATTTAGGCCCAGGCTTCGATTGCCTTGGTCTGGCGCTGGATGTTTGGAACGAAGTCGCTTTCACGCCCGCAGGAAAATTAGCGCACCATGTCACTGGTGAGGGCGCGGAGAAGTTGAACAAGGGGTCGAGAAATCTGCTAACAAAGGCGTATGCCTATTTGCATGAAGTTTGCGGCCGTCCCGTTGAGGGGGTATCCATTGAAGCGCACAATCTGATTCCCATGAGCAGCGGACTTGGCTCCAGCGCGGCGGCGATTTCGGCAGGGTTGTTTGGCGCGAATGAGATGCTGGGCAAGCCATTGGATGTTGAAGGGCTGTTGAAGTTGGCAACCGATATGGAAGGACATCCTGACAATGTTGCACCTGCCCTGTTGGGAGGTCTGGTCGTTTCGGTGATGAAGCAGGATGAGATCATCACGAGGCGATATGAAATTCCTGCGCTGACGGCTGTGATCGTCAAACCTGATGTGGAGTGGCTGACGAAAACCGCGCGCGCTGTGCTGCCCAGATCCGTTTCACGCGCAGATGCGATTCACAATATCGGGAGGGCAGCATTGGTGGTGGATGCACTTCGTTGCGGCGACTTAGAGCTGCTTCAAAAAGTGATGGAAGACCGCATCCATCAGCCATATCGCCTGCGTCACATTTCTGGCGGAACAGCTGCGTATAAATGTGCGCGTCAATTTGGGGCAGCTGCATTATCTGGCGCGGGACCGTCCATTATTGTGTTCGTATCTCCAGAGAATGCGCAAAAAGCAAAATTGGAGATACAGTCTGTCTATGAAGAACGGGGAATTAAGACAAAAGGCATTATCACCAAGCCGAGCGAAAAAGGCACGAATAGGATATAAAAGAGGAAGCTGCAAAATTGCAGCTTCCTCTTTTATATGGTGTTACTTCTTCTTTGTCTTCGGTTTGGTTTTTGCTTTTTTCGCAGGAGCCACCTTGACAGGGACATGGGCGAGTTCCCTGGCTTCAGGTGTATATGGGACGTGCAAAGTGACAGGTTCCGTACCCTTGCCGCGAACACGCAGGTTGATCATCTCAACCATGATCGAGAAAGCCATTGCAAAGTAAATATAGCCCTTTGGAATGTGCTGGTGCAAACCTTCCACGACCAGAGTAAAGCCGATCAGCAAAAGGAAACTGAGGGCAAGAATCTTGATGGTGGGATGTTTTTCAACAAACTCGCCAATGGGTCCTGCTGTAAAGATCATCACCGCGGCGGAAACCACCACGGCGGCAATCATGATCTCGATATGATCGACCATACCGACAGCCGTGATGACCGAATCGAGGGAGAATACAACATCCACCAACAAAATCTGAAGGATGACACTGGCAAATGTAGAAGATACTTTTGCAGAGGAATGCCCCGAATGACCTTCCAGCTTGTCGTGGATTTCATAGGTACTCTTCCCGAGCAGGAAGAGACCACCTGCCAGAAGAATCAAATCACGCCCGGAGATGCCCAACTCCTCCCCGCCAAACCAAGGGATGAACAGGAATGGGTCTTCAAGGCTGATGATCCATGAAAGGGAAAGCAATAACAAAATACGAGTAATCACTGCCAGCGCAATTCCCGTTGTGCGGGCGCGCTGTTGATCCTGCTGAGGCAGTTTCCCTGCGAGAATCGAAATAAAAATCACATTGTCTACGCCAAGCACCAATTCCAATACAACCAACGTAAGGAAGGCGATCAACGTTTCGGGGGTAAAAATCCAACTAAAATCCACTTTAATGTCTCCTGATGAAGTGATGAACGTAATCTTATCAAAACCAGCAACATAAAACTACGAAAGCAACCTATTCTTTTCTGAATCCAATGCTACACGTTCTGTCTTGCGCGGGTCAAATTTAACATACGCCTTTTTCCCCTCTGAATATTTTACGAGGGCAGTGTCAAGAATTAAGGCGTGGGTCTCCGAGCTGAAGGCAGCGCCTGACTTGGGAACGACATCAAAGTATAGCCGCAATCCCCGCGAACCTTTCAACGGATAAGGCAGGTTCAGATCTTCGACACGGGTTATGAATGCTTCTGCCTCCTCTCCTACCCTGCGGATTTCGTTGTTCATTTCGACCAGTTTATTGAACTCGAAGCGTCGTTTTTCCAATTCCTGCTGTTGAACTATCCTTCCATGTTCCTCATGGTAGTGTTCAAAGATCATTTGGCTTGGGTCGTTTGGGTCAAAGGTTACCCATATCTTACGCCCCACCTCCCCGACCAATTGACCCATAACCGCAGTAAAACCTCGTTTTTCCGTCCAATGATCAAAAGATAGCCTGAACGACATACGCCCTTCTGGCATTACATCCACTTCATATTTGATTTGCCGTTCTTTTCTGCCATAAATACTTCGCTCCATTCCATCACGGGCGGATATCACAACCGCCTGAGCTGTAACACCGCGTTGACGAAGCCCATCATTAGCAACTCGCCTCTTTTCCTGCCGCTTGTTGTCCAACATCCCAGAAATGATCCAACCGACAAAAGTCAATAAAGGAATGCCGATAAAAACAAAACCGCCCAAAATAATGGAAAACCAATTGATATCTGATGTAAAGTCCATACTCTATCCTTATTTAAATTGCAATTGGAAATGTAGTGTCAAATTTTCATCTTGCGAAGAAACTATCAAACGCTATTGAAGCGCCTTGTTCCGCTCTGTATCTAAAACAGCCCATTTGGGGTTTTGTAAATCGAAGCGGACGAAAACCTTTTTCCCTATAGAATATTTCTTAACCGCAGTTTCACCGATCAATACATCGCCTTCCGCTTGGAAAGAAAACCCCGCTTTCGGCGTAACCTCAAAACAGATATGCATCGCACGTGAGTTCTTCGCTGGATAAGATAAGTTTAGATCTTCAACACGGGTAATTATCGCTTCTGCCTGTTCGCCGCGGAGTTTTAGATCTTCATTGCCTTCAGTTAGTTTATTAAAAGCGACACGACGAAGAGTAATTTCACGTTCTTTCATGGCGGTTTCGTGGTCTTCATGGTAGTGATCCAAATATGCCCTGGAAGGGTCTTTGGGGTCATAGGTTACCCAAATTTTCCGCCCATGTTCTGAAACCATCTCATTTCCAATAATCTTATAAGAATTTTTGTAAGTTTCGTTTCTATAGACTTCATTACGGAGCTTCGTCCGAAATACAGTGGCACCCTCTGGCATGACATCTACCTCAAAATCAACAAGGTGGGACGGGAACGGCCCTCGAATTCTTCCACTTCCCCACGAAAACACGCGATTGGCCGAAACGATCACAGCAGGAGCCAAAACACCACCATCCAAAAATATACTTTCTTTGTAGATCGATATACCATCAATTATTTTTTCGATTTCTTCCAGCCTTTTTTGCTTTTCCTGTTTGGAAATATAAAAAGCCTGAACATCCTCTAACAAACTGCGGCCAAAGTAGACCAGCACAATTAAAGCGATTAGAGCATATACGATCATTGCCTGCCAACTAAAGAAATCGACCATTACACATCCTCCAATAAAATAAACTGCGCCCCACTATACTATAGCGAGGCGCAGTTGGTAGGGTACTTAAGTCTTAGAAACTTACTTGATCTTGAACATCTGGGTCAATTTCATCGCCAAATTCAGGTCGCCAGCAAGTTTGAGTTTGCCCTGCATGAAGGCTTGCATACCGTCAATTTCACCACTGAAGATCTTGACGTAATCACTCGAGTCAGCAGTGAGGGTCATCTTGGGGGAAGCGTGTTCACCCTTGGCGACCTCGCATTTGCCGTCTTTGATGGTGGCATACCATTCGCCAGGTTCTTTGCCGGTGAACTTGAATTGGATGGTGGCATCCAGCCCTGCCGCTTTTTCGGGGATGAACGCGCCGGGCATTTTAGACATGAGGGTTTCGATTGTGAGAGCCATTTTTTCTCCTAGGTTGAAAGTTGAAGGTTGAAGGTTACAGGTTGAAACTTAAACCGTTCAACCTGCAGCCCATAACTTTTATTGCAGATTTTCAAAGATCGCAGCTGCACCCATGCCGCCGCCAATACACATGGTAACCATACCATACTTGGACTTGCGGCGTCCCATTTCGTAGATGAGCTGGGTGGTGAGCTTCGAACCCGTGCAGCCGAGCGGATGTCCGAGGGCGATCGCGCCGCCATTGACATTGACCTTGTCTGGGTCCATTTCGAGAGTTTGCATCACGGCGAGAGATTGAGCCGCAAAGGCTTCGTTCAACTCGAAGAGATTAATGTCGTTGAGGGATAATCCCGCCGTCTTCAAGGCTTTGGGAATAGCGGCTACGGGACCGATCCCCATCAACTCGGGGGCAACCCCGCCCACGGCGAAGGCAACGAAGCGCGCCAAAGGTTTGAGTCCTAATTCAGATGCCTTGTCCGCGGACATGACCATAACAGCCGAAGCGCCGTCTGACATTTGAGAGGAATTTCCAGCCGTGACAAAACCGCCTTCCTTGAAAGCAGGCTTGAGTTTGGCGAGTCCTTCAATGGTCGAGTCGCCGCGCGGACCTTCATCGCGTTTGACGGTGAAGTTTTTCCTGACGACCTTGCCATCCACATACTCGTTGAGTTCAACATCGATGTGAACAAGTTCAGGGTCGAAGAGACCAGACTCAACCGCCTTGGCAGCTTTCTGATTGCTCTTGAGCGAGAATTCATCCTGCTGTTCACGAGTGATGCCATATTTGAGCGAGACATTTTCGGCAGTGAGACCCATGTTAGTGTAGTAGTGCGGCAACTCCATCGCAAACTGCGGATTGGGCGAGAATTTGTAGCCCATCATTGGCACCATTGACATGGACTCAACGCCCGCGCCGATGCCGATCTCAATATCGCCTGCTTTGATGGCATGTGCAATATGCGCAATGGACTGCACACCCGACGAGCAATAACGGTTGATGGTTTCTGCAGGGACAGTATCCGGCAGACCCGCGCGAATGGAAATAGTTCGCGCCACATTCATGCCCTGCTCCCCTTCGGGGAAAGCACAGCCAAAGACTACATCTTCGATCTGGGCAGGGTCAAGGTTTGGCGTGCGGTTGAGCAATTCTTTGATCACCTCAGCACCCATCTCATCAGGACGAACCGTCGCCATGCCACCACGTTTGGCTTTGCCAACAGGAGTGCGGACTGCGCTAACGATAACAGCTTCTTTTGTTGTCATAGATAATCTCCTTTATTGGAGTTGGAACGTTTACAAGTTACAGGTTTGAAGGTTAACTTTCAAACCTGTCAACATTCCAACTTGCCAACATTAGTTCCTCAACGGCTTCCCGCTCTGCAAAATTGACCACATTCTCGCCTGCGTCTTCTCTTCACCGCACAGTGACAGGAAGGCTTCGCGCTCAAGGTCGAGGATGTACTGCTCGCTCACCCAGGTCGGCTTGGTCAGGTCACCGCCTGCGATGATGTGCGCCAGTTTGGTGGCAATGTGCGAATCGTATTCGGTGATGTAATGACCTTCTTTGAACGCCCAGGCACCGATCTTCATGGCACCGAACATATCGCGCCCAGCGGCATAGATGAGTTCGGGTGTCGGCGGTCTATACCCCGCGTTGACCATGTGCAACACTTCCTTCTTGGCTTCAGTCAGCAGATGGTCACGGTTGGTCACAATACGGTCTTGCGGACCGAGGATGCCCATGCCGCGCGCTTCTTCCGCAGAGGTGGCAACTTTCGCCTGACCAATCTGCAGGAAAGCCTTTTGAATGAATGGGAACGGTTCAGCATCCGGAACTTTCACCGCAGGATTAATGATGCGGCGCATATATTCTTTTGTACCCGCGCCTGCAGGGATGACGCCCGCGCCAAGTTCCACCAAACCAATATAGGTTTCAGAAGCTGCCACCACACGCGAGGCATGCATGGTCACTTCACAGCCGCCGCCGAGAGCGAGTCCCGCCGGGGCAACCACCACAGGCTTCGGCGAGTAACGCATGCGCATGTTCATATTTTGCAGGCGGCGGATAGCATCATTGAGTTGATCCCACATGCCTTGCTGCGCCGCAACGACCACCATGAATAAATTCGCGCCCGCGCTGAAGTTATCCGCTTCGCTGCCGACGACCAAGCCGTCGAAATCAGTTTCGAGTTTATCCAACGCTTCAGAGGTGATCGCAAAGATATCATCATCGAGCGCGTTCATCTTGGTGTGGAACTCCACCAAGCCCACACCATCACCAATGTCAAACAAAGCCGCGCCCGCGTTCTTGCTCACTTCTTTCTTCGTGCCACGCAAATCCTTCAGGAACACAAATCCTTCAGGCTGCTTGAACTTCACATACTTGCCCTTGGCAACGTCATACGCGCCAATCTTATTCGTGCCTTTGTATTGATAGAAGGTCTCACAACCATTCTTCAACATTTCGTCAACCCACTTGGCGGCGGGGTAACCTTCCGCTTTCATGCGCTTGACGGTTTCTTTCACACCGAGCATGTCCCAAATTTCAAATGCACCCGCCTCATGCATGAAGCCCCAGCGGATGGCATCATCGATCGGTTTGGCAGTGTCCGCCACTTCGGGGATAATGGATGAAACATATTGGAAACTTTGATACGTGAGCGCCTTAACGAGTTTGGCAGCCTTGTCGTCCGCCTCAAGCATGACCTTGAGCCTGTCACCCAAACCCTCGACATCTTTCGCCGCCTTGACCGAGTCAAAGCGCGGCTTGCCCGCAGGGACATGCTCCAGCGTATTCAAATCCAACGAGTAGAACTGCTTCTTTCCTTCTGCATCACGGACTTCCTTATAGAAACCGACTTTCGTCTTGTTGCCGAGCCACTTGCGCTCCATCAATGTGTCCATCAGTTTCTGTGGCTTTTCGGCGGCAAGATATTTTTGTACAAGCATGTCATGCGGGATCAAGGGCGCAAGATTCTTGCCCACGTGATGCCACACGTCCACACCGACCAGATCTATCAGCCTGAATGTGGCTGTTTTTGGGCGACCCATTAAAGGTCCAGTAAGAGCGTCCACTTCATCCACGGTGTATTCGTTGTTGAGTATGAAGTCCATAGCGAACGCGCCCGTACCGAACGCCACACGATTGCCGATGAAGTTGGGCGTGTCTTTGCACAACACAATGCCCTTACCCAAGCGATATTCGCCGAAGTACGAAATGAAATCAACCACTTCCTTCGATGTATCAGGCGTTGAGATGATTTCCAGCAGTTTCAAATAGCGCGGCGGGTTGAAGAAGTGCGTGCCGAGGAAATGCTTCTTGAATTCTTTCGAACGACCTTCCGCGATAGAGTAAACCGGAATTCCCGATGTGTTCGTGGAAACGATCGCATTCGGCTTGCGGACCTCGTCAATGCGCGTCATCAAATCCTGCTTGATCTTGAGGTTCTCGATGATGGCTTCGCAGATCCAATCCGCTTCGGCAACGGCGCCGAAATCATCTTCAAGATTACCGAGCTTGACCAAAGTCTTCAATTCGTCACCCATCAAATTGGCGGGGCGGGCTTTGATACAGCGGTCCCAGCCTTCTTTGACGATCTTATTTTTGTCAGGCGAATCTTTCGCAACAATATCGAGCAAGGTCACAGGCACGCCAAAATTCGCCAAATGCGCGGCAATGGCTGCGCCCATCGTTCCCGAGCCGATGACAACTGCTTTGTGAATGTTGTATGTCGTCATGTTTTCTCCTTTTGCGAGAAAAACGATATTCGATACTCGTTCTTCGAGTACCAAATATCGAATTATCAACTATCGCAATTCTGCTCCCGTATAACCCAAAATCTGCCGAGCAACGACGAGACGATTGATCTGACCAGTGCCTTCATAAATATCGGTGATCTTCGCATCACGGAACCATTTCTCGAACAGGAACTCGCGGCTATAGCCAAGCGGACCTAGTATCTCCACGGCTTTCTGCGTGACCTTGGTGGTGACATCACCCGCGCGCACTTTGCTCATCGAAGACTCCAGCGCATTCGGCTTTTTGTTATCTGCCATCCAAACTGCCTTCAAGGTCATCAACCACGCCGAGCGCAGTTGGATATCCATATCGATCACGTCACGTTCGATGGAGGTCATTTTATTGCGCGGAAGCCCATAGCGAATTTCGACACCGTTCTCTGCCAGTTTCTCTTTGAGGAATTCGAGCGCGGCTCGTGCTACACCGATGCCTGATGCGGCGACAAGAGGACGAGTCGCATCGAAGGTTGCCATCGCGCCTTTGAACCCAGTTGTGGATTTTTCAACGGTGGGTTTGCCGAGTACATTCTCAAACGGCACACGTGCATCAACGAGGGAAATGGAAGCTGTGTCACTCGCACGGATGCCGAGTTTGTGCTCCAGTTTGGTGACCTTGACCCCAGGCGTGCCTGATTCAACGACAAAAGCGCGCATCCCCGAGCGCCCAGCGGTCGGGTCAATACTTGCCCAAACAACGATGAAGCCTTTGCCAAGTTTTTCGTATTCGTTGAAAGATTTATCACCCGCGGTCACAAAAATCTTTTCACCATTGATGACCCATTCATTGGTTTTTTCGTCCAACACAGCCCGTGCGCGGATCGCAGATGTATCTGAACCTGCACCAGGTTCGGTCATGCACATGGCGGCATAGGTCGGTTTATCGTCATTGAAACGAGCGAGGAATTTAGCTTTCTGTTCGGGGGAACCCGCCGCCGCCACCGCCGCAGCGCCCAACCCACCGCCAGGCGTAATGAGGTAATAACCCACATCACCCCATGACAGCATTTCAATTTGTGCGGCAAGTTTTTGATAGCCGATCGGCGGACGTTTTTCCGCGCCCTCTTTCGGTTTCTCTTCGTTAATCGTCAAGCCGCCACCGCCGCCCATCGAGCGCATGGCAGTGTGCATAAATTCAACATAATCCCACGGAATGGCATGTTCGTTCTCATCCATTTCACGTGAGGTGCTGCGCATCATATTTTCTGCGACAGTTTTCAACATCGCCTGCATTTGAACGATGGGTTTCGGGGCTTCAAATTCAATGGTCATGAGTTATCTCCTAAATTCAATCATGACGATAGACCATTGACGATAGACGAAGGTCGTCCGCGGTCTATGGTCCACGGTCAATGGTCAGTCTTAGACAATCGCCAATCCCAACAGCATCGGGAAACCGCGTCCGTTGCGCATGAGCAATTCCACGGGGTTCTCACGGATATAGCCGTGACCGCCATAAATTTGCACGCCACGGTCGGTCACCATCATTGCCATATCTGCCGCACCAGTGAAGGCGAGAAAGGCGGATGTGAAAGCATCTTCTTTCGCATTATCCAGCTGCCAGGCGGCTTCCCATGTCAGCAGGCGCATAGCTTCGAGTTCGGTCACTATTTCAGCCAGCATGAATGCAACCGCTTGCTTCTGTGCGATCTTCACTCCGAAAGCGTCACGTTCTTTGGCATAGTTCTTTGCATATTCAAAAGAAGACTTCGCTACGCCCAAAGCGGCAGCAGCAGAGGCAATGCGCATCGAAGCAAGGATCAACTCAAAGTTATGTCCAGAAGCGCCGCCGAGTCGTTCGGCGGTCACATTCTCCAGTTTGACGCGGTACATGGGCAGGGCATTGAGTCCCATCAGTTTTTCGCGTTCGGCTGAGATGGATAAACCCGCCGCCTCTTTCTTGACGATGAAGCCTTGGGTGACACCATCGAGATTTGCGTACACGATGAGAGCTTCGGCATCTTTGGCGAAAGGCACGAAGACCTTTTCACCGCTCAAAACATAAGTGCCGCCTTCCGCTTTGGCAGTGGTCTTGAGCGCGTTGGGGTCGAAATCAAAACTGTATTCGATGAGCGCGCCAGTGTAGGGAGCCCATGCGCCTTCGATGATCTTCGGCAGATATTCCTGTTTTTGTTCTTCGGTGCCGCCCAGTAAAATGGGAGTGGCGAAAAGCGACGGAGTCATCACGGCGAGCGCGCCAGCCAGATCACCGAACGCCATCTCTTCGACGGCAAGCACGCCAGTGACGGCGCTGCGTTCACCGAAACCGCCGTACGCTTCAGGTGTGGACGCTTGCAACAAGCCAAGTTCCCACCCCTTACTGATGAGCTTTTGCGGCATTTCATGGTTCTCTTCAGCATCATGCGCGGCAGGACGCAGGTCGTTGGCGGCATACTTCCCGACTGCGTCGATCAACATTTGTTGTTCTTCATTAGGTTCGAACGAATACATGTGTTTTCTCTCCTTTTCGGACGGTGGACGATAGACCATGGACGATGGTCAATCGTCCACCGTCCATGGTCGGGTTTACTTCAACATACCCTTCAAAATAAAATCGGAATACTCATCAGCGATCTGCTCAATGGATTTATCGCCTTCAGGGCGATACCAGGTGAGCGTCCAGTTCAATGTCCCCATAATGGCACGGGTGGCAAGCCCGGTGTCTTTCAAATCAAAAATCTTTTTGGCAATACCTTCTTCCAACACATCTCGCCACAGTTTTTCAAACTTGTCGCGAAACGGAACATGACTGGCATGACTTTTCTTATCAAGTGAGCGATGTTCAAACAACAACACCGACGTCAGGTCGGCATTGTCAGCCAAACCCGTGAGATATTCACGGATCATTAGTCTAAGTTTTTGGTCGGGAGAACTGTTTTGAGCGGAGATGGCAGAGATGTGCTCGGTAAGCATGGCAAGAGCACGCTCCAATAACGCGAGCAAAATCTCCTGCTTGGACTCAACATGGTGATAGAGGCTGGCTTTCTGCACATCCAACGCCCCTGCAATGTCAGACATGGACGCGCCATGATAGCCTTTCTGGCGAAACACCTGCGCGGCAGCATCAAGAATGTCGTCTCTAGTCACATCTGCTCCTTCCCTACCGAACGGTAGGTAGTTTCAGTTTACACCCAGCCAAAGGTAGAGTCAAGAGGAATTGGGAACTTTTTTTTTCGGGGCGGCGTCCTTATTTCATCGTTATCGCGTTTTTATAAAAGAGAGGTCGAAATGAAATCCAAAAAAATAATCCAGCTCATTTTAGTGGTTGCAGTGCTTGCCGCGGCGCTGGGCGTCACAGGCAGCGCCCTCGCCTATTCGTGCGGGACAAGTTACACCATTAAAAAAGGTGACACATTAAGTTCCATTGCCAAATCATGCGGAACAAGTGTTGCCGCGCTCAAACTTGCCAACCCAAAAATCGGCACGGTGATCTATGCGGGACAAACATTGGCGCTCCCGGGCGCCTACTGGGACAATTATGACGGCTATGCCACCTATATCGTCTCGCGTGGAGACACACTGAAATCACTGGCAGCCCGTTTTGGCACTTCGATGGACGTGCTTGCCTCACTGAACAGCATCACCAATTACAACCTCATTTATGAAGGACAGCGCCTCATCGTCCCGAGCGGAAGTGCAGTACCAGTCCCACCACCGCCTGCCAGCGGAACGACCTACACCGCGCAAAAAGGTGACACCTTGCGCAAGATCGCAGAGCGCATCGGCGTTGACAGGATGACATCCTCAAGGCGAACCCGAAGATCACTAATGCGAACAAGATCTACGTGGGACAGGTCATCAACCTACCTGACGCCGCCTCGCACCATACCGTTCAGTCTGGTGACACGCTGAAGAAGATCGCCGCACACTACGGCACAACGCTCGACTCGCTGATTTCGCTCAACCCGCAGATCAAAGACATCAACAAGATCTACGTTGGGCAGGTCGTCCGAATTCGGTAAAAGGCAAGCGCACCCCGAACATCCCGCAATAATCTGCGGGATGTTTTATTTCAAAAGTAGAAAAAAGCCAGATGGACAGAAACATGCATTCTACGAGAATGAAGCGAAAAACTTCCACCCGGCTTTTTTTCACCTTCAATTCTGCTATAATCTAATTATGACAACGCCTCTGCAAAACCAACAGACCATACCTCCCCCACAGCTTACGCCCGAACAACTGGCGGAAATTCGTGAACAGGAACGCAAGCAAAAGCAGATCATGGTTGGCGTAATTGCCATCATTGTCCTGCTGGTTGCGCTGCTTGGCGTCGCGATTTACTACCTTCTTCAGCCTGAAACGCCCACTGACAAGATCCGCGATGTGTTCATTATCGTCGTTGCGCTCGAAACGCTTGTCATTGGTGTGGCATTGATCGTGCTGGTCGTACAGCTTGCCAGCTTGATCAACCTGCTGCAAAATGAAGTGCGCCCGATTCTGCAAGCCACGAGCGAAACCGTCAACACGTTGCGCGGGACGGCTGAATTTTTGGGCGAGAATGTGGTTGAGCCAGTTATCAAACTTAATGGTTATCTGGCTGGCTTGAAGCGTATGTTAGAATTATTAGGTATCAAGCCTAAGTAGCAAAAAAAAGACCCTCGGGTCTCCCATCATTAACATAATAAAGGAGAAATACCATGTCTGACCGTGATGAATTTGGAGCCTTCCTTGTAGGATTTGTCGTCGGCGGCTTAACAGGCGCTGTTGTATCCCTGCTCTTTGCACCACAATCGGGCGAAGAAACCCGCGCATTGATCAAGGACAAGTCGATCGAATTGCGCGACCGCGCTGCTCACACCGCCGAAGAAGCTCTCGCTCGTGCCGAAGCCGCCGCCTCTGAAGCCCGCCAACGCGCCGATGAGCTTGCCAAGGTTGCGAAAGAACGCGCGACTGAACTCGCCCACGAAGTTCAGGAACGCGGCAAGAGCGCCATCGAAGCTGTCCGCAAAACCAAAAAAGACAGCGGCGCAACACCTGCCTAACAGCAACGCGAAGATAACGAGGGTTTGACCGCACGGTCAAACCCTTCTTTTATTTATGAACCCCATCCAACGCTTCATGCGTTTTTTCTTCAACCTGCTCTACCATCCATTCGCCTTCACATACGACCTCGTCGCCTGGGTCGTTTCCTTCGGCAAATGGCAGGACTGGGTCTTTAGTGTGATTCCCCACCTGCAAGGAACTCGCATATTAGAACTCGGACATGGTCCTGGTCACCTGCAACGCCTCCTGCTTAACCGCGGCATGTTCGCTGTTGCGATAGATGAATCCACACAGATGGGACGTATTGCAAAACGCCGCCTCGGCGCATCCCACAAACTGACGCGTGGCATCACCCAATCCCTGCCTTATCCTAGCGGATGTTTCGACTGTGTGGTTTCCACCTTCCCCACTGAATACATCTACGATCCGCACACGCTTGCCGAGGTAAGGCGCGTGCTCCGCAGCGGCGGCAGATTGGTTGTTTTGCCTGTCACCTACCCCAAAAGCGGATTTTTGCAATGGCTCTACAAAGTCACCCGCGAAAGTCCTGCCGCATTCGACAATGCCATCAAAGAACGCCTGCTCAAACCATTTCAAAAAGCAGGTTTCATTATGGAAATGGAAATCGTTGAGTTAAAATCCAGCCGATTGATCATCTTGCTTGCAGAAAAATAAATGAAACTGGCTGACCCCATTCACTATCATAGTAAAATCACCACCTAATCACCAGAGGAGAAAGAAACAATGCTTTAGGGCTTACGCAAAAGTCATTTGAATAGCAGGCGATTTGAGTTGTTGACGCAAATAGTCGGACAGCAAATCATGTTTGAGGCGGTAAACAGTCTGTTGGGTCTCATTGGCAACCTGTTTGAGGCGAA
>Ga0116204_1000768_pt1 | contig 18361 bp, 11 predicted proteins | sample LakKivwa52mmetaG_FD_94481 | JGI IMG/M metagenome (GOLD analysis project Ga0116204, IMG submission 94481) | Anoxic lake water microbial communities from Lake Kivu, Rwanda to study Microbial Dark Matter (Phase II) - Lake Kivu water 52m metaG | ecosystem: Environmental > Aquatic > Freshwater > Lake...
CATTTGATCCTGTGATCATGGAAGACCTTCAAAAAGAAAACAAACTGATTACCGAGTATCGGAAATTGACCGCCTCAGCCAAGATTGAGTTCGAAGGTCAAACTCGCAACTTATCCCAAATGGCACCATTTGCACAAAGCACAAACCGTGAAACGAGAAAAGCCGCTTCATTCGCTGTTTCCAAATTTTTCGCAGACCATCAAGACGATCTTGACCGGATTTTTGACGAACTCGTTTCGGTCCGAACTCAAATGGCGAAGAAACTTGGCTATGATTCTTATGTCAAACTAGGCTATGATCGTCTTGGACGTCTTGATTACGGTCCTGAAGAAGTGGAAAACTATCGAAATCAAGTATACAAGGATCTCGTTCCCGTTGTGAATGATTTGACCGCACGAAAAGAAAAACGACTCGGCATCGAAGCGATCAAAAGTTATGACTTGAACCTCGAGTTTTTATCCGGAAATCCAACGCCCAAAGGCAACAAGGATTGGATGGTCGACAAAGCCGTCAAGATGTATTCCGAAATGAGCGAAGAGACGAAAGCATTCATCACATTCATGACCGAGCGTGAATTGCTCGATCTTGAGGCCAAAACCGGAAAGGCGGGAGGAGGGTATTGTACCTACTTGCCGAATTTCGCCTCGCCCTTCATTTTCTCCAACTTCAACGGAACGGCAGGCGATGTTGACGTTTTGACGCACGAAGCGGGTCATGCCTTCCAAGTTTTTTCCTCGCGGGGTTTCCAAGTTCCTGAATATTTATGGCCGACGTATGAGGCGTGTGAAATTCATTCGATGAGCATGGAATTTTTCGCTTGGCCTTGGATCCATTTGTTTTTTGAACAAGATACAGACAAATATAAATTCTCGCATCTTTCAAAGGCCATCGCCTTCATCCCCTATGGGGTCGCAGTCGATGAATTTCAACACCGGATGTATGAACAACCCGATATGACCCCAAAGATGCGACGTGCCACATGGCGGGACCTTGAAAAAAAATACTTGCCGTTTAAGGTGTATGACGATGATGACTTTCTCGAAAATGGTGGTTTTTGGTTCCGACAAAGCCACATCTTCGGAACACCCTTTTACTACATCGACTACACACTCGCCCAGGTGTGTGCTTTCCAATATTGGATCCGTGCCCGTGAAGACCATTCAAAGGCATGGGACAGTTATTTGAAACTGTGCCAAACCGGAGGATCAAAGAGTTTTGTCGCTCTTTTGGATGTGGCCAATCTGGACAATCCGTTTGTCGATGGAACGATTAAGACCGTTGTCGAACCATTGTCTGAGTATCTTGATTCGATCGATGATGCTGCGTTCTAGAAAATCCACACCATACCCCAAAGAGACCGTTTGGTCTCTTTTTTTTTCAAAAACCTCTCTTCCTTCATGAGAAAATGTGGTATAATGGTGTCAAAGGGGTGAATTTATGATTAAGGGCGTCATATTCGATCTCGACGGTACGCTTCTCAACACGATCGACGACATCGCCGACAGCATGAATTTTGCTTTAAGAAACTTCGGGTTTTATGAATACGTCAATGATGAATACAAGTATTTCGTCGGACAAGGGGTGCCTTCCTTGGTCGAGGCCGTGCTTGAGGATCAAACGCACGATACAAGAAAGAAGCAACACGTCCAACAAACCTATTTGAAAAAATATGCCGAACTTCAATACAACAAGACAAAACCGTATCCGGGCATTGAAAACATGTTGATTGACATGAACTTCAAAAACATCTTGATTGGTGTTTTGTCAAACAAACCCGATGTGGCGACCCAACAAGTCATCCAGCGCTTTTTCCCCAACATTTTTTTTGACGCGGTGTTAGGAGCACGGGAGGGCGTTCCAATCAAACCCCATCCGGCAGGAGTCAAAGATATTTTGAAAAAGTTTGATTTGAGATGCGAAGAGGTGTTGTATGTCGGCGACACCAAAACCGACATTTTAACCGCTCAAAACGGAAAATTGAAGTCCGTTGGTGTCTTATGGGGGTTTAGAACCGAAGCCGAACTCGTTCGGGCGAATGCCGATTACATCATATCGCATCCTCGGGAATTGATGGATATTATTAAGGAGTTGAACGCATGAAAGCCAATGTCTTTTTCACCGACATGAAAACAAAACCGGGCAACAACCTATTAAAGAAACTCGACCGGCTTATTAAAGCATCCGGCATCGAGAAAATTGACTTTGAAGGGAAATTCGTCGCCATCAAACTTCATTTCGGAGAACCGGGGAATCTTGCCTATATTCGTCCCGATTATGTCTTTGTCCTTGTTGACTTGATCAAGAAACTAGGTGGAAAGCCGTTTTTGACCGATGCGAACACGTTGTATTTTGGAAAACGATCCAACGCCGTCGATCACCTCGATTCCGCTGTTCAACATGGTTTCAATCCATTGTCCGCTAACGCAAACGTTGTGATCGCCGATGGCATCCGGGGTACTGAATTCACCGCGGTCGAAGTAAACGGAAAACACATCAAGCAAGCCAAGATAGGAACAGCAATCATGGACGCAGACATTTTTATCTCGCTCGCTCATTTCAAAGGACACGAACAAGCCGGTTTCGGCGGTGCACTTAAAAACATCGGCATGGGGTCGGCATCCCGAGCTGGAAAACTCGAGATGCATTCAAATTCACAACCGATCGTTCGAATTGAGCGGTGTGTCGGATGCAACATGTGCGTCAAACATTGCAACTATGGTGCAATCACGTTGAACGAATCAAGAAAAGCAGGAATTGATTATACAAAATGCGTCGGGTGTGGGCAATGCGTCGCCTATTGTGCCTATGGGTCGGCCGTGATGGGCGATGAGGAGGAAGCGGGCAAGTTTGTTGAGAAAATCGCAGAATACGCACTCGCCGTCGTTCAAAACCGTCCGTCGTTTCACATCAACTTCATCGTTGATGTATCCCCAAATTGCGACTGTTGGTCGAACAGTGACCGTCCGATTGTTCCAAACATCGGCATCGCCGCTTCGTTTGATCCCGTTGCGCTTGATTTGGCGTGTGCCGATTTGGTCAATCAATCCCCGCCGATTTCCTATTCGCAAGTCCATGAGGCAGATTGCGAATACCACCCGGGCACGGATAAATTCGGACATATTCATCACAACACCAATTGGCATGCGGGACTCGTTCATGGTGAAAAAATCGGACTTGGATGTCTGGACTATGAACTAATCCGCCTGGATTGACAAAGGAGGTGCGCAGGAGCAAACGTATCATGAAAAAATTCGCGAAAATATTGCTCATATTGTTTGGTATGTTGTTTGTTGTGTTCATTGTTTTGATCGCAACGTATGAGTCGGTCGTCATTGACCGCTATGATGCTGAAATCACGGTGAACGCTTACGGCGACATGACGGTCGTCGAACGATGGGACATCGATTACAAGGAATTCATGAGCGTCCGCTTTCGGGACATCAAATTCAACAAGTACGCAGACGGTTATCCGCTTCCAATCCTTGCCTCAAACACCGCAGCGTTTGACGAAACCAACGTATCGTTACGTGTTTACAAAAACGATGTGGATGTCACGTCACAAGTTCGCATCGGCTATTCCTTTCTTGGAGAACGGGATGAACTGGGGTATTTGATCACATGTGAACCCTTTAGCCCCGATTGCGAATCGTTGTTTGTCGACGTATCCGCAGCCGGTGGACTTGAAGGAAAGGTTTCATTTGAGTATGTCTACACGATTTTGGGAGCCATCACGAAGTATTCCGACATTTCCGAGCTCAATTGGCGAATGTTTGAATACATGGAGGGAACCATTAAGGAATCGTTGGTCACTGTGACATTTCCAACGCACTCAAGACCAATCGATGAGGTCTTGGTTTGGGGACATGGCCTTTCAAAAGGAACGATTCACGCCGTGGAAACGAACAAAGTGGAGATGAAACTAAGCAACGTCAAAAAAGGGGAGTTCCTCGAATTCCGGATTTTGATGCCGAATGAAAGTTTTCCGACGATTCCCGCCAAAAACATCTTCATCGACCCGGACATCAACAAACAGGTGATCGTCGATTATGAAAACCAGTTGGCATCAGAAACCAACTTCCGCATCTTCCTCGCACAAGCGGTGCTTGGTTTGTCCATTGCCATGGTTGCTTCGATGATTTTTATCGCATACAAGGTGTATCTCAAATACGACAAGGAATACATCGCAGAATTTCAAGAAATGTATTTCCGCGATCTTCCAAGCAAGCATACACCAGCCGAGATGAGCTATTTGTACTATTTCCGGAAAACAAACGATGAAGATGTAACAGCAACGCTTCTTGACCTTGTACGAAGGAAAATTGTCACGATCCTCTATGAAGGAACAAACGTCACATCGAGAAAAGCCGATTTCGAATTGCGATTGACCGATCCGACAAAGCTTAAAGAGTTGCTTCCTCACGAACGTCATATCGTCAACTGGTTTTTTGGATTGATCGGCAATGGAACGAGCGTTTCGACGAGTCAAATTGAAAACTACGGAAAACTTGGGATCACCCACGCCGAACGGTTTCAAAAGGAAGGAAAAGAATTTGTCAAACACGTCAAGAAGACGTGCGAACATTACGATTTCTTTGAAAAAAACCTCGACGCAGCAAAAAAGAAAGTCATGGTGTATTTTTTGATTCCGGTTTTGATGTTGATCCTCGCAGCATTCACAGGAAGCATCTTCGCCCTAGACAACACGATTTCGATTGTTTTGTCGATTGTGACCGCGCTCTCCTACGCCGTATACATCGGATCAATCAAAAAAAGAAGCGTGAAAGGAAACGAACTATTCGCCAAATGGAAGGCTTTTCGAAGTTTTTTGCTTGATTTTGGCAACATCAAAGATTATCCGATGCCGGGCGTTGTTGTTTGGGAACACTATCTCGTCTATGCAACATCGTTCAAAATCGCCGACAAAGTCATGAGTCAACTCAAGGTCAAGTTGCCGATTCATGAATATTCCGATCCGAATGCGACCTATATGGGCATCGGATACAATATGCGCGGTTTCTATTTCGGTCATGCCTTTTTCCGCATCAACCGTTCGTTCGCAACAGCCAAAACCAATGCCATCCAGACGATTGCCGTTCACAACGCCCAAAAAGCGAGTTCGGGCGGAGGCGGCGGATTCGGAGGAGGAAGCAGTTTTGGAGGAGGCGGCGGCGGTGGCAGAAGTCGTTAAGGCCAATCAACAAGGATCCTAGAAAAGATCACATATAAGGAAGGAGAAATACTATGTTTTTAGCCATCGATCTCACTACCATTCTCGTGATTGCCGTCATCGCGGTAATCGTTTTCTCTCTCGCGGGTGTTTACAACATCCTTGTCGGACTAAGAAACAAAGTTCGAAACAGTTGGAGCCAAATCGATGTCCAACTCAAACGCCGTTTTGACATGATTCCAAACCTCGTGGAAACCGTCAAAGGGTATGCTGTTCATGAAAAATCGATTTTCGAGGAGTTTGCGAAAGCCAGAGGTTTGTATGCGCAGTCCGCACAATCGGGCAATGTCTTACAAGCGGCGGAAGCGGAAAAAGGACTTTCGGGTGCACTTTCTCGTTTGTTAATGGTTCAAGAACAATATCCGGAACTCAAGGCAAACGAAAATTTCAAGGAATTGATGTCTCAACTCAAAGACACCGAGGACAAAATTTCCTACAGTCGTCAATTCTACAACGACAACGTCATGAACTACAACAATAAAATTGAAATGTTCCCAACCAATTTGATTGCGATGATATTTGCATTCAAACGTTCCGAATTTTTCACCGTTTCCAGCGAAGCAGAACGAGAAGCGGTCCGAGTCAAGTTCTAGACCGAATCAAAACGAAGCCGCCAAAAGCGGCTTTTTTTTATGAGGAGACGGGTTGATGGCTTTACATGGAGGTAGTGTAAAGTAATTAGGGGAATTTTTGGAAGGGAAGAAAGAAGATCTTAGATTTGGAAGATGGGAATGTGATTTTGGATGTGTTTGACCATCTTCCGGTACGCATGGGGATTCTTTACTATCCGAGAGTTTTGTGATACAATACGAAAAGAGATACAAGGAGAAAGAACGATGAAAAAACAACGCGCATGGATTTGGGTTGGATTGTTATGGATTTTTACGGGGTGTTCCCAACAACACATTGATTACAGGTTGGTTTTGTCGGAGGAATCGGTTTCGATGGTTGAATCGGAATCCGTTGAAATCGGATGCTTGGTATATGGAAACGAAGAACTTACGGACATTCCTTGTACAATCCAATCCAGCGACGAGACGATTGTTGACATCGAAGATGGCCAATTGAAAGGAATCGTTCCCGGAACCGCAACCGTCACGTTTTCGGTTGAAACACATCCGGAATTGATCGGCGAAGTTGTCATCACGGTACGATCTTCCTTGGAGATTAGTCCGTTTCCGATTGATTTGACGTTGTTCGTCGGGGAAGAGACGATTTTGAATGTCACGGACCATGTTGACAAGACGGGGCTTGGTGTGATTTGGTCGTCTCAACATCCGGAAATTGCCTCCGTCGAAAATGGTCGCATCAAGGGTCTTTCGGAAGGCACGGTGACGATTACAGCGACATCGCGAACAAGCGGAAAGTCGATTCATTCGACGGTTGTTGTGAAAGCCAATGAGTTGGAGTTGAACATTTCCGAATCATCGATCGACATGTTGATCGATGAGGAACGAGCGATGAACATCGAGGTGTTGAAAAATGGTTCCCCGATGGATCCGAATCTTATTCATCATTTTGATAACGAAGGAATTGTGAAAATCGAAGGTTCGTTTTTGGTTGCATTGAAATCAGGGGTTGTCGAATGGACAATCCGCCTCGAAGACGATCCAGAAATCGCGAAACAGGTCATCATCACCGTCAGAAGTGCCATGGAATTCGTCAATGAACAACAGATGTACTCCGTATATGTAAACGACACCCTTGTTTGGGAGGTCATCGACAGAACGGATACAACGGGTCTTGGTGTGTCATGGAAATCCAGCGACATCAGTATCCTCACCGTCAACGCAAACGGTACGATCTTCGCCAAGAAAACCGGAATCGTGACGATCACGGCGACCTCGAAGACGAGCGGAAAGGAAATCATGAAAGAAATTACCGTCATCGAACGACCGATTCTCGACATTTTGGTCGATTTTCCAACGGACACCATCGAAGTGGAAACGACCTTTTCCTTGATTGCGAATGTGAATCCTTCAAATGCGAACCAAGGTGTCTTTTGGGAAACGAGCAATGAGGCCGTGGCGACAGTCGATACCAACGGTCTTGTGAGAACACATCGTGCAGGCTGGGTCACCATCACCGCAACATCCAAGGTCGATCCTACGAAAGCGATTGCCGTTTCATTCGAGGTGATCGCCGATCCGATGGCTCTTTTTGAACGATTCCATATCGAACAACCGATCCGGCAGTATGTTACCACTTTTGGTTACAATCCGGACCGACGGTACCAATGGGTCAACGGATCCGTCACACGGATTTTTTTCTCCGACATGAATTTGGAACAACGCATTGTGCCAATCACACCCAATCCCTATCAAGGGCAGGTAGCGACCCCCGCCATGTTGGCGCTTGCGGAACCGATGAAACTGGTCCGTTCCGGCATTAGGCATGAAGAAACCCGGTACATCATCTATCACGACACCGGAAACCATACTCCGGGAGCTGGAGCGTTGATGCATGCAAATTATATGGTGGGAGCGGACAACGCCAACAACCGGGCACGATCTTGGCACTACACCGTGGATCAAAACATCGTCATCCAGCACATTCCCGATCAAGAGGTTGCTTGGCAAGGGGACTCCTTCACGGCGTATGGTATGGGAATTGGGATTGAAACCGCAGTTGATTTTGGATCAGATTTGTATACGACGTGGCAACGTACGGCCAAATTGATCGCCTCGCTCTTGGTGAAGTACGATCTTCCGATGCAGTCCATACTTCAACATTACAACACAAGCGGGAAAAACTGCCCTCAGACCTTGAGGATGAGCGGACTATACGATCATGCGATTGATCTTGTGCAAGCAGAAACAATTCTCTTGCGGGATTTGTCCGATTACCAAATTGAATTCACTTCCTTGAACCCCGAGTACGTCGACACAAGAGGACGCGTGATCAATGTCCCAGATACTGCGATGCGCGTTGGGTATCAAATCCGAATATCCGGTTTGGGTTCCGTCCAAAGCAAGGTGTTTTACTCGGTTCTTCCGGGAATTGACGGATCGACGACGGCGACCGAGGAAGGATCGGAACAAGATTGGAAGGATGCGACCACGGTCGATGCGATGATCGCCTCGTTGCCGAAAACCGTTGTTCTATCCGATTTGGATGCGATTGAAAGGGTTCGTCAAGAATACAATTCCCTGAATCCGGTTGCGAGATCGCTTGTTATAGGTGTTGGTCTGTTACGAAGCAAAGAAACGGCGTTGTTACGGCTTCAGGCCGTTTCCACTCCTGTTGTCATCCGGCAAATAATCGGTGACAATTCCTTGTTAAAGCATGGATTCATCGAGTTGTACAACTCGACAAATCAAGACATATCGCTCGACGGATGGACGATTCAAAGCGCTTCATCCGATGGGGCATTCACGCTCGACCCTGCGTTGGAAGGGCTTTCCTGGATTGAATTTGGTCTAGGGACCCAGATCAAAGCAAGGAGCAGTTTTCTCATCCAAACAAATCCAAATGGGAACAACGAAGGAGTTTACTTGCCATTACCGGATTTTCTTTGCGATATGAGAATTCAGGAATCGGGAAAAATCGTCTTGACGAATGCGAGAGGTGTCGTCTCCCTCCCATCGGATGCCCATGTCGTCGATTTCGTCGGATATGGCGGAGCGAATCAATTCGAAGGGACATCCCCCGCTGTGAACCTTGAATCATCCTTTTCCTTGAATCGAATCGAATCAATCGATTCCAACGACAATCAAAGGGATTTTATCAAAGACACCATAAATCCGCTCAATTCGCGAAATGATGTGGTTGATAGGAATCCAACCCTTGAGAAAGTCCGTGCAATGGAGGTGGACTTGTTGATCTTGGCATTGCCAATGACGATGGGTTTGGACGATCAAACGCGATTGTTGTTTGCGAGAAGCGCTTACGATGATTTGAATCCGGCGGAGAAATCTCTTGTCACCCTCCTAAACAAACTGACTCATCTTGAAATAGAACTTGAGGGAATTTTACATCCGAATCTTGCATTCATCAACCAAGCGATAGCGAGTGTTCCAACACGAATTGTGAACGATTTTGTATTTCCAACGGACAATGGCGTTTCATGGTCGTACAAAGAGGGGGAAGATTCGTCGTATTTTGATCTCGAAAACGGTCGTTATCTCAAACTTTCGCTTGAAACGAAGCTCATCACCTTGATCGCATCATGCAACGAGGATTCCAAGGAAGTGGTGGTCAATTTTGGTGTGGCGGGTTCACAAGATCAAATCGTCTATTCAACGGGAGGGAAAGCGCCATTGGCAGGGGGAAAACAGCGGATGGCAAAGGAACCTACGGGGAACAACTCGCTAACGCCGGTTTCGGTGGAATCGCCTTATCGATTGATGGAAAGATGTTCTTCATCGGTTTGAACGCCTACATTCCTCTATCCGCACCCGTTGGGGACGATCGCTTGGGATTGGTGGAATTGCGTCCTTTGGGACTCATTTCCGGTATTCACAATCAAGGATTGGTCAACGGCGTTTCCGTGGAATACCAAGGGACCGGAGTTTTGTATCATAATACATCAACCATTCCGCTTCATTTTGATCCGAGCCACACCTATGGACGGAACAACGCTAGTGCATATGGATATGCGAAAATCGTCTTTCGTCCAAATATTGATGGTACCTACACCGTGCAACAAGGATGGGCGGATTCGGGAACAAATACGAGCACCCTCGACAAAACGGAAGTTTTGATGCCGGGTGAATATTTGTGGTGTCCGCACACACACGAAACCAACGCATCCGTTTTCGGAGGAACGTGGTTGATTCAACCGAGTTCCCAAACGCAAGGAGGAGTACTAATTCCCGGAAAAACATTAACATTCATTTCATTTAAAACTCAATATTCGGAATAAAAAACTTATCGCTCCCTTTTCATGCGTTCAATCCCCGTATTGTTTATTTCTTTACATCAAGATGGGTTTGCGATATAATGGGGATGATTTTGTACGATAATTTTGTTTCAAATGAAAATCCAATCAGGAAAGGAAAGACATCATGGAAGGAAACTTCTTTTTCGCCCTCGGGCTGACGATTTTTGCCGGACTCTCAACCGGTGTTGGGAGCGCGTTGGCCTTTTTCACAAAAAAAACGAACAATCGTTTTTTATCCGCTGCGCTTGGGTTTTCAGCCGGTGTCATGATTTATGTCTCGCTCGTCGAAATTTTCCCAAAGGCGCACGACTCGCTCCAAGCGGCGTATTCCACCAATACGGCATACCTCATCATGACCTTGTCCTTTTTCGGAGGTATCGCTTTAATCGCCCTCATCGATAAATTTGTTCCAAAAGCGGAAAATCCCCATGAAATCCGGAAAGTCGAGGAATTGACGGATAAAAAACTTCGAGATAAAAACCTCTTGAGAATGGGCATGTTTTCCGCATTGGCAATTGCGATCCACAACTTTCCGGAAGGTCTTGCCACTTTCATCGCTGCGATGGGTGATGCAAGACTTGGGATCAGCATCGCGGTTGCGATTGCGATCCACAACATCCCAGAAGGAATCGCTGTTTCCGTTCCGATTTACTACGCAACAGGAAGCAAGAAAAAAGCATTTTGTTTTTCGTTTCTTTCGGGACTCGCCGAACCCGTTGGTGCTTTGATTGGCTTTTTCCTGCTTCGAGCCTTCATTGGCGACACTCTCTTTGGGATTGTCTTCGCGATGGTTGCCGGAATCATGGTCTACATTTCGCTTGATGAACTGCTTCCAACGGCGGAAAAGTATGGCGAACACCATATTGCGATATACGGGTTGATTGCCGGTATGATTGTGATGGCTGCCAGTTTGGTCTTGTTCATGTAACAAAAGAGGTTCGACGTGTTTTCGTCGAACCTCTTTTTTTATGTTTTTTGAAGAACTTGTTTGATGAATATATCGACAATTCGAGGGTCAAATTGTGTTCCGGCGTAGCGTTTCAGTTCATCAATCGCTGATTCCATACTCATCGCTTTCCGATACGGTCGGTTTGATGTCATTGCCTCATAAGCGTCCGCGATGCCGATGATTCTTGAAAATAGTGGAATTTCCTCGCCTTTTAGTTTCATCGGATACCCGTTTCCATTCCAGTGTTCATGATGGGTCAATGCATATTCCGCAAGGTTCGTGTACTCATCCGCCGCCTTCAAGATTTGATATCCGGTTTCGGTATGATTTTTGATGATGTCGTATTCTTCCGGTGTCAATCGAGAAGGTTTGGTTAAAATAGCATCCGGAGTGGCAATTTTTCCAATGTCGTGAAGCGTTCCCGCGACCTCTAGCAGCCGGATTTCGTCGCTTCGCATCGCCATCGCTTCGCCGATTTTTTTTGAAATGGAACCGACTCGTTCCGAATGGATCCGTTCCTCCGTGTATTTTTCGGTCAGTGTCTCAAGAATGGAACGAATCGCACTGTTTCTCATGCTTCGTCCTTCGACAATTTTTGATTTATACATGTTGTTTTCAGCAAGTCGCATCACTTCATCCAACCCGATGGAGCGGTCTGTTTTCAAATGATGTCCGATTCCAATGGAAAGATCAATGCTTTCGATTTTTGTCATGGCGACTTTTTCTTTGAGAAGGTGTATTTTTTCGTCCATTTCTTCAATCGATGTCCGACTCAAGAATACAGCAAACTCATCGCCGCCGATGCGTGCAACAACATGGCGAGGAGTGAATACTTCACGCAATATGTTTGAAAAACAGATAAGGGCTTTGTCACCGGATTGGTGACCGAAAACATCGTTGATCAGTTTCAAACCATTTACGTCAAGCATGATGAGTCCGATTGGATAATCGCCGTCTTCATCCGCCTCAATCAAACGTTTGGTAAAATAGCGTCGGTTGTGAAGGTCGGTTAAGAAGTCGTGATTGGAAAGACGCTTGATTTCTTCTTGACGAAACATCGCTTCCGTAATGTCTCGGACGATGCCGGCCCCTCCGATTACCAAACCCGTTTCATCACGGATTGGAGCAATTCTCGTATCCAAGTGGAAAATTCGATTATCGAATCGTCGTTGCCATTGATATTGTACTTCCCTACCTCTCAAAACCTCATTGTGGTGCTCGTCGTTAATTTTCGCGATGGGACCATAAACTTCCAATGCGGTTTTCCCAAGATATTGAGAAGGATCGATGTGAAGAAGATCAATGCCTCGACCGAACATTCGAACATAACGCTTGTTCGAATCAATTTCAAAGATGATGTCGGTCGTCGAGTCGATGATGCTTCTGATTCGTTGTTCCTCCAAACGAAGCTCTTGTTGTTTTTTGTTGAGTTCATTTAAAAGAATCATTTTTTGCTTAATTCCAAGAAGCAAATTGGACAATGCCGCCAAGATGCCTTGTTCGTGTTGGGTGTAGGAACGTAGTTCCTTGACCGAATCGAAACCGATGAACCCTTTCAACACGTTTTTTTCCATCATCGGAATCGTAATCAAACTTTTAACGGCTTGAGGTTCTAAAAGACCACGAACCGTATCATCCTCCGGCAGATCGTTCACGTTTGGGATTAAGATTGGATTTCCCAAACGATGCGCATCCACCCACGTAGACATCAACGACAATGGAACTTCTTGAAGTTCATCGATTTGGGGAGAAATGTTTTCTTCGCACCATTCATGGGTGTTGATGCATATGTCTTTGTCGAAATCGTAATCAAAAATATAAACCCGGTCCGCCTTCACAAATTTTCCAAAAGAAGCAAGTGCTGAGTGGATTTTGGATTCGTACAAGGTCGAATCGCTTTGGACAAATTCGGACAATACATTTGTGAACAGCGCTTGAAGGACGAACTGATCGTTTTGTTCCTTAAGCAGTCGAGTCAACTCGATGTTTTGCCTTTTACCTTCGGTGATGTCTCGGAAAATCCCTCGTGTGGAGACGACGCGGCCGGATTCATCGCGTTTTGTGGAAATCGCTCCTTCGACATGGAGAGCATTTTTTGACTTTGTGACAAAAATTGCTTCAATGAAATCAACCGGATGTCCCATCATCACTTGTTGGAACACCATTTGACAATGGTCGATCGAATCGGGGTGGATAATGTCCCAAAGCGAAAGAGTAAGAAGTTCGTTGGGGTCGTATTCCATTTTTTGAAGCCACATCCGGTTGACGAAGGCAAAACGACCGGATGCATCGACACATTGGATCAAATCCGACGCATTGTTAACAATATCTTCGAAAAAGCGTTCTTCTGAACTCATAACGTTTACTCCCCTCGAATACGACATCCATGTTTATGACTCATTATACCATGAATTTGGAACGAAGAGAACACCTTTTTTCATGGATTCCGGATCAACCGATACAAAATGATTCAAAAGATGGCGTAATTATGGTATACTATGGATGCAATCAATCAAGGAGTGGTAACATGGACACTATGACAATGAAAAATGAAATCAAGCGGATGAAGGAAGAAAAAAACGCCGTCATTCTCGCGCATTATTACCAAGAAGACGATGTGCAAGACGTTGCTGATTACATTGGTGATTCCCTCCACCTAAGCCAGGTGGCGGCGAAAACCAATGCCGATGTGATCGTTTTTTGTGGCGTCCACTTCATGGCTGAAACCGCGAAAATTCTTTCACCCGAAAAAGTGGTTCTCCTTCCTGCCGAACACGCAGGGTGCCCGATGGCGAACATGGTGACGGGTGCGAAACTCGCGCGATACAAAGAGAAAAACCCTGATGTCAAGATTGTCTGTTATGTCAATTCAACCGCGGAAGTGAAGGCGTTGAGCGATGTTTGCGTCACGAGCACGAACGCCGAACGGATCATCAAGCATTTACGAAACGAAAAGCTGATGTATGTACCCGATAAAAATCTTGGGACATACGTCAAGGACAAGCTTGGAATGGAGATGGAGGTGTGGCCGGGATTTTGTTGCATTCACAACGAACTGACCCCCGCTCAAGTCGATGAGGCGAGAAAAAAACATCCCGAAGCCTTGGTGTTGATTCATCCCGAAGCGCCACTTGCGACGCTTAAGAAAGCGGATTTCGTTGGAAGTACGCGACAAATCGCCGAATACGCCGGCAAATCCGACAAGAACGAATTCATTGTCGGAACGGAAAAAGGGATATTGTATCAAATGAGAAAGAACAATCCGGATAAGTTGTTTCATCTTCTGAGCGAAAACCTTTCTTGTTACGACATGAAAATGACATCCTTGGAGGATGTCTACAACGCATTGAAGTTCGATCAATATAAAATAGAAGTTCCGGAAGACATCCGAATCAAAGCCTACAAGGCGGTGCAACGGATGATGGACTTAAGTTAGGGGATGACCACTTGAAAACGATGGAAACCGACGTTTTAATCGTCGGAGCCGGTTTATCCGGATTGTATACCGCGCTTTCGATCGATGAGACAAAACGGGTGTTGATCGTTGCCAAGGAGCCTCTTGGCATCAGCAATTCCTCCCTCGCCCAAGGTGGGATCGCCGGTGAAATGGAACAAAACGAAGAAATGCTCGCCAAACACATCGAGGATACGTTGATTGCTGGAGCCGGGTTATACGACCAAGAAGCCGTCCGCGAACTAGTTTACTCCGCCCGTGAAAACATCCAAATGTTGATCACGCTCGGTGTTCCTTTTGATGTTGATCACGAGGGGAAAATTCTCCTGACGAAAGAAGGAGGGCACTCGAAACGTCGAATCCTTCATGCCGGGGGGGATGCGACGGGAAAAGAGATCATGTTGACGCTTGCTCATCACATCATCAATCGAAAAAATGTAACTTTGATTGAAAATGAGATGTTTTACGATTTGATCCATGAAAACAACATCTGTTATGGTGGTAAATTGATCGACAAAGAAGGGGCAATCACCGTTGTTTATGCGAAATGGACGGTTCTCGCAACCGGCGGCATCGGAGCCGTCTACAAAGATTCGACCAATTCCCATGGGGCGACCGGCGATGGCATCGCCGCTGCATTTCGGGCGGAGGTTGAAGTTCGAAACATGGAGTTCGTTCAGTTTCATCCGACCGTTTTTTACGACGTTGAAAAGAAAATTAAAGGACAAAAATTCTTGATTAGTGAGGCGATTCGTGGCGAAGGCGCGTATTTACGCAACATCGAAGGCGAACGGTTCATGCATAAATACGACGCCCGGAGTGAACTCGCCTCACGCGACATCGTTTCACAGGCGATATACCGTGAAATGTATGATACTTGGTCCGATTATGTCCTTCTTGATGTTCGTCATCTCGACATTGCTTTTTTAAAATCTCGTTTCCCAACGATTTATAAACGATGCTTGGAAAACGGATACCGGATGGAAAGCGATTTGATACCGGTTGCTCCCGTTGAACACTACGGGATCGGAGGGATTGCCATCGATCTTGACGGGAAGACCTCAATGAATCATTTGTTCGCCAATGGCGAGTGTTCGAATTCGGGCGTTCATGGAGCAAACCGACTTGCGAGCAACTCCTTGCTTGAATGTCTTGTCTACGGCAAGCGGATTGCCAATGAAATCAACCGTTCTGAAACGGACCTTCAACGGATTGCCACTTCTGAGATTTCCACCGATCAAAAGCCGTACAGCTATCACTCGATCCGTACCGAGATTCGTCACGTGATGGACCAATACGTCGGAGTCGTGCGAACAACCGACGGTTTGATGCTCGCAAAAGGGGTCATTGAGAAACACTACAACAACTTGATTCGGTTTCCATTTTTGACCGAAGATTACTACCGCGCGCTCAACATCACAACCGTCGCTCGGTTGATCGTGATTGCGGCACTTTCGAGAACCGAATCAATCGGATGCCATTATCGGATCCAATAGGAGGAGTCCATGGAAGATAGAATCAAACATTTGATTGAACAAGCCTTGCTTGAAGACGGCGTCAACAACGATGTCACCACCGACAATTTGGTATCAAAAGAACGAAAGCAGACGGGTTTTTTCATCACCAAAGAAAACGGGGTTTTGTCGGGAATCGAAATCGCACAAAAAGTGTTCGAAACGATTGACCCGACGTTGGCTTTCACCGTTATAAAACCAAGCGGAAGCGTTGTTGAAGCGAAGGAAATAATCGCGACGATTGAAGGATCCGCTGCGTCGATTTTGAAAGGAGAACGTCTCGCCCTCAACATCATGCAACGGATGAGCGGGATCGCGACCACAACAAATCGCTTCGTCAAGGAAGTCTCAGGAACAAACGTCTTGATCCTCGACACGCGGAAAACAACCCCTCTTTTTCGCGTTTTGGAAAAGAAGGCGGTCAAAGATGGTGGAGGGACGAACCATCGCTACAATTTGAGCGACATGGTGATGATCAAGGACAATCACATTGAAGCAGTCGGAGGAATCACCCAAGCCGTCCGCCTCGCAAGAAGCAAAGTCGGATTGACGTTGATGATCGAAGTCGAAGTCGAAACCAAAGAACAATTTTTAGAAGCCTTGTCGACGGATGTCGATGTCATTATGCTTGACAATATGGGAAACGATTTGATGAGGGAACTTGTTGTTTTGAATCAAGGACGGAAAAAATTGGAAGCAAGCGGAAACATGACGCTCGAACGGGTGAAAAGCGTTGCCGAAACCGGTGTGGATACGATATCGGTCGGTGCCCTCACCCATTCCTACAAATCGCTAGACATCAGTTTGCGTTTCAAAAAATGAAAACGTGGCCATTGTTTTCATTTTGCTTGTAATTGTGGAGCGTTTCGTGTATAATACTTACGATTGAAAAACCAATCAACAAGCGGGATTTGCCCGCTTTTGTTGTTCAATCGACACGACACGGGTTAATAGAACTACTGGAGTGGTAGGGTGAGCGATGTTTCTGGATGGAAGATGTTGTTTGCTTGTATTAACGTGCACAGTGAAAAAAGAAAGAAAGAGGTACAAATGACAACATTCACATTCCATGACTTGGACATCAATCCGAAAATCAAAAAAGCGATTGACGATCTCAAGTACGAAACCATGACTCCGATTCAGGAAAAAGCGATTCCAATCGTCCTGGCCGGAAAAGATTTGCTCGGCATGGCCCAAACCGGAACCGGCAAAACCGCCGCGTTCGCGGTGCCGTTATTGAACAAAATCGACGCCACGTCGAAAGTCGTTCAAGCTCTCGTGCTTTGTCCGACTCGCGAACTTGCAATCCAAGTGACTCGCGAAATGAAAAAAATGTACAAACATCTAGAGGGAATCAAAGCAGTCGCCGTATACGGTGGTCAATCTTACGACATCCAGATTAATGCCTTGAAATCCAACCCACAAATCGTCATCGGCACACCGGGTCGAATCATCGATTTGATCGATCGTTCTTTGTTGAAATTTCAATACATCGATACATTGGTTCTTGATGAGGCCGATGAAATGTTGAAAATGGGGTTTCAGGAAGAACTGGAGACAATTTTGGAAAAGACGCCAAAAACCAGACAAACCTTGATGTTTTCCGCGACGCTTCCGAAGGCAATCCTATCGACTGCCAACAAATATTTAAACGAATACGAACGCATCGAAATCGAATCGACGCATATGACCGTCGATACGATCGAACAAAGTTATTTTCTCGTCAAAGAAGCCCAAAAAATGGATTTGTTCATTCGATTGTTTGATTTCCACAAACTGAATTCGGCAATTTTGTTTTTGAACACCAAAAAAGGAGTCGATGATCTCGCCGTTGCTCTCCAGTCGTCGAGTTATACAACAGCAGGTTTGCATGGCGACTTGAAACAATCTCAAAGAGATCGCGTGATGGAGAGTTTCAGAAACCGACATATTCAAGTGTTGTTGGCAACGGATGTCGCCGCGCGCGGACTCGACATCGATGATGTCGACGGAGTATTCAACTACGACCTTCCTCAAGAAGAAGAAATATATGTCCACCGGATCGGGCGGACCGGTCGCGCCGGAAAATCCGGAAAATCGTTCACGTTTGTGACGAAAGGGCAAATGTATCATCTTCATTCGATCGAGCGCTTGATCAATCAATCGATTCCGAAGGGATACATCCCAACGATTGAAGAAGTGAAAGATCTTGAGAAGTTCAAGCACTACGACTCGATCAAGGAACGGTTGTTGTTGAAAAGGGATGCAACCGTTCATCCGGTTGTTGACAAACTTCTTGAAGAAGGATATGAAAAAGAGGCCATCATCAATGCGTTGTTGAGTCTTCTCAGCAAAG
>Ga0116204_1000770_pt1 | contig 18355 bp, 12 predicted proteins | sample LakKivwa52mmetaG_FD_94481 | JGI IMG/M metagenome (GOLD analysis project Ga0116204, IMG submission 94481) | Anoxic lake water microbial communities from Lake Kivu, Rwanda to study Microbial Dark Matter (Phase II) - Lake Kivu water 52m metaG | ecosystem: Environmental > Aquatic > Freshwater > Lake...
CAATATATACAAATTCTTTTTGTTTTCACTTCATCTGATTCGCAGAAAATTGTTATTTTTACATGTTTTATTCTACAAAATGAAATACCGCCTTTGTTTTTCTTTCTTTCTTTTCTTTTTTCTGCTGACTTCAGGTGCAGTGTATTCTCAATTTTACAACGGTTTGCAAATGAACTTCGGAAAAAACAGAGTTCAATACAGTACTGAAAAAATCTGGTCACATTATCGCTTTGAACATTTTGATACTTATTTTTATCAAAACGGAAAAGAACTGGCAATAAACACTGCAAAATATGCAGAAAAGATTATGCCCGAAATTCAGTCAAAAATTGAATATTACATGACTTCAAAATTTCAGTTTGTTATCTTCAATTCAATGTCTGACATGAAACAAAGCAATATCGGACTGGCAGATGAAGATGCTTACAATATCGGAGGAGTCACTCGTGTTATCGGTACAACGATCATTCTGTTTTTTAACGGCAACTATCGGGAATATGAACAACAGATACGCAAAGGCATTGCTACCGTCCTTGTGAATCAACTTGTGTATGGTGAAGAACTCGGAGCAAATATCAAAAATTCTGCCTTGCTGTTTCTTCCCGACTGGTACGTAAAGGGATTAATCAGTTATGTGTCGGAAGACTGGAATACTGAAATTGACAATATTGCAAGAAACGGATTTCTTTCAGGCAGATATTCAAAATTTAACAATCTCACCGGAAATGATGCTATTATTGCAGGACATTCAGTATGGAAATACCTGAAAGATTCGTATGGTGAAGAAGCTGTTTCCAATGTTGTGTATCTTACCCGAATCACCCGAAGTCTTGAAAGTGGTTTCTTGTATTATACAGGCTTATCTTTCAAAAACTTCTCGAAACAATGGCTTGAGTACTATAATGAGAGATATCGTAATGATGTTGCTGACAGATCCTTACAAAGCAGCGAACAAAAGATTTCAGTAAAGCTGAAAAACGATGACATCATCCAACAGGTGGTGGTCAATCCTTTTGGAAAATCTTTTGCTGTTTCTGTTGACAGGCTGAACAAGAAATTTATTTATCTGATTGACCGTGAAAGCGGAAAACAACAAAAAATCTTTCAGACCGGATATAAAATTGATGAAGAACAGGATCTTTCATATCCCCTGATGGCCTGGCATCCCGGAGGCGAATTGCTTGCCTTTCTTATTGAAAGAAAGGGATTTACACAGTTGTATTATTATTTGCCTGAAACAAAAACACTTGAAAAACAATCTGTGTTCGGGGTTGATAAGATACACGATATGAGTTATGCTCCCAACGGAATGTCATTACTTGTTTCTGCAACAATCAACGGCCAGTCTGACATTTATATTTACCAGCTTTCGTCCAAAACATTCGAAAGAATAACCAAAGATGTTTATGATGACATGCATCCACGTTTTGTTCAGAATGGAAAATACATTGCCTTTTCCTCAAACAGAATCAGCGATACAATCGTTTTTGAAAAAGACACATACCTGAGAGACTATGCTTATACGCCACCAAAATCCGAACAATACAACATTTTTCTCTATAACTATTCAACCAAATCACCCGTTCTTTGGAGGGTTACAAATCTTGAAACCGGAAATGCGTTTCATCCTGTTCCATTTGAAAAGGAGAAAATACAGTTTCTCAGTGATCAGAATGGGATAATGAACAACTATATTGCTGAAATTGACAGCACAATAAGCCATGTTGACACAACAATACATTACAGATATTTTGCAACATACCATCCCGTTACAGACTATCCTACAAATATCACGCATCATGATATGCACTTCTTTGGAAATATAATTTCACATGTGATATATAATCAGGACAAATGGGAAGTGTATTTTCTGCCCAAAGATGATATGAAGGCGTTTTCAACTGCAGGAATACAACCCGGGAACACGGTATATATGAATTCCGTTCTTTCAGAAAAAAACAAAAAAATATCAGAACTGTTAACAGATACGACATCTCTGAAACAATCTTATCCGATTGTTCCCGGAGATACAGCAAAAGTTGACATCAATAATTATATTTTTAAAGGATACCGGAAAACAGAGCCTAAGGATAGCACTTCAGCCGATGATTTGCCGGTTGATACCACAAAAAAACCTGAATTTATTCTGCCATATCAGCGCAATTATGATGTGGAGTATTCAATTAATCAACTTGTCAGCCAGCTCGACTATAGTTTCCTGAACACGACATATCAGGCATTTACGGGATATGGCCCGATATTTATGGGACCCGGATTAAATGCCTTCTTCAAAATCGGCATCAACGATCTGATGGAAGATTTCAGGATTACCGGTGGGTTCAGATTGTCGTTCAATCTCAGAAACAATGAATACTTTATCAGTGTTGAAAATTACAAAAGCCGCCTTGACAAAAAGTTGATATTTCACAGGCAAAGTTATGATCAGTTTACAGAATCAAGTTTTATAAAACATCACCAGAATAATCTGCATTATATTTTGCAATACCCTTTCAATAATGTATTTTCTTTTCGTCCTTCATTGATGGTGCGGCAGGATAATTCCAATTATTTAGCCATAGATTATCAAAACCTTCTGAAACCCGCAGAAACAGATTACTGGGGAAGCATTAAGACAGAACTTGTGTATGACAATACGCGGAATCCCCAGTTAAACATTTATTACGGACGGCGCTGGAAAGCATGGGCCGAATACATTCAACTGATATCAAATGACCAGGTCAATCTTGTTGTTTTGGGATTTGATTTCAGAAACTACACAAAAATTCATAAAAACTTCATTTTTGCACAACGGGTGGCGGCAAGCTCATCACTTGGAAACAATAAATTGATTTATTATCTCGGAGGTGTTGACAACTGGCTTCTGCCACGTTTTAACTATGATGTGAATATCTCGGAAAACCAAACCTATGCATTTCAGGCGCTTGCCACAAATATGCGGGGTTTTGATCAGAATATCCGTAACGGAAACAGTTTTGTGGTTGTCAACTCTGAATTGAGATTGCCTGTATTCAGCTATTTCATCAAACGTCCGCTCAGATCAGAATTTCTGAAAAACTTTCAGATTGTAGGTTTCGGAGATATCGGTACAGCCTGGGAAGGCTGGGATCCTTTTTCAGAAGACAATAGCTTATTTACACATATCATCCAGACAAATTCACTGACCATCATTGTTAAAAGACAGAAAAATCCTGTTGTGGGTGGTTTCGGGACAGGTTTACGCACAAAACTGCTCGGATATTTCGTTAAAACTGATGTCGCCTGGGGAGTTGAAGACGGAAAAGTATTGAAACCAATTTTTTATGTATCCCTAAGTCTTGATTTCTGATGACACATCATCTTTCAAAGTTCAGCGAGCAGATTATTTCTGAATTTTCAGAAAAAGCAATCGAACACAGAAAACATTTTCATAAATTTCCTGAATTATCCGGTAATGAAAAGCTTACCTCAAAATATATTGCAGATACATTAAAAAAAATCGGCATTCAGCAAATAACTGAATATTCTGATTACGGAATTGCAGCATATATTCCCGGCTCAGACCAATCACAACAAATTGTTGGAATTCGTGCTGAAATGGATGCGTTGCCAATTACTGAAACCAACGATATTGCCCACAAATCACTCAATGAGGGCATCATGCATGCGTGCGGACATGACGTACACATGGGGATTTTACTGGCATTTGCTGAACTATTGTTTCAAAACCGAACATTGTTACCGGTAGGTGTAAAGCTGATTTTTCAACCGTCAGAAGAAACACTTCCGGGCGGAGCGTCTCAGTTGATTAAACAGGGCGTATTCAATCATCCGAATGTTGATTTTATGCTTGGGTTTCATGTCCTCCCCGAAATGAAAGCCGGTATGATCGGTTTCAGGCAGGGCATATATATGGCATCAAGTGATGAAATTTATCTTACATTGCATGGCAAAGGCGGACATGCTGCAATGCCGCATTTACTCAATGATCCGGTAATCTGTGCCTCACAGATTCTCACTTCATTACAACAGCTTATCAGCCGGCGTGCATCTCCTGAAATACCGACTGTGCTCAGTTTCGGAAAATTTGTTGCCAACGGAAGAACCAATGTAATTCCCGATGTGGTTGAAATTGAGGGAACATTCAGAACATTTAATGAAGAATGGAGAGAAAAAGCACACTCTATCATCTCTGACATTACGATCAACACAGCCAAAGCAGCCAATATTCGTGCTGAATTACAAATTATCCGCGGCTATCCTGTTTTGTTCAACAATGAAACACTGACACAACAGATGCATAAAGCTGTTGAAAGAAAGCTGGGTAAGAAAAATGTTGTCAGTCTTCCGCTGAGAATGACTTCTGATGATTTTGCATATTACTCTCAGAATATTCCTTCCTGTTATTTCCGTATCGGAGCAGGAGATCCTGGAAGTGAACAAATCCGGTATCTTCATACATCCGGATTTGATGTTCACAACAACATCTTCACAACAGGATTGAATGCGCTCACCGCATGTCTGTTTGATGGATATTAACCTGCCTGTGAGAAAGCAGAAAAAAAACAACAACAAATAAGATAAATCGATATACTTCTGAATAAAAAAACCGACTGATTTTAGAGTTTACAATAACTCAAATACCAAATTGCATCATCCCATTCGGTGAATTCTTTGACACCAGAACTATGTTCATTGTGAAGGAAACTCAGTATAACATCTTTGTGCCTCCGCAGCGACGGAGCTGCTGATTAAATCTATGTAAAATTTCAGCTGAGCAGTTTACAAGAAAAGTACTTGTATTAATTGTAAGAAAAATTTTAATAAAAACCTTTCATTTTCAAGGCAATTGCGATTCCGATTGGATTCGAACCAATGACCCACAGCTTAGAAGGCTGTTGCTCTATCCAACTGAGCTACGGAACCGGAAACGTGTCGGGGTGGCAGGATTCGAACCTGCGACCTCCTGCTCCCAAAGCAGGCGCGATAGCCGGGCTACGCTACACCCCGATAATATCTCCAAACAAAGAACGTATTGTTTTTTGAGGCTGCAAAAATAGTTCTTTTTTCTATACAAATTACATTCTTTTTGAAAAATGAGTAAACCCGATATTCAATCATCTCACTTTAATATGGTTTTTGCACCAAAACAAATGCAACTTCATGCAAGCATTTTTTGTTCAATTTATGTTTCCTTACATTATTTAATTTATTTTTGCACAATTATTATTAACCCATAATTTAAAAACCATGATGAAAAAGTTATTCTTAAGTTCACTGCTGCTGTTTGCAGTGGTATTATTCAGCCCCGCACAAACCCAGAGAATGGTTATGTATGAAGGCTTTTCAAATGCAAGTTGTGCGCCATGCGCTGCTGCAAATCCCGCTGTCACTGCATTGCTGCATGCTAATCCAACCAAGGTTGTCGCCATTAAGTATCAGTGTAACTGGCCCGGTACCGACCCGATGAATGCACAAACACAAACATGGGTTGGCCCAAGGGTAACTTATTACAACATTACAGGTGTTCCTGCAACCAGAGTTGACGGAACGGGAACTTCCATCACACAGACTGTCGTTAATACCAGATATGCTGTTCCTTCTCCGTTTATAATGGAAGTGAACCACACGTTTAATACTGCTCAGGATTCTGCTTTTGTGGAAGTTCGTATTGAAGCAGCACAAAATTTTACAGGAACACAGCTTGTGCTCCATACTGCTTTGGTTGAAAAAGTAATTTCCTTTACTTCTGCACCCGGCTCAAACGGTGAAAAAACATTTCATAATGTCATGAGAAGAATGTATCCCAATGCCAGCGGAACATCACTTCCGGGAACATGGACAACCGGACAGGTAGAAACATACAACTTTGCAGTAGCAATTCCAACTTATATTTATCAGTTTGAACAAATTGGCTTTGTTGCATTCATTCAGTCCAATTCTGATAAAGTTGTTCATCAGGCTGCCAAAACAATCCTGAACAAACATATTTCAATCATGTCTCACAACATTCCTCAGGCACCTGGTTGCTATGACCAGTTTGCGTTCCAGCTTTCCGTGATCAATCAGGGGAAAACTGCAATTACATCGTTTGACGTGGAATACGGTGTTGTTGGACAAACACCTCAGGTGTACAACTGGACAGGCACTCTAAACTATGGTCAAACTGCTACAGTAAACTTACCCGCAATTGTTATTACAGGTACACCAACTGTATTTGCAGAAATTAAAAACCCCAACGGTGGTCCCGCTGATTCTGATGAAGGTACAAGAGTAGAAGGTCCGGTTGTCAATATTGCCAATTATAATCCGATTCCTGTTTCTCAGGCATTTACCTCAACCACATTTCCACCAGCAGAATGGGCTGTTGTTAGTAGTGATGATCTCAAATGGGAACGTTCAACGGCAAGTGGTTTCGGAAATGCACCCGCCGGTTCAGCGAGAGTCCTTTTTTACAGCAGTCCCGCAGGTGCGGTTGACCAACTGTATATGGAAGGGTTAAACCTGACCGCAACAGGCAATTTACAACTGACATTCAGCCTTGCCCATGCAAGATATAGTGCCCAATATTCTGACAATCTGAAAGTTGATCTTTCAACAAATTGCGGTGCCACCTGGACAACAGTTTATAATAAATCAGGTGCTGACCTTGCCACAGTCACAAGTTTTGTTACAGGTTCATTTACTCCCACTGCAGCACAATGGAGAACTGAAACTGTTGATCTTTCAGGATATACAACTCAGAATGAAGTGGTCATTCGCTTCAATGCTGTCAGTGGTTTTGGCAATAACCTTTACATTGATGATATCAACATCAGCTCAAACACAGATATTGATGACAATGCTATTTCCGGATTCGTTAATGTATTCCCAAATCCTGTAAATGATTTTGTAAATATTGAATTGCTACTCACCGAAGACTCCAATGTTTCTGTCAGTGTATATGATAATACCGGTAAAAAAGTTGGCTCAGTTGAAGCAGGAAATCTTTCTCAGGGCAATCACAGCCTCACTGTTGATGCCTCTTCATGGGCATCAGGTCTGTATCATGCTGTCATAACAACTGATAGCGGCACTACTTCTAAAAAAGTTTTTAAACAATAACCCAACTGATGATCTTTTCCCGTTTGGCACGGATTTAGCCAACGGGGAAAGAATCATTTAAACAAGACATCATGAAAACCATACAATTTGTAATTTTCCTTTTGGTCATCAGCCTTTCCGGAATTGCACAGGAAGCCAAAAACACCATTCCCTCAGTTACAATCCGCACACTGGACGGAAAACAAATCAACACCAGTGAGCTGAATAATGATGGCAAACCATTTATTATCAGTTTTTGGGCAACCTATTGTAAACCCTGTGTGCGTGAATTTACAAGCCTTATGGATGTGTATGATGATTGGCAGGAAGAAACCGGAGTTAAAATTTTTGCAATAAGCGTGGATGATGCACGAACCAGTAACAATGTTCCTGCATTTGTATCAGGCAAAGGCTGGGAATTTGACTTTTATCTCGACACCAACGGAGATTTCAAAAGGGCTATGAATGTCAACCTTATACCACATACGTTTATTGTCAACGGCAAAGGTGAAGTTGTCTGGCAACACACATCATTTGCCGAAGGTGGCGAACTTGAAATGCTCGAAGTTATTAAAGGATTGATTGAAGAATAAAATTCAATTTTATGAACAAACTCAAATTTACGATAACATGCATTTTTGCATGTAGTTTTTCTTTTATAATCAACGCTCAGATTAACATTCCCGGAGAAATCAGAGGAGACTTTCAGGCTGATTTTCAGATTTATCAAACCGACAGTGTAATTGGAGCTCCCGATGTTCCTGAAAAATTTCTGATGAACAGCTATCTGAATCTGGTGTATATGAAAGGCAATTTTTCAGCAGGAGTTCGTTACGAAGCATATTACAACGCGCTGCTAGGATATGACCCGAGATACAAAGGCAATGGGATCGCATCACGATGGGCAAGCTATAAACATAAGGATTTTGAAATCACTGCAGGTAATTTCTACGAACAGTTTGGAAGTGGTATCCTTCTTAGAAGTTACGAAGACCGAAATCTGGGCATGGATAACTCTATTGATGGAGTACGCATCAATTATTCTCCTTATAAGGGAATTTTCCTAAAAGGAATTGCAGGATATCACAGATATTTTTTTGATAAGGGTCAGGGTATTATACGTGGCGCCGATGCCGAAATTCATGTAAATTCACTCAGGGAAAAATGGGAAGAAAAAGATCTAAAAGTTATTCTCGGTGGCAGTTTTGTGAGTAAGTACCAACAGGATAAAGACCCGATTTATGTTTTACCCGAAAATGTTGGAGCATTGGCAGGAAGATTAACGATGGTTTATAAAAAGATAAACCTGTTTGGAGAATATGCATATAAAATTAATGACCCATCTGCAGTCAACCGGCAGATATACAAGGAAGGACAGGCATTTTTTCTGAACGCATCCTATGCAACGAAAGGGTTCAGTGTTTTGGCAGCAGTTAAAAGAATTGATAATATGAATTTCCGGTCAGACCGCAATGCCACAGGAAATGTTCTGCAGATCAATTACCTGCCTTCACTGACTAAACCACATGCTTATGCACTAACCGGATATTATCCATACGCCAGTCAGCCAAACGGAGAAATGGCGATTATGGGACAGATTGCATATAAAATACCCAAGAAAACATTAATCGGAGGTGATTATGGTGCTGATCTTAATGTCAATTTTTCAAGGGTTCATGATATTCAAAGACTTGCAATCAACGATACAATTTCAATCGGGCAATCCGGTACTTTAGGATATTCTTCTCCCTTTACAGCAATCGGCGATGAATTATTCTTTCAGGATGTCAATCTTGGTTTCGGACGAAGAATGAATAAGAACCTCAGGTTAAATCTTGAATACGTTTACATCATCTATAATACAGATGTTATTGAGGGTCACGAGGGAGGAATGGTTCATGCACATGTGGGAGTCGTTGATATGAGCCTTCGCCTGAAGAACAAACATGCTATCCGCTGGGAAATACAGCATTTATTCACAGATCAGGATAAGGGGAACTGGATAATGGGTTTAGTAGAATATACAATTGCTCCGAAATGGTCATTCGGAGTTCAGGATATTTTCAATTACGGCAATTCCGATGCAGGGAAAAGAATTCATTTCTATCTTGCTTCGGTAGCTTACACTCATAATTCAAGCCGCCTTGCCATCAACTACGGCAAACAGCGTGAAGGCATTGTTTGTGTCGGTGGCGTATGTAGAAGCGTTCCTGCATCAAATGGGCTGTCTGTTTCAATAACTACAAACTTTTAAGTTGTTACCAATGAAAACATTAACATATCTCTTAAGCATTCTGGCAATGATTTCAATCACCACATCCTGTGATATCATTGAGCCTCCATATACCACCGGAAATGATATAGATACAACAACAGGACAAGCTCAGCAAAAAGTACTTGTTGAATATTTCACAGGACATCGCTGTGTTAACTGCCCCACTGAAGCTTACAAGTTAAAACAGATGAAGCAGCAGTATGGTGACAGGTTAATCTTTATTTCAGTTCATTCAGGTTTCTTTGCAGAACCGCTACCTTCGGGAAATTACACAGCCGACTATAGAACGACTACAGGAAATGAACTTGATGCAGCCTTCAGTGTCACTGCCATCAGCACACCCAATGCACTGATTAACAGAACCAATTATGAATCTAATCTTGTAATTCCTCCGGCCAGTTGGGCTGCTGCCATTGCCGAATATCTTCTTCACATCCCAATGGCGGTAATTTATCTGGAAACTTCACTGCAAGGAAATACGATTCAGGTCAATGCAGGCGTGAAACCTAAATTTCAGATTGACGGCACATATATGATTTCAACATATATTGTTGAAGACAGCATCATCTCATATCAGAAAAACAATAATCCTGAAATCGGAACCACACCCGACATAGCGGACTATGCACACCGTTATATGCTCAGAGGCTCTATGAACGGAACATTTGGTGATACAATTTTCAGTCCGGTGGCAATGCCGGCAGACAGTTTTTCCAAAACCTTTACTACTGCTGCTAATCCTACCTGGAACACTTCAAAACTTTACGCTGTATGCTTTATTTACAACAAGAGCACAGATGAAGTGATTCAGGTTGAAATGAAAAAGATTCAGTAATATTACAACAAACTGTAATTGAACTGCATATTGTAAATCTTGCCTGAAGCATGACTGCATAACGTAATCTCAGACATTGACTGCACGGCAGCTTCATTAAACATCGGATCACTACTGTTCATTTCAAGAATCTGTATCTTTCCGTCAGACAGGATTGTAAAACTGACAACGACAAACCCTTCGATCCCCTGCATCTTAGCAGCATCAGGATAGTGAAGATGGGTGCTGATTTCATTATAAAACATCGTTGTATAGATTTTGTCAGGATTATTTGATGTCTCGCCATCAGCATATCCATTGAATGATACAAGACTGATCAGCATTATTATGAGAATTTTTTGAATTGCTTTCATCACTTTGATAATTATATTTTAGTTTATTTAGACCAATGCAAAATTAAAACAAAAAAACGAAAAGGAATTCTCTACAAGATTAAATTAATGTTAAACATTTTGACTAATTTTACTGTTTAAAAATTTATATGAAAAAAATATTCTTTATTTTAAACATTTTATTAATCCAAATATTTTGCGATGCGCAGATTCCATCAGGATATTATGATGAAGCCGATGGTAAAATACAACAGGAATTGAAAACAACTTTATATTCAATTATACTTGACGGACACACTACAAACACATACACTTCACTTTGGCAACATTTTCAAAAAACAGATAAAATGTCCAACGATCAGGTATGGGATATGTATTCCGACTGTGGCTTTGAGTTTGTTACAGATCAGTGTGGAAATTATTCGTCACAGTGCGATTGCTATAACAGGGAACATTCATTCCCTGCCAGTTGGATGGGGGGAGATAATCAATACCCGATGTATGCTGATCTTCATCATATTGTGCCAACAGATGGATATGCAAACAATAAAAGAAGTAGTTTTCCCTTTGGCAGAGTTGGAACAGCCACATGGACATCACTGAACGGAAGTAAGCTGGGACCAAGTATCGCTCCGGGGTACAGCGGAACAGTGTTTGAACCGATTGATGAGTTTAAGGGTGATTTTGCCCGCATCATGTTTTACATGGTCACACGCTATGAAAACGTGGTGACTTCATGGCCGTCAAATGATGCCAATGCAGCTGCAGTGTTAGACGGTTCAGCTTGGCCTGCTTTTAAACAATGGACAAAGGAACTGTATTTGTTCTGGCATGAAAATGATCCTGTCAGTCAGAAAGAAATTGCAAGAAATGATTCCATTTATCTTATTCAGCATAACCGCAATCCGTTTATTGATCATCCTGAATATGCGAGACAAATCTGGGGACCTGATGCAAATGTTCAGACTGAAGAAACAATTCTGTTCTCAATCTATCCCCAACCGGCTGATCATGAAATTTTTATTACAGCAAGTCAACTGTATCATTGGGGAAATGTATATGATATTTCAGGAAGAACCATTACTACTTTCGAATACACACAATCTCCTTTCAAACTTGACATTTCAGGATTACAGCCCGGAATATATCTGATTAGATTGTATTCAGAAAGCAGTATTGCAACCGAATATCTTATAAAAAATTAGTCCGTTTTATCTTACAATCACAAACGGATGTGTCAGGAAAGTGCTTTCTGAAGTCATTCTCAGAAAATAATTTCCCTGCAAAAGGTCACCGACAAATATCTGTTTTGAATAATTTCCCTGAGTGAAACCTGTATTTGTTTCAATGTTTCTCACGATCTTCCCCTGAACATCAATAATCTGAAGGTAAATAACATCATCCTGAGCCAGTCCGATATTGACAGTCATGACATCGTTGGCAGGATTGGGAAAGCACGTAATATAGTGTGAAATCGAGGGGCGTTCATCAACAGAAGCGCTTGTCTGTACCGGTGGAAAAACAACAAAATCAATCCATGCAGCATCCTCTCCTTCGCTGTATATGTAGTCTTTAATGTAACTCCATTTGAAGGTGTTGCTGCCTGCGGTAACAAAAAATGCCTCTCTCGACCAATTCACTTCTCCGTCCCATTTTCCTATTTCTGTTGAATTGATATGAAACACAAGATAATCCCACCATTGTGAATATTGAGAACCATATTCACATGAAACTTTTTTATAAAAAGAAATTGTATCATCAGACAAAACGTTCATTGTGATGCTTAACACACTCATTTGATCATCGGTGATAATGCCTGACTTTGCAGCAAAACTACCCTCATAAGCATTGCTGCCTGAAATGATTTGCCACGGTGCATTTCCGGAAGAAGTCCATGTGTAAGATGTAAAATCATTCGTTTCCCAGTCTTCAACAATTAAACCTGCTGACATTGTAATTTGCCGTGAAGCAGAATAAGGAGCAGCATTGCAAATATAAGAAAATTCAACAGGAGTGCCAATTGGCGTAGAAGGATCAACGATTACCTGAAAAGAAACGGGAGTTTGGTTTCCCGGAATGATCACACCGGCATTTACTGTAGAACTTGAAATTGTAATATACGGTGATGTACTGCTTAACGTTCCTGTTGCAATTGGTGTAGACGAATGTCCGGAGTTGGCTGTATTGAAAATAATATTTACAGTTTCACCCGGATCCAGTCTGCCATTCTGATTGCCTCCCGGATCATTGACAAGAACAGTTGGGACAGATAATACAGGAGCCTGAAGCACAATAGAAAATGTTGAAACCCAAACATCAACACCATTTGTAGCACTTAAGTGAAACAATACTGACTCCTGATCTGGTATGTTATTTTGAATGCTGAAAGAAAATGCATTATTCACGGTGTTTGATGCGCCTGCGCCAATATTGCCAAACACTGAATTTCCTGCAGTAATATTGACGAAACTGTTCGCTGTAGTGAGTGTTGCAGAAACATTGGATGCAGGATCAACCCCAATATTTTTAAGCGTAACGTTCAATTGAATGTTTTCTCCAAAATCAGCAAGACCGTTATTATTTCCGGCAACATCATTAATCGCAACAACTTCCTTGATCACATAAGGACCAACAGGTGGAATGACATTGATCTGTCCCAGATAAGTCTGTTTATTGTAAGCTGTCACAACAACATCAATAGGGTCGGGTGTTGTCAGTGGTGAAAAAGTAATCTGAACATTGCCTGAACTGACATATCCTCTTCCCAGAATCACACCGTCTATGCTTAGACAAACCAAAGCATCATTGATATTGCACTGAATATCCATTGTGCTGCTACCGATTATAGCCTGAGCCGGATGGGTTACGGTCATTGCTCCCGGAAAATCTGTTCTGACAACAATTGAAGGATCGCCAAATAATGCCCAGGTGTCGGTCATGTCATTTCCTCCAGTGCCATAATCATCATTCATTTTCATACAGCCATTCATGCTGATTCCGCCGAAACTTCTTTTTTTATTACTACTGTATGATTCAACGAGAATATCAACCATTTCCAATTGACCACTCATGGGCGGATTCCAACTTTGATTGATGGTGGACATCATTGTAGCGATAGCACCTGTCGGTTGTTCATTTTGGGTTGCTCTTAACCATGATTCGGCGAAGCAGGTTGTGTTCAAAAAATCACCATTCACACAGGCAACAGACCAGATAAAAGGCAGTTTTCCGAAATTTGTTAACTGGTTAACCTGAGTATTGCTGTAACCTGAAGTTCCCCATCCCTGTTCCCAGCCATGTCCGGTATATACAATAACTCCGGCACCAGGATTGATATCATTGTGAACTTGCGTTGCTGTGGGATTACCGGGAAGATCAACCCCACCCTGAGAACCCTCATAATGCTCAGAAACGTCAGAATAAGTGTACGTCAGCAACTTTGAACGAAGAAGCTGTATGTGCTGATGATCATACAAATTGTTGTGTCCGGGACCTTCCTCCGAAGCAATGCCGACTCCTTTTTTATACCATGTGGCTGAAATCTGCGGATATTTTTCGTATTGTACAGAACGATCAACCTGTGTTGAAACATGCGCAGCGGTTTCGGCAGAAAATCTTCCTACAAAAATATCGGGATAATGATCTGCTCCGACAATATATGCATAATTATTGTCAGAAGGGCCGGCAGTTGTTGAACTTGCAGGAATCTGAGCGTGGTCACCTACCAGTAGAAGATATGTTAATCCGTTGGTGCTGTAATAATTGGCAACATAGCTTTTTATTTGTGCTGAATTTCCAATGGTGGCAACATCAACAATCTGAGTGGGAATTCCCTTTTGATTTTTCCATCTGACAAAGGGTTCCATCTGGGGAATAAACGCGCCATGACTGATAATGAGCATTTTTCCGTCTTCACCTAAGGGTGTATATTTTGAGTGGTCTGAAAAATTCAAAAAATGCTTTTCATAAATATTTTCGTAATCATTATCAAGCGAGGTAATGTTGGTGCTTTTTAATTGATTGACTTCCTGTCCACCTTCAAACTTCAATTTTACAGTTATTGAAGTATAAACTCTCAGAGTTCTTATGACCGGATTATAGGAGAAAGGAGTGACAACAATGGTCTGTCCTCTGTAATCACGCAATATATATGGCTCTCTGACAGTTGCCTGAGCCGAAGGCCAAAACTCATTTTTGGTATAAACAGTGCCCTTTGTATAGGGAATATCGTCAGGATGAATGTTTCGGAGCAAATTGCCTTTAGAAGGACAAATATCAATATCATACACTTCGTAATAATCAGATGCAATAACCTCAACTAAAGTATTCCCTTCAGCGGGAATAATAACAGAAGCGGTCAGTTTTTGCATTTCCGGATAACCCTGCTTTAGCACGTATGTTCCCTGATCTATTGTTGGTATGGACATTTCGCCCCATGGAGTCTGAACTGTATTGAAGAGAGCCTGATCTTGTTCAAATCGGACAATCAGTTCTTTTTCATTTTCAGACAATACTTGAATTTTTGTTTGTCCAAATGACAATGAAAACAGAAAAACGATAATAAGTGACGAAAAAACGAACACTTTAAAATGGAAACTTCTCATGATTTTTGAAATTAATATGCAAAGTTACAACAATATTATTTTCAGATTGGTTGCAGCCTTAAGAAAAGTAAAATTATGTTAATTTTATACAGTCTAATTCTAAATGTTAATGACTGTTAAAATAAATTTGGATTTTTATATTCTTCTATTGTACATTTGCATTGCTAATTCATTCATTTATTAACCCAACACAATCTTACTATGAAAAAGTTAAGTTTCCTGCTGATGGCATTTGCAATGTTTGCATTCGTTGCCTGTAACAACACACCAAAAGAAGAAGAAAAAACAGAAGAAGTAACAACAGAAGAAGTAAAAACAGAAGAAGTTGTAACTCCTGACACTACCACGGCTCCTGTTACTGATGATGTTGTTGAAGAACAGCCAAAAAAGTAACATTCAAAAAATGTTATGGGGAAAAGGCTGACTTCTAAAGTCAGCCTTTTTTTATTGTTTCATAAATTTATATCTCAAATCCGTTTTACTTTTCTCTGAAACTACCAAAAAATAAACGCCACTACTCAGATGTGAAATATCAATTGAATGGTGTTTATAAAAGGATTTAATATTATCACTCAAAACGATAGTTCCTCCGGTATCGAAAATACGTATCAGAACATCTTCGGAATTTCCTGAATTCTTTTGAAGAAAAACGAAATCTGAAGAAACAGAAGGAAAAACATGAACGTCTTCTGATGTGTTTTGGAGATCAATATTTACAGTAGGATCAATGTATGAATTCAGGCCAATATTATCCAGGAATATAAAAAACCCATTTGAATTATTATATTGGCAGGAAGGTTCGATATAGAAAAGAATATTGCTTTTGTTGAGAATCGTTGAGATATCAAAAATCACTTCAACAAATGCACAGGATCGTTGCTGGGTAAACTTAAACCCTTTTCCATTTGCTCCTGCATTATGGGTAACATCTATTGAATCAACAAACACAGAAACGACATTTTGCCTGTATCCGTTGTCGGCCCATACATAAAACCGACACCAATCGTTTGGATGGTTGGAAAACCAGGAATGACTTACATGAAAAGACAACACAACTGTATCATATCCGGTACAATTTATTTCAGGAAGTCTTATGAAATTTCCCCAGTAATTATTCCATGATCCCGAATACCCAACTTTTCCATCGGGACAACCTCCGGTACCTAACCATGAAATAGGTGTGTAATAGCTCGGAGTAAACCAAACCGTTGATGGGGCACTTGACCCCTGAACAAGAATATTTGAGTCAAATGGCTGAGGAGGCAAAAGTGTAATCTGTGAAAACACACCAGAACCTCCTGCGATTAGCAAAAAAATCAGATTTAAAAATCGCTTCATATTTTCACTGTTTAGAATTTACAAAATCTCTTCATGTTCGTTCAGCGATGCAAACTTTGAATGAATTCTGAAAGAAGGAATCATTGATGATAATAACCCAATCAAAAGTACTGCGAGAAAAATAATACTCACATCGGACGCTTTCATTCTGACAGGATATGCTGAAACCACAAAACCGGCATCGGGACTGCCAAGACTGAGTAATCCATAAGATTGCTGAAGCCAGCAAAGAATAGCTCCGGCAACAATGCCGATGAATGCACCAAAACTGATAATGAGAAACCCTTCAATGACAAACAACCTCCTGATGAAAGGGAGAGGGGCACCCATTGCATTCAAAACTGCAATATCCCTGCGCTTTTCGAGAATTATCATGCTCAGGGTGCCAATCACATTAAATGTTGCAATGATCAGAATAAACAACAAAATCATAAAAATGGCGAGCTTTTCACTTCTGAGTATCTTGTAAATAAACTCCTGCTGCTGAAAACGATCCTTAATCACAAATTGATCACCAAGTAATTTCTCCAATTCGCTTCTAACTTTTTTCATATTGCTTTCGGGCAAAATCATGACTTCGACAGATGTTACTTCATTGTCATATTCATATAATTTCCGGCCTGTTTCAAAGGGAATAATAATATAACTTTCGTCATACTCCTGCTGAACAGAAAAAACAGCCGAAGGGAATAATTGTTCGGAAGTGAACGCTTGTCCCATTGACACAGAAGCCTTTGCTGTTCTTTTGGGAACATATAAAGATACGGATTTTGAATAATCATTGTAATTCACCCCAAGTAAATAATCAACCCCGATACCAAGAATAGCATAATTTACATCATTGTTGTGCAAAACGGCATCACCTCTGACAATAATTGAGTCAATTCCCGGTGACAGAAGAAATTCATCAGTCACTGCCTTCACGCTGACCAATTGCTGCCTTTCATCATACCTTGCCAGAGCAAGATCTTCAATAACGTGTGTCAGAGAATACACCCCTTCAATCTGACGGATTTCATCCTCAGGAAAATTATACAAAGTAAACGTCTTTCCTTCCACTGCTTCAATTTTAAAATCCGCATGAAAATTATTAAACAGTTTCAGAATAATCTCCTCGAAACCATTGAATACTGAAAGCACAACAAATAATGCCATTGTTCCAACGGTAACTCCCACAACCGAAATGACAGAAATAATATTAATAATAGCAAAGGATTTCTTTGCAAACAAATATCTCCGTGCGATGAAGAATAAAACAGATAATCGTTTCTTCATATGAAATTACTTCTCTTCTTTATCACTTTCTTTATCTTTTTTTACGGATTTAATTCCTGCCCGTTTTGGTATTTTAAATTTTCCTGCTTCCTTTTCCTTTAATGAAGTTTCGGTGAGGTGTAGTTCAAATTCCGTTAGCAAAGGTATTGCAAGTTTTTTCTCACCGGGGCTGAGTTTGGTTAGCAAAAGCATTTGGGAAATATTTCTCAGATGATCTTCAAAATACTGAATTTGTGATAAGAGGGGATTACCTCCGATGATGAAAAAATAATGAAAATGTTTGGCTTTGTCAAACCAAGGAATATGCTGATCATAATTAGACAATAAATAAATATTTATTGATTCGGACACTTCTTTGTGAATAAAAAGTTTATAGTTTCGGATCGGGTCACCATCAACCACAAGATCTGCATAACGAACAAGTTTTGTCTGCAAGGCAGCATCAATTGTCCAACATAATTTATAATCTTTCATGTGGGTTGATAGACCAAAAATTATATAATCAGAAAAATCAGGCTCTAATCGCAGTTTATATGGCATGGTGTAAAATTACAAATTTTTGTCAAAGGTTAAATCGTATTTTAATTTCTAAACAAAAAGAAAATCCCTCAAGTAC
>Ga0116204_1000771_pt1 | contig 18324 bp, 16 predicted proteins | sample LakKivwa52mmetaG_FD_94481 | JGI IMG/M metagenome (GOLD analysis project Ga0116204, IMG submission 94481) | Anoxic lake water microbial communities from Lake Kivu, Rwanda to study Microbial Dark Matter (Phase II) - Lake Kivu water 52m metaG | ecosystem: Environmental > Aquatic > Freshwater > Lake...
CCCGCACCTTTGGCTGACCACAAGTCCAAGGTTTTTTTCAGCATCCTGTTGCTTTTAAGGAAAAACCCTTGGACTGGGTACAAGGGAAAAACCTATCTTACCCTTATAAACATTGAGGTTTTCTCTTGTTCAGCAAGCCCTAATCAGGTGATGAGAGGGTCAAGGAACTGAGTGCAGGTTTTGACAACCAGCGCCTGTTCTTGATCGAGTGTGATGATGTGATTGCTTTTCTCAAGGAGTAAGAATTTTTTGTGTGCGGAGCCTAATTTTTCAAATAGTTTTTTTGACTGCATGTAATCTGCGGTGAGGTCTTTACGACTGTGTATCAGTAAAGTAGGTAGGGTAATTTGACCAACAGATTTGCGGGCTAATTGCGCACAATGCGATAGGGAGCGTAATCCGGGTAAGGGCATGGAAGCGTATGCGAAATGCGCAAGCGAAGCCACAGGATCATAGAGGGGCCCTGGCCCCTTTTTATTTAAATTCAATGGAAAGGGTGGAAGAAAGCGGGCCCAGTTAATGGAGGGGATTCCCAGTATCTTTTCGGTTGAAGAAAAAAAAGGTGCCAACCATACCAAGGCCTTCACAGGCCGGTGTAGGCAGAGGTGCAGGGTAAGTAAGGCTCCATAACTGACACCACAGAGTATAACAGGTCGTTTTGCTCCTGCGTTCTTATCGTAGATATCAATCAGTTGATCTAAATGTTCCGTCCATTTTACCCACATTAAGTCTTCCACTCTTGTTCCATGGCCTTTAAGTAATGGAACTATACATTCAGCCTTCTTAGCAAGGGGTTCAGCCAAGGGCCTCATTTCAAGGGGTGAGGAAGTCCATCCATGGACAAGCAGAACAAGAGGTTCACCCTGTCCGCAAGAAAATGGCAGTGCATCAGGATGTATAGAAGACAAGGCCGGGGTCATACTTGAGGGATGGGTTGAGGCCTAGGCAGGGGAATTTGGGTTCTTGCGAAATTGCGACAAGTGGAAGTTAGGTAATTTAAATTCTATAAATTGATGGGGTACCAGCCTGTTGTAGAACAGGCTGGGCTGAGGTTTAGATGCGCATGAGTGGGTAAAACTGTGAGCCTTTTGTGGGTTTTCTGGTATTAACTTCTTTGTCAAGGTGTTGCACAATAAGTTTATAGGCAGTTTCTATATCATCACAAAAAGTAAAGAGTTTCAGGTCATCAGGACTAATCATCCCACTTTCAATGAGGTAGTCAAAATTGAGTACTTTTTTCCAAAAGCTACTGCCGTATAGAATTATCGGAAGTGTTTTCTCGAGCTTTTTGGTTTGCACCAGGGTAAGAATCTCCATCATTTCATCAAGGGTTCCAAAACCACCCGGAAAAATCAGAAGAGCCTTGGCCAAGTATACAAACCAAAATTTACGCAAGAAGAAATAGTGGAATTCAAAATTCAGATTTTCGCTGATGTAGGGATTAGGATGCTGTTCAAAAGGTAATTTGATGTTGAGCCCTATAGACGGGGCCTTTGCAAGGGCTGCACCCTTGTTTGCGGCCTCCATTATACCTGGTCCCCCGCCCGAGCAAATAGCAAAACTGGAAGAATGCCCTTTGGCCCAAAGGGAAAAGCGCCGAGAGAGTTCCACTGCATCATCGTAATAACGACTGAGTTCGACGGCATGTTGGGCCTTATTGAGTTCGGTAGGAGAAACCTTTTTTGTTGAGCTCTTTAAAGCGCGCAGTTCGGCCTTTGCAACTTTAGGTGATTTAAGGCGTGCAGAGCCAAAAAAAACTATGGTATCTAAAATTCCTTCGGACGCAAATTTGTGTCGTGGATAGGAAAATTCGGCCATAACACGGATAATGCGCCCTTCACGGCTATGAAGGTATTCGTGATTATCAAAGGCAGCTGTTACTGGGGGGGTTTTCTTTTTCATCTGTATATTATAACAATGCAAGGGGGGGGAGGTACAAGTCAGAGAACTGGAAAAGTAAAAGTGGAGAGTGATTATCTTTTCATCCAGAGATAAATATGGGCTTTGGAAAAACTCAATAATTCCGGAGAGTACATGGGCAAGGGTTCTACTGGTGCATGCCGTTTTTACAACGCCCATCCTGTGTACTTTTATAAGGCTGATGCCAATTTTCTGTGATTCAGGTTTAGGAATTCTCTTGGGGAACTACCGACTAAGTAAAGCGGTTTAGGTTTTGGGGAGGGAAACTCTTGCCGGGTGAGGTGGGAAAAAACCACAGCCCCCAAAGGATATCGGATAAAAATCCGCAGAACTTAAATAAAAAAGCCAAGTAAAAGATGGCACGAGGCTTGCGTTAGAGTGATAAGGTACACTTATGCTCATCAGCCAATCCCTTTTTAACCAAACTGAATACCCCACCGTACAAAAGGGACTCGATGCTGCCAGTTTGCGTCAAAAGGCTTCTGCTGATAATTTAGCGAATTTGACGACGCCAGGATTTCGCCGTATTGAAGTTCATTTTGAAGAAGAATTGAAAAAGGCCTTGGCTTTGGAGTCTATACAAGGGCGTCGTACCCATGCCGGACACCAAAGTGTGGGACGCCCCAATTTAAATGAGGTAGAGCCCCGTGCCGAGCGTTCAAATGATCCTGCCTTACCCGGACAAACAACCAATATTGATGTTGATCTAGAAATGGCCAAACTCGCTGAAAATCAAATTCTGTATAAATATCAGATCCGCTTTATGAAAGATCTACATGAAAACCTGTATCAGGTAATTAAGGAAAGTCGTTAAGAGAGGAGGTTGAAAATGTCTATGGTGGGGTTGTTTACATCTATGAATATATCTGCCTCGGGCCTGCGAGCTCAAAGAGTGCGACAGAATATTATCGCAAGTAATATAGCCAATGCCGAAACAACACGCACACCTGAAGGTGGGCCCTATCAAAGGCAAAGTGTAAGGCTCGAAGCTGATCCCAGGGAATTTGACCAGCGTTTTGTTTTTCCACCCCCCAGAATGCCTGGAACCCTTACGCAACCCAATCACATGCCCATCCCCAACGATGAATTTCCCATCAAAAGAGAATATATAGGGAGTGGTGTAAAGGTTGCCGCCATTGAAAAAGATCCAGCACCTGGCCGTTTGGTCTATGACCCCTCACATCCCGATGCCAACAAGGAGGGTTATGTAGCGATGCCCAATGTAAATATGGTACAGGAAATGACCGATCTGATCACCGCCACAAGAGCATATGAAGCCAATACCACTGCATTTAACGCAGCAAAAAGCATGTTGACACAGGCCTTGGATATTGTTTGAAATTTCCTGTATAATTATCCACCCAGTAACCTATATACACGATTATGATTGAAACACAGTACAATAGAAATATAGGGTTACAAAAATTGCACCAGGCTCTGGAGGTTCAAAGACAGGCCAGAAATACGGCTTCTGCTCCGTTTAAGTCTATCGATCCTCGGGCAGCTGCCCTGGATGCCTTGCGTAAATCGCAGGGATCAGGAGCACAAAATTCTCCCGCCCTAAAACGACAATATGACTTAAGCTCATCCAGAATTTCACAAAGCGCAACTACAGTAAGGGTTGAGGAAAACTCAAAAGACCAGGAACGCAAATCTGCAGATATACTTTGGTCTGTATATAATCAGCAAGCCAGGACACCAACACCTCAACCTATACATAAACAAGTATTGGGAAGCTTGTTTGATCGCGTAGCATAAGGAAAAAATATGCAGGATGGAAACTCTACAATAGGTTTGGGCTTAAGTGCGCCGCTAGGACCCTTGGGCCAAAGACCTTTGGGATCTTCACTAAAAATTAAACCCGAAAACCAAACTGAATTTAATGAGATGTTCAAGAATTTTCTGGAGGATGTAAATCACTTACAAAACAAGAGTTCAGAGAGTATTCAAAAAATGGTGGCGGGTGAAATCAAGGATCCACATCAGGTGATGCTGGCCATGGGTGAGGCTAAAATGGCATTAAACTTATTAGTAGAAATCCGTAATAAGGTTATGGAAGCCTATCGTGAAGTAATCAATATGCGTGGCTAGGTGTATTGGCCATTTTTAAAGTGAGTAGAGCAGGAATAAATATTTACAGGTCAGTTGAGGATTGAGAAGTTGGTTTTTAGAGGGATCTTAGAAAATTAATTCCAGGAAGGAAGGATGTAATGCCCGAGTTTCTAACACAATTTGTTTCGCAGTTGCAGGTCCTCTGGGGTCGTCTACAGACAGTGCAGAAGGTCATTGTGGTTGCTACGCTCTCAGTAACCCTTGTAGGTATGGGCCTTCTTATTGCTTGGCGTTCATTGACAGAAACAGAATCAGGTTTCCAGGTCTTATTCGTCAATATTGACCCTGCAGATGCGGCCCAGATTACAGATGTGCTCAAAGAGCAGAAGGTCAAGTATAAATTTGAAAATGATGGACGCACTTTACTGGTGGAACAGGGTAAGGCTGCAGAAGTACGCATGGAAATGGCCCGCAATGGCTTTCCCAAACAAGGAAACCAGGGATATGCCTTGTTTGATAAGGTGCAGTTGGGAATGACTGATTTTGTACAAAACCTTAATCACCAGAGAGCTTTGGAAGGAGAAATTGCTACCTCTATACAAACTCTGGAAACTGTAGAGAAGGCTCGGGTTCATTTATCCATACCTAAACCAAGTTTATTTCGAGAAAAAAAAGAGGAACCTAGTGCCAGTATAGTCTTAAAACTCCGCCCAAGTCATGAGCTGGATGAAAGAATGATTAGGGGCATAACACACCTGGTGGCGAGTTCAGTTGAAGGCTTGGTAGCCAGACAGGTTACAGTTGTAGATATACATGGAAACCTCTTGACACGAGGCTTTGCCGATAATGCTTTGGCTGAACAGGCAGATCACAATTTGGCCCTTCAACATGCAGTGGAAACCCATCTTGAAAAAAAACTTGAAGATTTATTTGAGGGCTTATTGGGTCCAGGTAAAGCCCGTATAAAAGTGAACGCAACCCTGGATTTTGAGCAGATGGAAAAGCAGACAGAAACCTATGTTCCCTCGTCTAAAGTTGTCCGTTCTCAGCAACGGGAGGACGGAAAGGTCGAGGATAGCCCGGCAGTAGGAAATGAACAGACAGAAAACTCCATAACTAACTATGAAATTGATAAATCAGTCGCTAAAATTATTGCTGCCCCAGGAAGTCGGAAACGTGTGACTGTTTCGGTCGCCCTAGACGGCCGTTACCGCCCAGGAAAAGAGGGTAAAACTGTTTATGAGCCCCGTAAACCCGAAGAGCTTAAACAGTACGAAGCTTTGGTAAAAAACACAGTTGGTTTTAATGCTTCAGCTGGTGACGAGGTTTTTGTAGCGAGTGTAGAGTTTGACCGTGGTTTTTATCAATCTGAAGAGCAACAGATGGTGGAACTCGAGAAAAAAGAAAAAATTGAACATTGGACGAAAATTGGCCTTATGTTGTTAACCTTGCTGATTGCACTTCTTTTCTTGCGCAGTCTAGTTAAGAGTGTTGCGACTGCGATGAACCCGCCCTTACCTCAGTTTGCTGAAATATCAGGGGCCCCGGAACCTGAGCCTATTCCTGAATCACTTAAAAAGCAAAATGAACTCCTTGAGCGGATTGAAGTTATCACTCGAGAACACCCAGAAAGTGTGGCAACTCTCATAAAATCCTGGTTAAAAGAAGGTCAGGCATCGGATAATAAAAAGAAAAAATAAGTCTACTTGGCCTTGTTCAAATGGCCAGGGTGAATTTTAAAAAACGGAATAAGTTGGAGGCCTCACGCGCAGGCAGGTAATCTTGAGGACGATGGAAAAAATGAGAAAGCAGTTCAGGAATTTTAAACAGGTATAGGGATCAAGCAGGAGAAGCAAGTGGCTAAGGAGTTTTTTGGAAATAAAGGAGAACCCAAAGAGTTGGGCAGCGGGGAAGGCGCTCCCATACGCCGCTTTGATATACCTGGCCCCAAGCGCGCTGCCATAGTTATGGTTGCTTTGGGTACAGAAGTAGCTGCCCAGGTTTTCCGGAATATGGATGATCGGGATGTCGAAAAAATTACTACTGAAATTTCAACCTTAGCTGGAGTAACTCCAGAAATGCGTGAAGCAGTTTTAGAAGAATTTCATCACCTGGCCCTGGCTCAGCAATACATATCTCAAGGCGGCATAGATTATGCACAGCAAGTTTTGGAGCATGCCTTGGGCTCGCGCAAGGCGCGAGAAATTTTGGAGCGTGTGCAGAATGCGATTAGAACTACGGGTTTTAACCTCCTCGAAGGAGTCGACCCGGTACAGCTTGTTTCATATATACAAAAAGAACATCCCCAGACGATTGCTCTTTTGCTTGCGCATATCGACCCCCAAAATGCGGCGCAAATTATTTCAGCCTTACCTCAGGAAATGCAGGTAGATGTCGCTTCAAGAATAGCTACGATGGAAAGCGTTTCTCCTGATGTACTGAAACAGGTTGAGAATGTTCTTTCCTCAACAATCCGCAATCTTTTTGGTGGAGATGTTTCTGAAATTGGCGGTGTCAAATCTGTTGCTGAAATTTTGAACTTTGCTGATCGGTCTACCGAGAAGAATATCTTGGGTAATCTGGAGCGCGAAAACCCCGAACTGGCAACGGAAATCAAGAATTTGATGTTTGTATTTGAAGATATACTCCTCCTCGATGACCGCTCCATGCAGCGCCTCATGAAAGAAGTCGATACCAAGGAATTGGGCCTTGCTCTTAAGGGTGCCCCTGAAAATGTGGGAGAAAAATTCTTCAAGAATATGTCTCAAAGAGCGGGTGAGATGATACGAGACGATATGCAGTTTATGGGCCCAGTGCGTCTTAAGGATGTTGAAGAAGCACAACAGAAAATAGTTGATGTGGTGCGGAAACTTGAAGATGATGGTGAAATCATTATCTCTGGAAGAGGCGGAGACAATGAAATTGTTATGTGAGTTACTCTAATAGAATTGAATGAGTAGGGGGAAGTCCTATGTATAGAATGCAATTGTCCTTTTTCCAAGAATAATAAACCCTGAGGCGAAGATGAAATTAGGAACCACGCTTAAGGACCGGGATGGTGCCAAACACAGTTCCGTTGGGATATCGCGTATAGAAGCGGGAACTCAAAGCCGTGAATACAAAGGTATGGAGCTCAATCCCTTAGGATGGCAGGTTGTATCTGTACCCATCAGTCAAAAAGACAATCAAAATGCCCAAACCCAAGAAATACAAAACCTTCAGGAGCGCGTAGCTAGCCTGGAAAAGCAACTTAACGAAGCTAAGGGCAACCAAGAGCAAGGCTGTACCCGGGCACGGGAGCAGGGGTATGCCCAAGGACATCAGGTAGGTGTGCAGGAGGGCCGGGCCGCGGAAGAAAAATTAAGCCAGGATAAGATTAATAAGCTGCAGAATGAATGGCAGGGTTTTATCACTTCCCTAGAAACACAAAAAATTGAATGGGTTAAATCACTGGAAGAAGAGGCCTTGGCTTTAATAAATGAAGGCTTAAAAAGTCTGTTGGGTACTCCAACTCTACTTGAGGAGGCTCTTATGCGTTTAGTGCGCGAAGGGCTCTCTGCACTTGCCGAGCAGCGGGAATTAAAGATTTTTATTCATCCTGATTTTTTAAAGGGATTAGAGAAACAGGGTTCTGATCTTTGGGCACACTTAGGAGTAGGGACGCGTACTGTGACACTTGAAGCGGATTCCCATATCCCGCGTGGGTCGGTACGCATAGAGGCAGGGGTAGCAGTAGCAGCAGCCAACCTGCAAGATTGGCTAACTTCTCTCAATAACGAGGTGCTCGATATATATAGATCAAAATGGGGTAATAAAAAATCCATACATTCTCAGTCTGTACCTGCATGAGCCCTGCTTCCGCATCCTTGTATGGATCGGCCGCCGCTTCACTGCGTCGGATTCAGATCAGTGGAGCTATTTCTAAAGTTGTTGGCCTGATTGTTGAGAGTCAGGGTCCTCCTGCCAGTATAGGAGAATTGTGCACTGTATGGGATCGGGAGCGTAAAGCAGGAGAAGCCCTCGTGGTCGGCTTTCGTGACCGTACCACATTACTTATGTCATTGACACCTTTGGAAAAATTACGCCCGGGAATGGAAGTCCGCGCTTGTGGTCATTCATTCAGATGTAAGGGTGGGCCACAGGTTTTAGGGCGTGTGCTGGATGGGCTGGGAGAGCCCATGGATGGAAAAGTAGCCTTACAGGGATCTTTTATACCCTTACAGAGGGAACCTATCAATCCCCTGCACAGACAAAGAATTACTGCACCTCTTCCCACAGGTATCAGAGCCCTGGATGGTTTTCGGACTTTAGCCAAAGGGCAGCGCATGGGAATTTTTGCTGGTTCAGGTGTAGGAAAGTCAGTACTCATGGGTATGATTGCCCGCCACTGTAAGGCTGAAGTCAATGTTATAGCCTTAATTGGCGAACGCGGGCGTGAAGTGAAAGAGTTTCTGGATAAGGACTTGGGTGCAGAGGGTTTGGCGCGTTCGGTGGTAGTAGTTGCGACTTCCGACCAACCAGCAATAGTCCGTATTAATGCTGCTTTTTTGGCGACGGCACTAGCCGAGTCCTTTAGGGATGAAGGTAAAGATGTCATGTTGATGATGGATTCTTCTACGCGTATAGCTCTGGCGCAAAGAGAAATTGGGTTGGCCGCTGGAGAGCCTCCAGCAACTCGTGGCTACCCACCCAGTGTTTTTGGTATGTTACCCCGCTTATTTGAAAGGTCAGGCATGGGTGAGAAAGGGTCTATAACCGCCTTATATACAGTACTTGTGGAGGGTGATGATCTAGACGAGCCCGTATCAGATGCGGTCAGATCAATTTTAGATGGGCACATTGTTCTCTCCCGGGAATTGGCAAATAAAAATCATTACCCTGCCATCGATGTTCTAAAAAGTATAAGCCGATGTATGGCTGATGTAGTAGATCAAGACCATAAAAAAATTCAGGCTAAATTGCTGCGTTCCCTTGCCGTATATGAAGAATCGGCCGATATGATACAATTGGGTGCTTATGCCAAAGGCAGTAATCCTGAACTGGACAAGGCCATAGCTCTCCAACCCCGTCTGGAGGCTTTTCTACGCCAGGATGTTGATGAAACTTCTGATTTTACCCAAACAAAAAATCTCCTGAAAAATTTAGCTGGTGAAGAAAAATAAAAAACGGGGATCTTTTAGATGAAGAAGTTTTCATTTGAACTAGAACCTTTACTGCGCATGCGACTTTGGCAGGAAGATCAGGCTAAGCGTAATCTGGGCTGGGTTCAGCGAGATTTATTTAAAAGGCAAGAAGAGCTGGAAAAACTGCTTTATGAAAGAGAAGCCCAGGTTTTAAATACACCTCAGGAAGATCCATTACTCTATCTTACTGCCCACGCCTATCTCGATTACCTGGATAAACAAAAGGACCGTAAAATCCAACAAATAGAAAACCTAGAGAAGAATCTGGAGAAAAAGCGTGAAGAGTTGCAAAAGGCTATTGTGGATCGCAAAAAATTGGATCAATTGCAGGATAAAGCCAAGGAAGAGTACCGCATTGAAACAAACAGGCAAGAAGCCAAGCGCTTAGATGAAGTGGCTGGAGACAGGAGTTGGCAACAGGATGCCCAAGAAGAACCTGATGGCGGAGCAGTATCTTGAAAAAGAACAATTCTACTTTACTTTTCTACGCGACTCTTCTTTTTTTTTCTGGGGTCTTTTCGCTTGAATACCGAGTCAGCCAGTTTAATGTTGATTTTGGAGGGAACCCAACAGATACATCAAAGGTAGTGATAGCGGGAACAAGTCTGGGTATTGCGGTAGAGAGACGGGTTCTCCAACATGGTTTAAAACCAGTAGACTTACCTAATGGAGTGGGGATTAATGGGAGAAGCGGAGCCAATCCGGTTGTGCGTTCCCTGCCCGGTCGTGATTTTAGAATTGCCTATATATCTTGGAACACTGCCCAAGTACCCAATACAGGTGCGGCATCTACATATATACCGCCACAGGCGAATATACTTCTTAGAAGTCTCAGATTGAGTGATGATGGAGTAAGCTTGGATAGCCAGAGTGTGGTGGCTGTAAGCAGTGAAAACCCAACTGATGAGGGGAAAATTTTTTATGGAGGGGCGCAGGACCGCCGTCCCCCACCCGCATATCTGCAGCTTTCGGCTGGGAGTGGGGGGGCTTATGCTCTGTACTGGAGCACTTTGCAATTGTCCGGGTCTTTACGCCGAACCAGTGATCTAGATTCGGTAGGGCGTATACTGCCGAGCAGATATGGAAAGTATGTGCCCTCAGGCACACCCGATTTGTTGGGTTATGTAGGAGCCCTGGGCTCAGCACCAGTTCCGGGAACTTCAGGAAGACAAGTTGTTCTGGCATATGAAAAATCTATCAGCCCAGCTTCAGCAGTTTTGCGATGGGAAAATATAGCCAATGGCACAAGTTCAGCCTTGACCTTTTCAAGACCTGGTGTGTCGCTCATGGAAGATTTTGCTGTATCCGTTGATGCCGCTGGTACGGCGCTCGTGCTGTGGAGAGAGGGTGATTCTCTGATGGGGACAGCGTATACATCAGCACAAACTCTCTTGCTGTCACCAAGACGAATGGCTTCGGGTAACCTGAGCGGAGATAAGGTGCCTTTGCATACATATAGATCATACGGAGTTGCGGCGCTAAGTTCGGGTAATTTTGTCTTTGTGTATGCCATTGGGGGGCAAGTTTACTACAGAACCCTAAATGTACAGTCTGGGATATTTTCAACTCCTGTTGCTTTGACTGCTGCAGGCTTTGATTGCCAATATCCTGATGTAGCAAGCAGCAGCAATTATGTTGTTTTTACTTGGTATGGAAATACCGAGGGCGGTAGCCGCAGGGTTGTTGCAGCGCGCTTTTCCCTGAACGGAGGAGTAATCGACGATCAATCTAGGACCGATTATCCAGTAAGTCTCACAGATGTTAGCTTTAATGTGGGAGAGGGATGGAAACCTTACCATAATTACAGAGTGCCCGTAGTAGCTGTTAATGATGTGGGGGATTTTACAGTAGTTTATGACCATGAATTTGGAGCGAAGGCATCCGCATGGGTTAATTTACCCCTTTACTGGGATACTGCAAGTTTTACTTCAGGAAGTATTAGGTTGGGGAATAAAATTCAAAATCTTTGGCCTGATACACTTATTGATTCGATGGCCCTAACTGATGTCTCATATAACCCTACAACTTCTGTTAAAGTGGGTTTTTTTGCTTCGCGAGGGCCTGCCAGTTCTACACCCGTATTCACGCCCCTTCCTTTGCCAGGCAAATTGGCAAGTCCTCTAAAATACCAAGCTGGATACTTTAAATATCAGGTTCAATTGTTGGCACAGCAAGGAAAAACCAAGCAAACCTCATTAGATTCCCTAGTTTTTGGGTATAACTTTAAACCTCAGGTTCCCTTGCCGCAGTATCTCCTTCTGGGTAAAACTCAGGTGCCTTGGAAAGCTGACAGTACCTATACACTTTATGCCCGCCGTGACAGTTTATCCTTGAGTGTATTTGGGGTGGACATTGATATAAAGGGTTTGCGTTTTATCTATACTGGACTGGGAACTTCCCAGATTGATTCTTCTGTTTCCTATCAGGGTGAGGGTAAATATGCTAATTACAAGGTATTTCCCCCATTGGCGAAAAAGACACTCAACGCCCGGCTCAGTCTGGTATCTCAAGATCCAGAGGGCTGGTCTTCCAGCCCGATTCAAACAAACTTCAATTATATCAACTCCGCTCCCGAGCTGGTTGCGCAGCTCAGGCAAAAACAAACACCCTTAACCGGTTCATATCAAAAAAGACCTTTAGAATTAGACAGTAGCTACAGCCTGGTTGCCCGAGATAGTGCCTATTTATCCCTGTTGGTTAAAGATGTGAATGATGATACTCTCAATGTACAGGTAAAAAGGGGGAGTGAAGTCCTCTTCACCGGAAAGTGGGCCCAGGGCAGGGAGGCAGAAATACCACTTTACAGGGGGCAAAAGGTAGATTCAATTCCTCTAGTCATTACCTTATCAGATCCTGATACCTCTTTGGAATTTAATTACCGCTTAACATATACTAATGCTCCTCCCCTAGCTAATTTTATTTTGGGCTACCGAACGGAACCCCGCTCCGGAACAGTGCGAGATACCAGCCTGGTTACGGGTGATAGCTTGCGTATATGGGCCCGGGACAGCAATACTTTTAGTTTAATCTATACAGACCAAAATGACACCTTAAGCAGGGTGCGTATCCAACTAGGTAGTACCCTCCTCACCGATACATCTCTAGCACCTGGAAAAAAATATCAGATCAAGATATATGAGTCAAAGGGCCACCAAAGAATACCTCTGGATGTCGCAATTACAGATCCAGACTCCAGCTATACTTATCGAATAATACTTTTTTTGCATAATGATGTACCCGGCCTGCAAACACGAATTCTAAAAAATCGAGGTCAAGATTTTCTAGGGCGCTTTCGTCCTGCGCAAGGCCAGATTGATACACTTTTTCCACCCCTAGATTCTCAGATAGTCTTTCATATAGGTGATAGCTCTTGGCTTCCGGTGACAGTTACGGATACATTGGATGATAGTTTAATGGTTTTTCTCTACCACGATACATCCCTTGTTTCGGAGTACCGCCTTAAAAATGGAAATACCCGGATGATATTACTCCCTGGGCAGGTGCCCCGAGATACCTTTGACCTGAAAGTGACTGTGCGTGATCCGGATACATCAGTATTTTACCGCTTTAAGGTGGTCACTAATAAGATTCCTGTTTTAACAAAAGTGGAGTCATCACATGCGGGGGAAAATTTAAGTGGCTATGATACATTTGGATCTACTCCCCAATTGCGTATTATTCCTAACCTTGAAAATAAAATTCAAGTAAAATACCGTAATGCGGAAGGCCAAAGTCTTGTATGGGTGCTTTGGAAAAGACCTGATTCATGTGAACGCGCTCGGTATTCCTGTTATCTTCGGGATACTCTGAGCGGGGCGGATAGTTTGTTAAGGGTTTTTAAGCCAGGCGAAGAGAAACTCCTGTTTAGGGTGACAGATCAACATGGAGCCTTTGTTCAGGATACATTTGACCTTGTTTTCCCCTTTATAGATACATCAGAGACAGCCGGCTCAGCTTTCCGTGAACGCATGCGCCTTTTGCAAGATAGCACTCGTTATATCATTGGGTCGTCCCGTTCTTATAGAATGGATACTCTTATCCTCAAAAATACGGGAAGCGGACCCCTGCGTATACACCGCCTGGCAACTTCAGTAAATAATCAAAAATGGATGGAATACCAGGCTTTCTGGAATAGCAGTCAGGGTCCACAATCACCCCTGATCAAAAAAAATACTCATCTACATCCTTTGGAAGGCCCTTTATGGTTGCCTTCCAGTAGCACTCTGACGCTAGTGATGCGGTTTTTTGTGGATTCTCTTATTGGCGATGGGCGTTTGACAGATAATCTTATTATAGAATCAGATGATTATTATTTGCCAAAGATTACCGTACCTTTTGGTTTCTCTTATATTGACTTGCCCAAAATTGAAATAAATCCTGGTATTTCTGTAAAACGGGGTGAAGGCTTCCTATCTAAGGAGTCTGGAAGAGTTATGCCGGAGAGCTTGGGGCTCAGGACTGCTATTGCGATTCGTTTTTCCGAGCCGGTCTGGGATAGTCTTGTCGATTCAAGCAGTATTCAAATATTTTCTTTGAAAGACTCAGCAAAGACAGGTAGGGTAGAAGTCATAGCTGGGCATGATGCCCGTTATTTTCGACGTTACTATACACCCTTGAGTTCGGGCCAGGGGCGAGTCGCACTTACTGTAGATTCGCTTCTTTTTATCCCTCATTACAAGAAAAAAAGTGCTTCCCGAGATATACAACCGCCTCCGGGGAATTTTGTGCCTGGGGACAGTATAGTTGTCAGGGTGAGTAATACCATAACTGATACCAGTGGCAATCCGCTTGATTTAAATCTTAAAAAGGAATTGCAAACAGCCGGTAGTCAGGATTCAACCTTAATTTGGCAGGTGCAATCCCGTGCACTCCGTGTGCTATCCACCCAGCCGGCTTCAGGTGCAGGCCATAATGCCGAACACCCGGTGAGGATAATCTTTTCGCCAGGACTTGTACCTTCTTATATACATGACTTTTCAAAAAAAGAATATGCAGTTTTAGATACCGGTGAAAATCGCCCAGCAGCTTCTCAGAGTCTTCGGGTAGTATCAGTCTTACATCCCGAGCCTTACGCATTCAGGTACATTCGCTTGAAAAAAGGGGATTCCCTGCTCGAATTTATGCCTGCACCCAAATTTTTCAAGGGAGATACAGTAAGGGTTACTCTCTTTAGCAGTTTAGGTGATGGAGAAGGCCGGACTCTTGACGGTGATGCAGATGGGGTGGGTAATTTTTGGTATAATGAACTTGACACCCTGGACCAGTATAGCTTTCAATTTCCCGTTGAGAAAGCGGAGTTTTATCTCTACCCTAATCCCTTTAGGAGAGCCAACGAGGCACACGCCCGAAAAGGGGGAATTAGTTTCAAAAACTGGAATCTGTTACCGGGTATCAAGCCGGGAGTAAAAATCTCTTTTCGCATCTATACTTTGAGCGCCGATCAGGTCTTTAATTCAGATCATCATGGGCAAAGTCCAATTTGGCAGGAAGGGAATGTGCCAGAATGGGAATGGAAGTTGATTAACGATAGTGGGCAGCCGGTTGCCAGTGGATTGTACATTTTTACTGTCTTTGTTAAAGATAAACTGGTGAGTAAAGGAAAAATGGGGATCCTTCAGTAAAAAAATGAAAAAGAAGATTTTTATTAATAAAAATAGTACCCTTTTAAATAAGAAAAGATGTGTACTTTAACATTTGGTGATTGCGGTGCGGGGGTAGTTTTCGCAATTTGGTTTTGAGACCAGGAATGGATCAAGCGCAGGGGCAGGAAAACCTTCAAGATCTAGAACAACAAGCAAAGCACAATGCCAAAATCTTACCTAGCCCTAGTGGCAACTTAATATGAAGAGTAAAACTTTGACCGTGTTGGGATTTTGTAAAAATGCTCATGAGTGGTTTGAGCTTTTCCTCTTGGGCTTTATACTGTTTTTTTCTTCGAAGCAAGTCTGTGCCGGGGAAAATTCAACAGAATCTCCCAATGAGAAAATACAAACCATGATTTTTGAAGAAACATCCATTCAAGGTGAAGTGGGCTCAATCCGGGCTTTGGTAGTTTTAGGTGAAGAGAGGCCTGCTTTTTCCTCTTTGGCCCTTCAACTCGATGAAGGGCCTTTAGTGTGGGAGCAAATTCCTTTTCCAGTCATCGATCATCCTCAGTTTAAACAAACCTTTGTTGTCGGCCTCCCAAAATGATAAGATTATTGAACTTTAATATGTAAACCTCAAGTCATCATTATAGATACCCTGTAACTCATCACCCCTCGTTTTAGAAAAGGTTAGACTCAGGAGCACTTCACCATGGAATTTCTCTCTACATTCTTAAGAGCCTTCAATCCAGCCGAACCAGGCATGTTGTATATGTGGGCCATTGTTCTGGTTGGTTTGTTTGGTTTGGTAATCATTCTAGAAAGGTTTTTGTTCCTGTTCATGCATGCACAATCGAATCGGGAAAAGTTTTTTAAAAGCCTGATGGGCCAAGTTTCCGAAAGTAATATCGAAGGCGCAAAAAAGCTTTGTGAAAGTGCCGGTAATAAAATTTTACCCAAAATTCTGAAAGCCGGATTGATAGAAGCCGATAGTGGTGCTGAAAGAATCCAGAATGCTCTTGATGAGGAAACGCTCACCCAATTACCACGCCTTGAAAGTAATACAGCTTATCTCTCTACGGTAAGTAATGTTTCCACTCTTTTAGGCCTCATGGGTACAATCTATGGGCTTATTGTGGCTTTTGCTGCTGTAGGTAAACCAGGTATAGAGGCTGCCAAAAAAAGCGAACTTCTGGCACAAGGTATATCTGCGGCCATGAATACCACTCTACTCGGTTTGGCCATTGCCATTCCTTGTATATTGGTATTTTCGTATCTAAGTGCGCGTAGCCAAAGTGTGGCCGATGAAGTAGAAGAGTACAGTATCAGACTCTTGAATGCCCTTACGCAAAGATCCTACAAAACCTTTAAATACCATATTAAAACAGAGCATATACAAGATGGATTGGGTTTGCATGTTACCAATAAAAATATCAAGATATTTTCCAACAACAAATTACTCAAAGAAATCAATCTTTAGGTTAAACACGAGTCCTTGTGGAAGTATTTATTGATCTAATAAGGTCGTTTGACCTGCGGGCAGATGGTGCTTTGTATATGTGGACCATCTTGTTTCTCATGGTTATCTTCATCCTCCATTTTTTAAAGCAATTTTGGTTTTACAAACAAATAGCTGATGTGCATGCTGACCGTTTTTTGCTCAAAATCAGGCTCCTTTTAGGGGAATCGCGTTTTGATGAAGCGCTGGCCATTTGTAATAGTGCGGGAACCAGGGGGCTTCCGCAAATAGTATCGGTGGCTCTCGAAAACCGGCAACTCGAATTGCCACATCTTAAAGCCCAGATCGAAGGTAAAGTTATACAGCTGATAAGCAGGATAGAAAAGGGTAATCACTATTTTAGCACTCTCGGGAATACTGCAACTCTTCTGGGCTTGATGGGAACAATTTATGGTTTGATTATTGCCTTTGCTGCTGTAGGGCAGCCCGGTGTGTCAGCGGCCCTAAAAACTTCCATGTTAGCCTCGGGGATCAGTGCTGCGATGAATACAACCCTTTTGGGACTCATTCTGGCGGTGCCCTGCATGATGGCTTACAGCTATTTTCAAACCACTTGCCAGCGCCTAGTTGAAAATTTTGACCGCCAGGCTTCCAGTGTTCTAAATCTGCTTATGTCACAGGATGCCAAGTTTAAAAATTACAAGCCCTCGCAACGGCGGGTCAAAAAAAATCGTGAGGAAGGCCTCGATATAACACCTATTATGGGATTGATGGTGACCCTTATCCCCCTGCTCTTAAGTTCAGCTGAATTTGTAAAACTGGGCGCAATTGAAATGCAATTGCCCAAAGCGGGTAAAAGTATTTCTGCAGTACAAGACCAGGCCCCCGCGGATAAACCCCTTAAATTGGGGCTGGGACTTCTTATTACCAATAAGGGTATATACATACAAAACGAATTAACAAACTCTAAAGCCGAAGCATGGGAAGATTCCAATTCTCATCCCGATAGCGATAAACCACAAATAGCGCGACAAGGTAGCGAATATGACTATAAGGCTCTTATCAAAGCTTTGGTTGATATAAAAGAAAAGGCTACGCGCGCCTATATAACAACCTATACCGGCCAGGAACCTGACCCTGTCTCTTTGTATAAACTGCTCGTACAAACCCAGGACCTTGATGTAACCCAGGCTGTGCATTACAAGGATTATGAATCAATTAAAATTGTTGCCCAAGAAAATATACATTTTCAAACAATTATAAATGTTATGGATGCGAGCCGCGAAACCCAAATTGACGGTAGTCATGTGATTTTATTTCCAGTTGTTTCTATGGGGAAGGGGGTTAAGTCTGCCTTCTAAGCGTTTACGCCGCCGTAAAAAGGTGGCCCAGGTTAAATTGAATATCACATCTATGATGGATATGTTTACTATCATACTTGTATTCCTATTAAAAAGTTACTCTGCTGAAGGTGTATTGGTTACTCCCGCAGAAGGCCTGCACATACCCAATTCTCAAACTCAAGCGTCCTTGAAACCCGCCCTCGAAATAAAAATCAGCAAAACTGAAATTGCAGTGGGCTCGCAAGTTGTGGCAAAAATCGCAACCGAAATTAAAAGTGAAGATTTTGCCATTGCTGGACTGGTAGAGCACCTCAAAATGATCCGGGGTAAGAGTAAAATGATGTCTGAGTCCCTGGGAGAAGAGCACAAGGCAGACCTTGTGATTCAAGGTGATCGGGATATGCCTTATAAAATTCTCACCAAGGTTATGTATAGCTGTGGTCAAGCGGGATATAACAAACAAAGTTTTGTGGCTTACCAACAAGAGTAGGGTAAAAATCAACTCCAAGCACTCATGAATACTCCTCTGGAAAAAGTAACGCAAGCCCAGTCATCCGGGCAACCGCCCTTTACAGGATCCTCCTTTCCCAAGGATCTACAAGCAAGGTCGTTTGGAGACCTTAATAAAAGGATTTTCTTTTTTTATTTGGTTTTATTGGGTGTTGTGGGGGGGACGCTTTTGGGGCTCTCCTTTTTGCCGCTTAAAGCAGAACTCTCGGAACAGGATGTACTCAAAATTAAGGAGCGCTATGCACAACTTGAACTGGTCAAACCAGAAAGCC
>Ga0116204_1000774_pt1 | contig 18277 bp, 12 predicted proteins | sample LakKivwa52mmetaG_FD_94481 | JGI IMG/M metagenome (GOLD analysis project Ga0116204, IMG submission 94481) | Anoxic lake water microbial communities from Lake Kivu, Rwanda to study Microbial Dark Matter (Phase II) - Lake Kivu water 52m metaG | ecosystem: Environmental > Aquatic > Freshwater > Lake...
TCACAACTCTCATCTATAAATACTATAAGGAAAACCTTTGTGACATCCTTCCGGCACTGGGCACCCATAAACCGATGACAGACAATGAACTGGCAGAGATGTTCAAAGAAGTGCCCGGAGGATTATTCCGCGTTCACGACTGGAGAAATGATGTAGTCACAGTCGGGACTGTACCCTCTCGGTATATATCGGAAATCACAAACGGAGCGCTGGACTATTCCTGGCCGGCACAGCTCAACAGGCTGGTCTGTTACGGAGGTCATGACCTGATATTGTCAGTCGGACAGGTGGTTCCGCATGAGGTGGCCGGGATGGCAAACTACAACAAGAACCTGTTTGTAGGTACCGGAGGTTCTGAAGGGATAAATAAAAGTCATTTTGTCGGAGCGGTATACGGAATTGAAAAAATCATGGGAAAAGCGGATAATCCCGTAAGAAGTATCCTGAACTATGCTTCCTCCCATTTCATTTCGAACCTGCCCGTAGTTTACGTCCATACCGTAATCGGTTATGATGAAGCAGGCAGGCTGGTAATACGCGGTCTCTATATCGGAGACGATGAGGAGGTATTCCGGCTGGCTGCCGGGCTCTCACTGAAAGTCAATTTCACCCTGTTTGATCAACCCCTGAAAAAAGTAGTTGTATACCTCGATCCGTCAGAATTTAAAAGCACATGGCTGGGGAATAAAAGCATCTACAGGACACGCATGGCAATGGCTGATGACGGCGAGCTGATAGTGCTTGCACCCGGACTCAGGGAGTTCGGCGAAGATAAGGAGATTGACAGGCTTATAAGGAAATATGGCTACAGGGGAACTCCGGCAACTCTCGCTGCCATAAAAGAAAACGAGGTGCTGCGGAACAACCTGAGCGCTGCAGCGCATTTCATACATGGCAGCACCGAAGGCAGATTCAGAGTAACATACTGCCCCGGCTATCTCACAAAAGAAGAGATTGAATCAGTGAATTTCAGATATGCAAACATTGAGCAGATGTTACTGAAATATAATCCTTCAAAACTTAAGGAGGGCTTTAACAGGATGAGCGACGGTGAGGAGATATTCTATATCTCAAATCCGGCTGTGGGATTATGGAGTTCCAGGGAAAGGCTCATACCATAAAACAACAGAATGATAAAATGGGGTATTATAGGATGCGGAAAAGTCACTGAAGTTAAAAGCGGTCCGGCCTTCAGCAAGGTAAAGAACTCACAGCTTCTGGCAGTAATGAGACGCGATGCCGCTCTTGCCGGGGATTACGCCAAAAGGCATAATGTCCCGAGATCCTATTCGTGTGCTGATGACCTTATAAATGACAGGGATGTTGATGCAGTTTATATAGCCACTCCACCGGGCAGCCACGCCGAATACGCCATCAAAGTGCTCAGGGCAGGGAAACCTGTGTATATCGAAAAACCGATGGCACTCAATCACAGGGAATGTGTCATGATAAATAAAGCAGGAGAGAAATACAAGCTTCCTGTTTTTGTCGCTTATTACAGAAGAACACTTCCCGGGTTCCTGAAGATAAAAGAGCTGGTGGAGAGCGGTGCAATCGGAAAGGTCAGATTCGTGCAGCTTCAGATATATAATTCCATTTCGGAAGAGGAGAAAGCCGGATGGCTTCCATGGCGGGTTAAACCGGAAATATCAGGGGCCGGACATTTTTTTGACCTGGCGTCGCACCAGCTTGACTGGCTTGATTATGTTTTCGGTCCTGTTCAGAGCGTTCAGTCTGTTGCTCTCAACCAGGCCGGGTTCTACAAAGCTGAAGATTTTGTTTCTGCTTCTTTTATTCTTCCCGGAAATATTGCAGCAACGGGAACCTGGTGCTTCTCACTGTCACCAGAAAGCAACAGGGACTCCCTTGAGATATTTGGGGAAAAAGGGATGATAAAGAGCTCAACCTTCACCTTTGAACCGATTGTGCTGAATAATGAAAAGGGACGACAGGAATTCGTAAATGAGAGGCCGGAACATGTTCAGTATTACCTTATTGAGCAGATAGTTAAGGAACTCTCGGGAGAAGGTCGGGGTGTTGTAAGCACCGGAATAACTGCAGCCAGAACCAGTAAAATTATGGATGAGGTGGTTAAGGAGTATTATAAAAAAGGTGCTGGGTGCTAGGTTCTAGGTACCAGGTACTGGTTTCCAAGCAGTTATGCCCAGTACCCAGTACCCAGGACCCAGTACCCAGAACCACATATTTAATATAAGCAATTAAATTTTAATGGATATGGAAAAAAAGTCTGACATTGGACTAATCGGGTTAGCGGTGATGGGCGAGAACCTGGTGCTCAACATGGAGAGCAAAGGATTCAGGGTAACAGTCTATAACCGCACTCTTCAGAAGGTAGATGATTTCCTTGCAGGAAGGGCTAAAGGAAAGAACATCGTTGGTGCTCACTCCATCGAAGAACTTATAAGTTCCCTGAGCCGGCCGAGGAAAGTTATGATCATGGTCAAGGCGGGAAGCGCTGTGGATGATATGATCAGCACGCTTCTTCCTCATCTTGAAAAAGGGGACATACTGATTGATGGAGGCAATACCCATTTTCCTGACACCAACAGGAGAACTGCATTTGTTGAAAGCAAGGGGTTACTTTATATCGGCACCGGGGTATCGGGTGGTGAAGAGGGAGCGTTGCTCGGCCCCTCAATAATGCCCGGAGGCTCGAAAGAAGCATGGCCTCATCTCAAACCGGTTTTCCAGGCTATCGCAGCAAAAGTGGATGATGGTTCGCCCTGCTGCGACTGGGTTGGTGAAAACGGCGCCGGCCATTTTGTTAAGATGGTTCACAACGGTATAGAATACGGTGACATGCAGCTTATCTGCGAGGCATACCAGATCATGAGGGATCTTCTCAGGATGCCGGCCGGTGAAATGCATGAAGTGTTCAAAGAGTGGAATAAAGGTGATCTTGACAGCTACCTGATCGAGATCACAAGGGATATTCTTGCATACAAAGACACTGACGGTGAACCTCTTGTCGATAAGATCCTTGATACTGCAGGACAGAAAGGCACGGGAAAATGGACCGGTGTTGCAGCTCTCGATCTAGGCATTCCTCTCACACTCATAGGGGAGGCCGTTTTTGCAAGGTGTCTGTCAGCAATAAAAGATGAAAGAATCACCGCCTCAAAGATCATTAAAGGCCCATCACCCGGTTTCAGGGGAAAAAAGGAGGCATTCATCGATGATCTTAAAGATGCACTTTACGCTTCAAAGATCGTATCCTATGCACAGGGGTATTCACTGATGAAAGCAGCTGCAACGGAGTATAAATGGGATCTGAATTATGGCGGCATCGCACTTATGTGGAGAGGCGGGTGTATAATAAGGTCCGCATTCCTGGGTAAGATAAAGGAAGCATTTGATAAGAATCCTTCAATTACGAACCTGCTTCTGGATCCGTTCTTCAGGGAAAAAGTTGAAAATGCACAGAAAGGGTGGAGAAATGTTACGTCGACGGCTGTTTCAAACGGCATTCCTGTGCCTGCAATATCCTCAGCCCTCTGCTATTATGACGGATACAGATGTGAGAGGCTGCCTGCCAATCTTCTCCAGGCACAGAGGGACTATTTCGGAGCTCACACATACGAGAGAACAGATGAACCAAGAGGTCAGTTTTTTCATACGAACTGGACCGGCCGTGGCGGGACAACATCTTCAACAACATATAATGTGTGATTCCAGATTCCAGATTCCAGATTCCAGATTGCGCAAAGCAGGAAACAAATAACAATAAGAAAATAACATATTCCATAATTGATGACAGAATTAAACAAAACCATTGGCAGATACAGGTGGACGATATGTTCACTGGTATTCTTTGCAACTACCATCAACTATCTCGACAGACAAGTTCTGAGTTTATTAAAGGATACGCTCGAAGTACAATTTAACTGGAGTGATACCGATTATGCCAACATCGTGATGGCCTTTCAGCTGGCATATGCCATATCGATGCTTTTTGCAGGCCGTTTCATCGACTGGCTTGGAACGAAACGGGGATATGCATGGTCGCTGATAATATGGTCATTTGCGGCCATGGGACACGCTCTTGCCCGGACGACAGGTGGATTTATTCTGGCCCGTGGACTGCTGGGTTTCGGTGAATCCGGCAACTTCCCTGCCGCCATAAAGAGTGTGGCCGAATGGTTCCCCAAGAAAGAGAGAGCACTTGCTACAGGGATTTTCAATTCCGGAACAAATCTTGGTGCTATCCTTGCACCTGTTATAGTACCATGGATTGTCAAACACCTTGGCTGGGAAGCAGCCTTTCTGATCATAGGAGGAATCGGATTCTCATGGCTTATATTCTGGTTCTGGCTGTATGAGGTTCCTTCCAGGAGTAAACGCGTCACCAGGGCTGAATATGATTATATTCATTCGGATGCTCCGGCCGAGACGGAGACATCGGATACCGGGGTAAAAGAAAAGGTCTCATTCATCAGTCTCATGAGATCCTGGGGGAAGCTTCTGAAATATAAGCAGACATGGGCATTCAGCTTCGGGAAATTCATGACCGACGGAGTATGGTGGTTTTATCTCTTCTGGCTTCCGGCCTATCTGAAAGCACAGTATGGTATGACAGGAATGCAGGTTGCCTTTCCGCTGGCAGTACTCTACACGATGTCGACTGCAGGGAGTATAACAGGGGGCTGGTTCCCGATGTATTTTATCAGAAAGGGATTTGATCCCTACACCGGTCGCATGAGAGCCATGCTGCTGATCGCATTATTCCCTCTTCTTGTACTTCTGGCACAGCCGCTCGGAGGCATCAGTTACTGGCTGCCGGTTCTTATTATCGGTATCGGGACTGCTGCACATCAGGCATGGTCGGCAAACATATTTACAACTGTGTCGGATATGTTCCCGAAAAAAACCGTGGCAAGTGTAACAGGCATCGGCGGAATGGCAGGCGGCTTTGGCGGTATTGTAGTGAACAAAGTTGCCGGCTGGATCTTTGACGGTTTCAGGCATGCCGGCATCTCCAGATCGTGGATTGAAGCACAGGGACAGGATCTAGGCGAATTCGTTGACAAAATAAGATCCCTCACCCTGATAAATAAATATGATGCAATAATAGACCTCGACAAGGTAGCCCTTGTTAACCTTCCGTCTGAAGTGGTGCAGCAAATCCAGTCTGTGGATCCGGCATTGTTTGAGAAACTGAAAACTCTGCAGATTCCTATTGTCCAGGATAAAATGACTGCCGCATATACCATTGTGTTTGTATTCTGTGCTCTTGCATACCTTATTGCCTGGGTTGTGATGCATTTCCTGGTTCCAAAGATGAAAAAGATTGAGATCTGATCTGATGAATCCACGGAAAGCAAGGATAAAGGACATTGCCGGGCTTGCAGGAGTATCCATCGGGACTGTCGACAGGGTTCTTCATGAAAGAGGTGAAGTGGCAGAAAGGACAAAACAGAAAATCCTGAAGATAGCCAGGGCTCTTGATTATTCTCCAAACCCCATCGCAAGGGCGCTAAAGATTAAAAGGAAGCTCCACCTGGTATCATTACTCCCTGAACCCACAGAGGAGAATGCTTTCTGGAAAAAACATCCTGAAGGGCTTGAACGGGCTGTCAGAGAACTTGATCCCTTCCCTGTGAAATTAAGCCAGGTCAATTTCGACCTCCTGGACGAGAAGAGCTTCCGGGAAAAGTCCGTCACTGTACTGGATCTGCATCCTGACGGTGTGATTCTCGCTCCCATTTTCAGGAATGAATCAATAGAATTCTGCACCCTGCTCCACAATAAGAACATTCCTTTTGTTTTCCTTGACGGTTTTATCCGGGAAACAAAATTCCTTTCCTATACAGGAGAGGATATCTTTCAGAGCGGAAGAGTAGCCGGACAGCTTGCAGAAATCATCACACCTCCGGGCAGGGATATACTCATCATTAATATAGTCAGGAACCTGAGAAATGTGCACCACCTTAATACCAGGACCAGGGGATTCTTAAGCTATTTTTCCGGAAAAGAGAGAAAGAGGAATAGAATATTCAAACTTGTTTTGTCAGATACAGCGCCGGAGACCATTACAAGAGAGATTGGCAGGATGCTGGGGAAACACCCCGGAATCAAAACAATATTTGTCACAGGATCAAAATCATTTAAGATAGCAGGCTGGGCTGAATCGAAAGGTATAGAGGATCTGAGCATTATCGGCTATGATCTTCTTGAGAAGAATACTTCATATCTTAAGTCCGGCAAGATCAGGTTCCTCATTGGTCAGAGGCCTGAGGAACAAGCATATAAGGGAATAAGAAAACTATTCGACTTCCTGTCGCAGAACAAGGTGCCGGAAAAGATGGAATACCTCCCTGTTGATATTGTCACTTCGGAAAATGTGGATTTCTTTATAAATGATCATTAAAAAGCCATTAATGAAAAAACTTGGTAAATATTCAATAGGCATGGGTGACAGGTTTGGTCACCAGGGACATGCGCAGCTCAGAGCAATTATTGAAGCCGGCAAAAAGGGCATAGATATAACCCCGGTCTGGAACAAGTCAAACAGGGAACACAGCATAATTGGAACAGAGCCCGGTGATGTAAGGAAGGAAGCCGATGAAGTCACAAAGAGAGCCGGGTTTAATAAGCCCTATTTTGTTGATGCCGACCATATCAATCTCGATACCGTTGACAGGTTCATTGAAAGCTCCGATTTCTTTACGATAGATGTTGCTTCATACATCGGCAAAAGAGCAGGGAAGGATGAAATCCGGGCATTTCTGCAGGGCGCTGACAAATATGCCGGAAGGCTTATCATACCCGGCATAAAAAAGCCTTTCGAAGTAAATATCAAACAGATAACTGAGATAGCCGGCAGGTATCTTTTTGCCGCGATCAAAGCGTGGGAAACATTCAGGAAAATTGAGAAAGCCAAAGGCAGAGGTACTTTTATAGCCGAGGTGTCAATGGATGAAGTGCCTCATCCCCAGACGCCGGTTGAATTATTCTTTATTCTCATGATGCTGGGTGATGAAGGTATTCCTGTTCAGACAATTGCTCCGAAATTTTCCGGGAGATTCAACAAGGGTGTTGATTATGTGGGTGATACAGACGACTTTAAAGAGGAGTTTGAAGCTGACCTCATGGTCATAGATTATGCTGTGAAAGAGTTTGGATTACCGGACAACCTTAAAATGAGCATACACTCCGGGTCGGATAAGTTCAGGCTCTACCCGCTAATCGGGTCTGTAGTGAGGAAGCACAACAAAGGATTCCATCTGAAGACAGCAGGAACAACATGGCTCGAAGAGGTTACAGGACTTGCTGAATCGGGAGGTCCGGCATTTGAATTCGTCAGGGAGATATATTGCAAATCCCTGGATAAATCTGAGGAGCTCTGTGCACCGTATGCTGATGTAATTGACATCAACATATCAAAGCTTCCCTCAAAACAGGTTGTCTCAGGATGGGACGGTAAAAAATTTGCAGGCGCACTGAGGCATGTGCCGGGTAATCCGTCCTACAACCCAAATATGAGGCAGCTTATGCATGTTGCATACAAAATGGCTGCAGAGCGTATGGATGAGTATTTCAGCCTGCTGAAGGAGAATGAGAAAACTGTCTCAAATTGTGTATTTGAGAATATGTACAGAAGACACATCTGCAGATTGTTTGATTTATAGGCCCCGGCGGTTACCTTCGGCGGTTCACGTTCGATTGCGAAGTCAATCCTGAGCAGGGTAACCCGCAACAGGTTTAGGGGAGATCACATGCAGGTCAAATATCATTATTTCATTCATGCCCGGCCTGAGGTATGATGCGGGGCAGTATAATTTTTTCTGGGGACCTATATCCCAGTAGCGTCCCAGGTTATGACCGTTGACCCATACAACGCCTTTCCTGTAATTGGATATGTCAAAAAAAGTGTCGCCTGTATAGGCAAGAGAAAAATCCCCCTTGAAAAAAACACCCGGCTTATTGATCACTTTGCCCGATGACCTCAGGTCGTATAAGTATTTCCTGTCCATTGGAAGCTTGTATACTCTCCATTCAGTTAACTCTTCATCGGCAAGAGTTACCTTCCCTGTAATGCCTTTCCGGTCAAAGATATGAGGACCATAGTTTATACGGCCCATGCCTTCTACCAGTATTTCAAGCAGGGGATTGGGAGTTTTGCTTTCCGGTATTGATATCGTATCAATTGCTTCCCTCCTGTCCAGATGACCAATATACTCGCCGTTCAGGAACACGGTTGCATAGTCATGAATGCCGTTAACCGTAAGCATCCCGCCCGCAGTTCCGGTAAGCTCTTTTCGGTAAAGGATGAAGCCCTGGTATTGCCCGTATTCTTCAAATGAGAGAGCTTTTTCGGAGGATAGCGGCTCAGGGAGATAATCCCATACAGATGTAAAGCGTACGGGGAAAACCAATTCCACCTTTATAGCAGGTATAGAATCGGGAATCTTCGGCAGCTTCTGCTTTTTTGGCAGGTACGAACCTATGAGGCTTCGCAGGGCCATGTACTTGGGTGTTGCTTTACCCTGTTCATTAACAGGTGCGTCATAGTCATAACTGGTGATATCAGGTTCATACCCCTTTCCACCTGAATTTGCTCCTGCTGTGAACCCGAAGTTTGTACCGCCGTGTATGACATAAAGGTTAAATGATTTCCTGTTGTCCATCAGGAATCGGATTTCCTTCAGTAGTTCAGCCGTATCGGGCCTGGCCCAATCTTCTCCCCAGTGTGTAAGCCATCCGGTATAAGTTTCACTGCTGAACACCGGGACGCCCGGGTTGATTTTAACGGCAAGATCAAAATCCTCCTGTGAGCTCCCGGAATCAAGACCCACGGCGCTGCCGGGCAGGGTTCCGCCTTCAAGCATCTTAACCGTGGGTCCGTCACCGGTAAAAGTGGGAACATCTATTCCGTTTTTTGTCCATATATCCCTTAGCTTCAACATATATTCGCGATCGCTGCCGAAACTTCCGTATTCATTTTCGATCTGGATCATCAGTATCGGACCGTTGTTTGTGATCAGATAGGGCCTGAGCTCCTCTGCAAGCCTCGCCATATATCTCTCCGCAGCCTGCATAAAACGGGGATCAGTCGTTCTCAGTTCTATATCCGGCATTTTCAGCATGTAGGGAGGTATGCCTCCAAGGTCCCATTCTGCGCAGACGTATGGGCCCGGACGTACGATAAGCCACATTTTCTCTTCACTGACCAGGTTCATGAACTGAGCTATATTCCGGTTCCCTGTGGAGAAGTCAAACACACCCTCTTCCGTTTCATGGTAATTCCAGAAGATATACATTGATATTGTGTTGCAACCCATAGCTTTAGCCATTCGTATCCTGTGCCTCCAGTATTCTGCAGGTATCCTTGCCGGATGCAGCTCCCCGCTTATGATCTGAAAAGGCTTTTCATCGAGAAGGAATTCCTTCGCACTGAATTTAAACGAATGTTTTGGTTTTTTATCTGCTGAAAAACCTGATAAAAGCGGCAGACAGATTACAATAATGAAGAGAATATTTCTTTTAGTCATATAATTGTATATCAATGTATTATGTTTTGTCTTAATGAATTACCCACCTTTAACTCCTGAGGATGGGATCTCCGGAACAGACTCTCTTTTAACCTCTAAATTGCCTGGTAACTATACAGTTTTGCATAAAATCCGTCATCTTTTTTAACAAGTTCGTCATGAGTTCCTGTCTCAACTATCCTACCCTCATCAATAACAATTATCAGATCGGCGTGCTGGATCGTTGACAACCTGTGTGCGATCACAATTGATGTCCTGTTCTCCATAAGTCGTATAATAGCTTCCTGGACATATCTTTCCGATTCCGTATCCAGGGCTGATGTGGCTTCATCGAGGATAAGCACAGGCGGGTTTGCCATAATTGCCCTGGCTATACTGATCCTCTGGCGTTGTCCTCCGCTCAGTTTGTTCCCTCCCTCACCAACACTGCTCTCATAACCCTTTTCTGTTTCCATAATAAACTCATGGGCATGTGAGATCCTGGCCGCATTTTCAACATCACTCATCTCGTATTTATCGAGGCCGAATGCAATATTCTCGGTGAATGAGGCATTGAATAAGACTGGCTGCTGGCAAACAATTCCCATCAGGTCCCGCAGATCCGCGATTTTCGTCTCTCTTATATCAACGCCATCGATCAGTATTGATCCCTTATCGGGATCGATAAACCGGGGGATCAGGTCAGCAAGTGTGGATTTTCCGGCACCCGATTTTCCGACAACAGCCACTGTCTGGCCCTTCTTGATACAGAGGTTTATATCTTTAAGCACCGGTTCGCTGTTATATGCATACCAGACACCCCTGAACTCTATAGAATCATTGAATGATTTGACGGGAAGTGCACCAGTTTTCTCAACTATTTTTTCTTCAGCTTCAAGTATCTGGTCAACCCTGTCTATTGAAGCCATACCTTTCTCTACGCTGAACCATGCAGTTGTAATGTTCTTCGCAGGCTGTATTATCTGTGAGAAAATAATAAGGTAGGCGATCAGCCTGTCGGGGGTCATGTTGGCTTCACCTTTAAGTGCCAGCATACCGCCGATATACATGAGTATTATCACGACTATTGTGGAAAGGAATTCGCTCAGCGGAGATGCCAGGTAATATTTGCGGATTACTCTTTTAAAAGTCTTGGAGTACTTTTCATTTGTGATGCCGAACTGCTCCTTCATTTTCTTCTCGGCATTGAATCCCTTTATGATCCGGAGCCCTGAAAGAGTCTCCTCAACTATTGAAAGCAATTGTCCGAGGTTCTGCTGTCCCAGCAGAGCTGAGCTGCGAAGCGTACGGCTCACATGTCCAATAAGCCAGCCGCTCACCGGAAGCAGGGCGAGTGCAAATATTGTAAGCTGGAAGCTGCTTATGAACAGGTAAACGACAAAGATCATAATATAAACAGGATCCCTGTAAAGCATTGTAAGGGAGGACATCACGGAAATCTCGATTTCCTGAACGTCATTTGAAATTCTTGTCATTAAATCTCCCTTGCGTGCATCAGTGAAATAAGATATAGACAGTTTGAGAACCTTGTTATACATTTTCTTCCTGAGATCACGGACCGTGCTTGATCTTATAAATGCGAGGCTGTTATTTGCGAGGAAGATAAACCCGTTCTTGAAAAAGCTTGCAATTATAAAAATCAGGCTTACCAGCATAAGAGCACCCACCTCTCCGTATCTGTCAATGAATTCAGCAAGGTAGAATTTAAAGAACTGTGTCAAGTAACTGAATGTCAGCTGAAATTCACCCGGGTCAGGTATCCTTTCAACCCTGTTGAAAAGGATGTTGAGAAATGGTATTGCCAGTGTATATGAAATAAGTGCAAACAGTGCACTCAGCATGTTAAAGATAATACTGTTAACAGCCGGCCTTTTGTAAGGGGAGATATATTTAAGGAGAAGTCGGATTTTATTCATTTCAGCATATATCGGATTAAAAACCTGTGAAGCTGAATGGAGTTATCTCCCTAAGCTCAGCTTTGACGGCTTCGCTCACATCAAGGTTTTCAATAAAGGAACGGATAATCTCGCCGGTGATCTTTTCTTCAGTCCGGGTAAGATCGAGCAGTGTTTCGTACGGTTTTGGATAACCTTCCCTCCTAAGGAGAGTCTGAATAGCTTCTGCCACAACAACCCAGTTATTTTCAAGGTCGTATTTTATTTTTTCATTATTGACGGACAGTTTGTTGAGCCCTTTGAGGATAGAGTTGAATGCGAGTATTGAATGGCCGATCGGAATGCCTATGTTCCTCAGCACAGTTGAATCTGAAAGGTCGCGCTGGAGACGTGATACGGGAAGCTTTTCCGCCATATGCCTGAATATGGCATTTGCATAGCCCAGGTTGCCTTCGCCGTTTTCGAAATCAATCGGATTGACCTTGTGAGGCATTGCGGATGATCCTATCTCGCCTTTCCTGATCTTGAGCCTGAAATAATCCATTGATATATATGACCACATGTCGCGTGCAAGATCGAGAAGTATAACGTTGATCCTTCTCATATTATCAAACAGGGCTGCAAGATTATCGTAATGTTCTATCTGAGTTGTGGGATATGATCTCTGAAGACCTAGCTCTTCGTTTACGAAATCATTAGCAAATGTCATCCAGTCTATATCAGGGTATGCAGCTTTGTGCGCATTCATATTGCCTGTGGCACCGCCGAATTTTGCCGAGTAAGGTATCTGCCCGAAGTATTTCGATTGTTCATCAATTCTTGCAATGAATACCAAAATCTCTTTTCCCAGCCTTGTCGGTGATGCCGGCTGTCCGTGCGTTCGGGCAAGCATGGGTGTATCCTTCCACTCATCAGCCATTGTTGCGAGTGTCTCTCTCAGTTCAAAAAGCACCGGGAAATAAACATTTATAAGAGCGTCCTTCAGCGATAAAGGAATTGCAGTATTGTTTATATCCTGGGAGGTAAGCCCGAAATGAATGAATTCACTCCATTTTCCCCAGCCGGAATGGAAGAACTTCTCCTTGAGATAATATTCCACTGCCTTAACATCATGATTGGTTACCTTCTCGCGTTCCTTTATTTTCTGAGCTTCAGCGATATCCAGGTCTTCATAGATTGCTCGAAGCTCTTTAAAATTCTCCTTCCTGAAATCACTCAGCTGCGGAAGAGGGATCCCGCAGAGGGCAATGAAATACTCAATCTCAACCATCAGGCGATACCTTATGAGCCCGAACTCCGAGAAATAGAGTTCCAGCTCATTCACCTTATGCCTGTACCTTCCGTCAAGGGGGGATATGGCAGTAAGAGAATTTAAATCCATCGGCTCCAATTATATGTTCTCAAATATTATAACGATATATGCAAAAGTAGTATTTTTAACAGTTGTAAAAAAATTGAATTTCAACATATAACCTGAACAGGTTAATAAGAGTATATGTCTGAACCCAGGATAAGGATCTCGGCCGTCAGGTATGCAAATACATATCCTTTTATTTATGGTATTTACGAAACCCGGTTTGACAGGAAGGCTATCATTGAGACCGATCATCCGTCGCAGTGCGCTGAAAAGCTCATAAAAGGGATGGCTGATATAGGGCTTATCCCTGTAGCCGCTCTCCCGGAGATAAAAGAATATCATATAATTACTGACTACTGCCTCGGAGCTTATGGAAAAGTGAGGAGTGTTATGCTCCTGAGCAATTGCACTATCATGGATATTAAGACAATATATCTCGACTATCGATCACGGTCATCCGTGATCCTCGCGAAAATACTTGCCAGGAACTCATGGAAACGCGAGTTCACATGGAAGGATACCGATAAAGGATTTGACTTCCTTCATATACATGATAATGAAGCTATTGTTCTTATAGGCGACCAGTGCTTCGCATATGAACAGAGGTTCAGGTACGGCACTGACCTGTCAGAGGAGTGGTACAAGCTTACAGGACTTCCCTTTGCATTTGCATGCTGGACTGCAAACAGGAGACTTGAAGATGAGTTTATCAAGGAATTCAATGATGCGCTGGCCTGTGGGGTGAATAATATTCCCGCTGTTGTTGCGAAATATGGAGCTACAGGGATGATCAGGGGGGATGACCTGAGGATCTATCTGACTGAAAACATGAACTATGATCTGAACGATGATAAAAGAAAAGCAATAAAACTGTTCCTTGAAATGATGCGGGAGATATAAGCCCGTGGGAAAACCTAAATAGTTTGATGATTATATATACTGATATGATTCCAGCGCATTAACTTTTATTATTGCTATCTTTGGAAATTAAAATCCGAAATCTTAAATCCGAAATCCGAAATTAAAAGCATAACGCCATGAGAAAGACAATCACTTTCAATGAACTCCGGAAGATAAAAGATCAGTTACCCTCCGGGAGTATGAAAAAAATTGCAGAGAGCCTTGATCTGCATGAAGATACGGTAAGGAACTACTTCGGAGGGAGAAATTTTGAGACAGGAGAGAGTATAGGAATTCATTTTGAACAGGGACCGGACGGAGGGATAGTAACCTTTGATGATACAACTATCCTCGATATGGCAAGGAAGCTGATAAATGAATGACAAGATATGAATGAGGCCTGTTCAAAGCAAAAGGATCACTCTTTTGCTTTTTTTGTTATTTTTTTGCCACCGGGTGACACGGAGGACAGACGGAGTTTCACTGATTTCAGAAGTACAGAAATAACCGTGTTACTCCGTAAAAGATCCGTGTAACTTCGTGGCATAATTCATTATCCTGCCGGAAATGGAGAATTTACATATAGAAATCAGTTCTGCGGAAAAAAAGTATCTTGATCGGCTTTGAATCCTTCTTTAATTCAGAATACCCTCGTGACAAGCTAATTTCACACGGGATAGAACATCATCGGAGAGTATGGGGATTTGCGAAAGAGTTAGTCATTTACATGAAGGGTGATGGATTTATTTTTGACCGAACGTTCATTCAAAAACTGATTATCGCCTGTTATCTTCATGATATCGGAATGTCAGTTGATCCGGGGATCAGGCACGGTCATATAAGCAGGGATATCTGTCTCAGGTTCCTTAGAGAAGAGGGCATGAATGAATCCTCTTATTAAGATCTTCTCGATGCAATCGAAAACCATGACGATAAGGAGTATGCCGACACTGAAAATAAGGACCCGCTTCTGACCCTGCTTTCGGTTGCAGATGACCTTGATGCTTTTGGGAAGGAGGGATATAAAAGATACTTGGAAATATACAGAAAAAGAGGATTTGAAGAAAAACTGCTCGGCAAAGCCATCAGGGATAATGCAGGGAAAAGGTTTGAAAATTTCAACAGGGTCTTCATAAAACATCCCGAACTGGTCGAAAAGCACCGAAAGAGGTATTATAAACTCATCGGTCACTTTATTGTTCCGGGAGAAAAATCAGAAACTCGCTGATCTCAGTACCTGTCCGGATATCTCTATTTTTTTTAGTCATTTCATCATAAAACCCTGTTTTCTAAATAATGATTATTATTATTACAGCTTATCTTGCTGGTTATTAGAAAAATAATGAATCGCTGATCTCAGAGATTCCAAATAAGTTCTAAATTGACGGTAGTATAAAGACTTAGATTGCATCAGAACTTCTTACACCTTGTGCAATAATATAAAATACTCTTGAAATTACCGCATTACTGCCACCGGTGTATCATCTTTACAACCTTACATTTGTTCTAAACCGAATCCTTGAAAATGCTTGATGTTCTAATAAACCATCCGGAAGAAAAACCATCTGACAAAAAAGGGATAAGAATCAGCGATAGAGCTGATAAACCTGTTAAAAGCGCGATAAAGGCCATATCCTGGCGGATAGTTGGTACGATTGATACAATGATAATAAGTTATTTTATTACCGGAAGGGTCACTGTCGCATTATCAATAGGAAGCGCAGAGGTCATTACCAAGACAATCCTTTATTATTTCCATGAGAGATTATGGGCACATATACACAGGATCCGGATTAATATATTAAAAAAGAGGTCAAATGTCGCAAGAAATAAACCTGAGGGAGACGGAAACAATACTCACAGGAAAAACAATTCCGGAATCCCTGAAAATACTGGTATCAATATTCCCGGGCAGGGTACTCTTCACAACCAGCTTTGGAATTGAAGACCAGGTAATCACCCATATCATATTCGAAAACGATATTCCTGTTGAGGTCTCAACACTTGACACAGGCAGGCTTTTTCCAGAGACTTACAGGGTATTTAATGAAACCATAAAAAAATACCGGAAAAAAATCAGGGTATGGTTCCCTGATCATGAGGGTGTCGAGAAAATGGTGTCAGAAAATGGACCTTTCAGCTTTTATTATTCAAAGGAAAACCGCCATGAATGCTGCAGATTAAGAAAGGTTGTACCTCTGAACAGGGCACTGGAAGGTAAAAAGGTCTGGATATCCGGCATAAGGTCTGATCAGTCAGGTAACAGGGCTAAAATGGACCGGATTGAGCATGATGAGGAGAGGGATTTGCTTAGGTTCCACCCTCTGTTCGACTGGTCGTATGAGGACGTAAAGAAATTTATAAAGGAGAATAACATTCCATATAATGTCCTGCACGATAAGGGATTCGTAAGTATCGGCTGCGAGCCATGCACCAGGGCCGTAAATCCGGGGGAAGATTTCCGCGCCGGCAGATGGTGGTGGGAGCACGGAGGTGAAAAAGAGTGCGGGGTACATGCTAAAGAAGATAAAAGATAAAAGATAAAAGATAAAAGATAAAAGATAAAAGTTGCGGAATATGTTGATTATCAATGATGAGCATCTGAAAGAACTTGAGGATGAGGCGATATTTGTGATGCGTGAGGTTGCCGCCCAGTTTGAAAAAAAAGTCATTCTCTTTTCAGGCGGTAAAGATTCAATTGTTCTCGTTCATCTTGCAAAGAAAGCTTTCTGGCCGGCAAAGATGCCTTTCAGCCTGATGCATATCGATACCGGCCACAACTTTGACGAGACACTGATCTTCAGGGATAACCTTGCAAAAGAGCTTGGAGTTGAACTTATAGTAAGGCTCGTTCAGGATACTATTAACCAGGGCAGGGTTGTCGAGGAAACAGGAGTAAATGCGAGCCGCAATAAAGCTCAGTCGGTAACACTGCTTGATGCTGTTGAAGAACTGAAAATAGATGTCGCGGTCGGAGGAGGACGGCGTGATGAAGAAAAAGCAAGAGCCAAAGAGAGATTTTTTTCGCACAGGAACGAATTCGGACAATGGGATCCAAAGAACCAGAGACCTGAGCTGTGGAACATTTTCAACGGCCATAAAAACTTCGGGGAGCATTTCAGGGTTTTCCCGATAAGCAACTGGACTGAACTCGATGTCTGGCAATATATTATGAACGAAAACATTGTGTTGCCCTCTCTATATTATACACATCGCCGGAAAATCTTTCATCGGAACGGTGTTTATCTTGCCTGGGCGCCATTCATGCAGCTTAAACCAACTGAGAAAGTATTTGAGGAATATGTAAGATGCCGTACAATAGGCGACATAACATGCACCGGGGTCACGCTCTCAAAAGCACAGACGCTTGATGAGATTGTCACAGAGATTGCTGCGACAAGAGTTACCGAGAGAGGCGGAAGATATGACGACAGGAGATCTGAAGCGGCTATGGAAGACAGGAAGATTGAAGGATACTTCTAAATCAGGGTGTCAAAAACCATTATCAGATGAGAATGATTATCAGATGAGAATGATTATCAAATGAGAATGATTCTCTTTTAAGAATCATTCTAAATTAAAAAGACCGGAAGATCATCTGCAAAGCAAAATAACATAATGGAAAAAACAGGAAACAATATTAAAAGCCTTTTAAGATTTACCACAGCAGGAAGTGTTGACGATGGAAAAAGTACCCTGATCGGACGACTCCTCTATGACAGCAAATCAATATTTGAAGACCAGATGGATCACATAGTTGAATCCAGCAAAAGACTCGGAAAAGAGGATATCGACCTTTCATTGCTGACCGACGGATTAAGAGCAGAAAGAGAACAGGGAATAACAATTGATGTCGCTTACAGGTACTTCGCCACTCCATCCAGAAAGTTCATTATAGCAGATACACCCGGCCATATTCAGTACACCAGGAATATGGTTACCGGCGCCAGTACAGCTGATCTGGCTGTCGTGCTTATCGATGCCAGAAAAGGAGTGCTTGAACAGACAATCAGACATTCATATATCGCAACCCTTCTTGATATAAGACATATTGTCTTCTGTATTAACAAGATGGATCTGACAGGCTTTTCTGAAAGCGTATTTAAGGGAATCAAAGTCGATTTGAATTCCCTGGTCAGAAAGCTTAATATAGAAGATCCGCACTTCATCCCGTTATCCGCAAAACTGGGAGATAATGTTGTGGAGAGATCTCCAGACATGCCATGGTACAAAGGGAAAACGTTTCTCAATCTTCTGGAAACAATAGAAATAGAAAAAGACAAAAACTCACATGAAGCAAGATTCCCCGTGCAGACGACTATCAGACCTTTATCTTCGGAATTCCATGATTACAGGGGATATGCCGGGAGAATGGCAGGAGGAATGCTGAAGACCGGGGATGAGATAGTGGTGCTCCCGTCAATGCTCAGGTCAGGAATAACTGAGATAAATGTCATGGGTAAAAAAATTGAAACAGCCAGGAACGGTGACTCAATATCATTGGTTCTCAAGGACCAGCTGGATATCGGCAGGGGAAACCTGATAGTAAGAAAAGGCGAACTGCCGGAATCAGGACAGGATATTAACCTTATGACATGCTGGTTCAATGACAA
>Ga0116204_1000776_pt1 | contig 18223 bp, 16 predicted proteins | sample LakKivwa52mmetaG_FD_94481 | JGI IMG/M metagenome (GOLD analysis project Ga0116204, IMG submission 94481) | Anoxic lake water microbial communities from Lake Kivu, Rwanda to study Microbial Dark Matter (Phase II) - Lake Kivu water 52m metaG | ecosystem: Environmental > Aquatic > Freshwater > Lake...
ATCCCACCGTCGATCCAGCAGGTGGTTCTCGGTGCCTGCCGGGGTACAGGGGCCGATGTGCGCCTGATGGCCTCCACCAACAAGGATCCGGATGAAGCCCTGACCGGCCGGCTCCTGGACAAGGGTTTCGTCGAACTGGTCGCCGGGGTCACCTTGTCCGTGCCGCCGCTGCGTGAGCGCAAGGAAGACATCTGCCTGTTGATCAACCATTTTTTATCCCAGCAAAAAAGCCGCCACAAGACCCGGATCGCCGGGATTTCGGCTCAGGCCATGGATGTGCTGCTCAGCTACCACTGGCCCGGCAACGTGATCCAGTTGGAAAACGTCATCGAAAGGGCCTTTGCCCTGGGGGTGGAAACCCTGATCGAGATGGAGGATCTGCCGGCCGAAATCCGCACCTTTGCCGAAATTGCGATGATCTGAAGGGGTTCAGCGGTTCAAGGGTTCAGCGGTTGACGGTTAAAAACCTGGCCGAACAGCGCAACCCGGACTGCTGGTCGCTTGGTCTTTTGGGGCTCCGATTTATCCAGCGTGGTCCGGCAGAAAGGGAATGGGCTTTCCCGTGCGAAAGGCCAGGGCCTGGCAGGAGGCAATCAGGGTGCCCGTATCGCTGCGCACCGTGATGGCGTAAAGTGCGGTCTGTTTGGTCTGGCTGACCCGGCGGGCCTCGGCCTCAAGGCGCTGGCCGGGCTGGGGGCTGGCAATGTAGGTGACGGTGACGTTTAACGCCACGGCAATGGTTCCATCGGTCTGGCCCGCGGTTTCAAAGGCTTCGTCGATCAGGGCGTAAATGGCCCCGCCGTGGGCGCGGCGGTAAATGTTGGCCATGCGGTCCGGGTCGTAGGTCATGGCCACCAGGGAATAACCATCGTCCAGGCCCGCCAGGTCGATGCCCATCCGGCGGGCGAAGGGTTCGGTGGCCACGGCATCTTCGATGGCCTGTTTGATCTGCGGCGCGATCATTTGCGATGGCGGATCATCCGTGGGTCAACAAAGCAAAAAGGCAATCCCGCGGGCATCGCGGGATTGCCTTTTCAGCGCTCAGCAAACGGGCGTGTTACTTAATCTCAACACCCCACCAGCCCTGCTCCTTGGTTTCTTTGGAGTCTTCAGGCGTCGGGGCTTTCCACCCGAACAGGCTAAAGGCCATGTGGTCCCCGTTCTTGAAATGGGAGCCGTGCTGCATCCAGTTCTGGTACCTTGGCCCGCCGCAGCCGAAGAAAAACAGCGCTACCGCCACGATGGTCAACAGTTTGATCCACTTCATCGATCGCTCCTTTCGTTGAATGAACAAGTGGTTGATTTTTCGATCCCCTTTTACGGTTAACGATGCCGGTTCACCCAGGGTCAATAGGGCCAGAACCGATTGTCGTTCCAAATGCGTTCGGTGATCTGGCGATCCATTTCCGCCAGCATTTTCAAATGCTGCCCTTCCCATTGGGCCAGCCAGGCAAAAAGACGCTTTTCTTCGGGATCCGTTGCGCTGGTTGACCATTGCCGGTAAAGCCCGATGGCCTTTTCTTCCATGGCCATGGCCGCTGACACTGCCGCGCTTTCAAATTCTGCCGTGATCAGGCTCTCGATGATCGCCGGGGTCAGCACCGCAGCAGAAACGTTTTCGGCTTGTCTGGAACTCAGATTGCCCTCGGAAAAACGGCCGTCTGCGGCCAAGGATTTCAGTTGCTGGGACAGCACGTGGATATGGTTGTCCTCTTCGTTGGCCATCATATCAAAAAAGTCTTTTAAAACGATATGTTGGGACTCCGAGGCCAATTTGCCGTAAAAGGCTTTGCCCCGCCTTTCCAGCAAGATGGCCTGTTTGATGATGTTTTTGGCAGCTTCTTGGTCCATGTCTCCGGCCTTATAAACAATCCCCGCACCGTCGGCAAACACGCGGGCTTGATTTGTGGATCTATCTATATAAGGTAGTGCCGGTCCGGTGTCAATGGTGATGGATTGAAAAAGTCAAATCGGTCTTTCATCCGTGCCGGCCGAGAAGATCGTCTTGCCTGGTGGACCCGCAAAGCCTTACGGTGACCATCGTGTTGGGTGCAAGCGCCGGCTGAACGAGAACGGAAAGGTAATTGTCACTCATGGCTCGGGTGCCGTTTTTCTCCTGTTTTTCGGTGATCACCACCGCGCGTTTGCCGATTTGAAGATGCCGGAAATCGCTTGTTTTGCCCTTGCCCAGATCCCTGAGCAGGCGGCAACGCTCGGCCATTTCCGACGGGTGCAACCGGCCGGCCAGTTGGCTGGCCGGTGTCGGCTTGCGGGGGGAAAAGGGAAACACGTGCAAGTAGGTAAGCGGCAGCCGGCCAACCCGGTCCATGGTCCGGGCAAACGCGGCCGGGGATTCACCGGGAAAACCCACTAGGATATCGGCGCCGATGGCGGCATCGGGGATGCGATCGGCGATGGCCATGACCGTGGCGGCCGCCCCATCGGCGCGATACGGTCTTCCCATGGCGTTTAAAATACCATCATCCAGGCTTTGCAGTGGCACGTGAAAGTGGCGGCAGAAGATGGGGTTGCGGGCCACCAGGTCAATGATTTGCGCGTCCAGTTCTTGGGGTTCGATCGAGCTGAGGCGGATGCGGTCGATGGGCCGCTCATCGATCAGGCGCAGGAGCAAATCGTGGAGCCGGATCCGCGGGTTGAGATCCAAGCCGTAGGCGCCCATGTGGATACCGGTGAGCACCACCTCGTGAAACCCCGCGGCTCGGATTTGGCCGATGGTGGCAACCACCTTGTCCGGGTCTAAGCTGCGGCTGCGGCCCCGGGCATGGGGTACGATGCAATAGGTGCAAAAACTGTTGCAACCGTCCTGGATTTTCAACAACGGCCGGGTGCGGCTTCCCAACGCCGGCTCGGCATAGGGGCTGAAAGCCCTCTGCCCGGCAATGGGGGGCGGGTCTTCGGGCATGGGCTGACCGAGCGCCAGAAGGCGGGCCAGACGGTGCTTGTCGGCCTGGCCGATCAGGGCATGGACCCCGGCGATCCGCTGCACCGCCTCTGGCTCGGTTTGGGCATAACAGCCGGTGACAACGATGCGTGCCCCCGGATGGCTGTTCAATGCGCGGCGGATGGCCTGGCGGGACTGCATGGCGGCTTTTTCCGTGACGCAGCAGGTATTGATGACGGCCACATCGGCGGTTTGCCCTTGATCGGCCCGGTTCCAGCCCAAGGTGGCCAGCTCCCGGGCGATGGCCTCGGATTCGCAATGGTTGACCCGGCATCCCAGGGTGACGACGGTAAACCTATCCATCGATCCAGCCTCCGCCGATCACCCGGTCCCCCTCATAAAAAACCGCGGCCTGGCCCGGGGTGACCGCTGCCTGGGGCCTGTCAAAGCAAAGCTCGGCCCGGCAAGGCCCAGCAGGGTGAACCATGCCGCTGGCAGCGGGACTGCGGTAGCGAAGCCGGGTCTGGGCTTTGAAGGGGACTTGGGGAACAGGGCCGATCCAGTTGATCCGGTTGACCCGGCAGGTGGACCTGAGCAGGTCGGCCGGCCGGCCTACGATGAGCCGGTTGGCGTCCCGGTCCATCCCCACCACATAGTAGGGCCGGGCATCCGGGCAGTTGATGCCGCGGCGCTGGCCGATGGTGAAGCGGTAAAGCCCCGGATGGGTGCCGATGGTACGGCCTTCGGTGGTGACAATGGGTCCGGGACCGGAACCCCCGGCCGTTTGGGCCAAAAATTCGCTGGTCGAGGCCGCGTTGATGAAACACACATCCTGGCTTTCGTCCTGGCGTACCGGCTTGAGCCCGGCCGCAACGGCCAAGGCCTTGACCTGATCCTTGGTCATTTGCCCCAAGGGAAAGCAGGCCATGGCCAACTGGGCCGGGGTGAGCCGTGCCAGAAAATAACTCTGGTCCTTGGCCGGATCCGCCCCTTTGAGCAGGTAAAAACCCGGGCCGGTGCCGATGCGGGCATAATGGCCGGTGGCCAGGTGCGAGGCGCCCAGTCCACGGGCAAATTCCAGCACGGTGCCGAATTTGATCTGCGCGTTGCAAACCACGCAGGGGTTGGGGGTTTGACCGGCCAGGTAGGCGGCGGTGAAATAATCCACGACGGTTGACTTGAACACGCTGCGGCAGTCCAGAAGGTGGACGTGTATTCCCAGAGGCAGCAAAACGGTCCTTACCTTTGCGCCCAGGTCCGGATCGGCTTCAAAACCGGTGATAAAATGGATGGCGACAACATCCAGGCCCCGGGTTTTGAGCAGATAAGCGGCCGTTAAAGAATCGATTCCCCCGGAGACCGCCACCGCGACGATGGGGCCCATCAAAAAAAGGCTTCGCTGGTCGGCCGGATTTCCATGGCCCGGGTCGGGCAGGCAGGCAGGCAAAGCTCGCAGATGCTGCACTTGTTTTCTTCAAAGACAACCGTCATCTCCGGGCGTTTGATCGACAGGGCCCCGGTGGGACACACCGCGGTGCAGGCCCCGCATTGGGTGCAGCGGGTGGCCGAGCGCCGGATTTCCTGGGCGGCGTTTTGCACTTCAACCCCCTGGCTGACCAGGTACTTGAGCCCTTCCTTGAAGTTTTTCCGGGTTCCGGACAGTTCGATGACGGCAATGCCCTCCCTGCGGGGGAACACCGTGGCCTTGAGGATGTTGAAGGTCAGGTCGAACTGCCTTACCAACTCGCAGATAATGGGTTTGGACACCACGTCCTGGGAAAAGCGCAGAATCAAAAATTTTGAGTACATAAATCGTCCTTGGGTTCGGGCCCTCCGGTGCGGTACAGCCGGCGCCGCCGTTGAGCGCCTCGCGGTGAACCGGGCAATGGACGCCCTTGATTGACCTCGGACCGGGAATCGGCTATATCCATTGGAGAATCGGCGGCAGCGGTTGCCGGACCGGGGTTCATTTGTCTAACATATTGAAATTATATGGCGCGCCTGGCAGGATTCGAACCTGCGGCCTACGGATTAGAAGTCCGTTGCTCTATCCAACTGAGCTACAGGCGCTTTCAAAAGAATAACTACCTAACATATAGACAAAAACCTGTCCATAGCAAACACCGCCGTGGACAATGCCCCTTGACGGCAGTTGCGGCGGTGATTGTTTTGGGCAAACCCCGCGCCACTATCCGGGCCAACACCAGGGTGCCCATGGTACGATTGCAAGTGCGGCCCGTGGCCGGGATTCACGGTCGCGTTGCCATGATTGACTGCGGGAAAAGGGAATGAACGAGGTGGATAACGACAAGCCGGATGAAACGACGGCTCCCTTGCCGTCGACCAAACCGCTGCTGGACAACCGCATTGCCGGCCGGACCCCGTCCTCGGACAAGGCCCTGGTCAAGTTCGATCCCCTGCAACGCTATTTGTCTGAAATCAGTCGTTTTCGCCTGCTGACCCGCGAAGAGGAACGGGAAATGGGGGTTCGCCTGCGCGAGCACAACGACCCGGATGCGGCCTATGTCCTGGTGACATCCAACCTGAGGCTGGTCGTCAAAATCGCCCTGGAGTTTCAACGGGTGTGGATGCAAAACCTGCTTGACCTGATCCAGGAAGGCAACATCGGGTTGATGCAGGCCGTCAAGAAATTCGACCCCTACAAAAACGTCAAGTTTTCCTACTACGCCTCTTTCTGGATCAAGGCCTATATCCTCAAATTCATCATGGACAACTGGCGCATGGTCAAGATCGGCACCACCCAGGGCCAGCGCAAGCTTTTTTTCAAACTGAAAAAGGAAAAGCAAAAACTCATCGAGCAGGGATTTGACCCCAAACCCAAACTGCTCAGTGAGCGCCTCGGGGTGTCCGAGCGCGAGATCGTCGACATGGATCAGCGTTTGGATGGCTGGGACGTGAGCCTCGATGCCCCCCTCAAGGAAGACTCCGACACCGAGCGGATCGCTTTTTTGAGCAATGACGACGCATCGGTGGAGGATCATATCGCCAAAAAGCAGATCGAATCGCTGCTGCGCGAGAAAATCACCGAATTCCGTCAAAAAATGACCCGCCGCGAACGGGAAATCTTCGACCAGCGCATCTATGCGGAAAATCCGGTCACCCTCCAGGAAATCGGTGACCGTTATGGCATATCCCGTGAACGGGTTCGCCAGGTTGAAAAAAATATCATTAAAAAGATGAGGGATTATTTCAAGAACGAGATTCCGGATTTCGGTCCTTTTGCCAAGGACGAGGAGAACTGACGGCATTTTGCATTGCCGGGTCGGGTGGCCACAACAGTGAAACGGATCTGCCTGCTCACCGCTTTTGTCATGGCCCTTGCCACGCTGGCCGGCTGCCAGGGACATCTGGCAATGGTCGCCGCCACTTCCCCGGCCCGGGAGCTGCGGTCCGCACAGGCCTACCATTACTATACAGCAGCCCAGTTGGCCAGGCGCAACGGAAACCTGGTTCAGGCCGGTGAATGGCTCCGGCAGGCCATGGCCGCCGATCCGGATTCGGCCTGGCTGCGGCTTGAGTTGGCCCGGCTGGCCATCGAAGAAGGAGACACCGCGGCAGCCGTCAGGCTCATCGAAGAAAACATAAAAGTCCATCCCGACCACATCGCCTCCCTTCACTTGCTCGGCGTGCTTCAGGACCGGCTTGACCAGCCCCAGGCCGCTATCGATGCCTTTGAAAAGGTGATCCGGCTGGATCCCGAGGCTGAAAACGCCTACCTGTTCTTGGGCGCGATCCACCGCAAGGCCCAGGACTGGGAAAATGCCAGACGGGTCTACCGGGAAATGGTGACCCATTTTCCCTCCTCCTACCTTGGGCATTTGTTTTTGGGTCAGGCGGCCTCACGGCTCGGACAGGCCCAAGAGGCCGAGGCCCACCTGCGCCAAGCCCTTTTTGTCGAACCGGAAATGGAGGCGCCGCGCTTTGAACTGATCCAGCTGTTCCGGGCCTTGTCCGATGCCGATGCCGGTGAGCGCGCCGAACAGATCACGCGGCTTTACAAGGAAATCCTCGACCTGGACCCGACCAATGCCCGGGCCATTTTCGAGCTGAGTCTCATCTACGACGAACTGGCCCACACCGATGAGGTCAGGCAACTGCTTGGCCCACTGGCTGTCCAAAGCCGAACGGATCCCGGACCGATTCAGGTGTTTATCGAACTGTATCTGGAAACCCGCAACTACTTTGCCGCGGCCATCCTCCTGGAGCACATGCTCAGCGCGGACCCGGACAACGACACCCTGCACTACTTTCGCGGGGTGGTCTTCAATGAACTGGAGCGCCGACAAGAGGCCCTGGCCAGTTTCGATCGGGTGCGACCCGACTCCCAGTATTTCCACAACGCCTCGGCCCATATGGCCTTTATCTACCAGCAACAGGGCCAGATCCCCGAAGCCATCGCGCGGCTCAACCAGGTGCTGGCCCAGGACCCCGACAACCCGGAGATTTTTCATTACTTAGGCTCTTTTTACGAGGAGATGGAAGATTTCCAGCAGGCGGCACAGTTGCTGGAAAAGGGGGTGGCGCTGGATCCGGACAACACCGCCATGTTGTTTCGTCTCGGGGTGGTCTATGACAAGGCCGGCCGCAAGCAAGAGTGCATCGAAACGATGAAGGCGGTGGTCGCCAAAGATCCGGAAAACGCCAACGCCTTGAATTACCTCGGATACACCTATGCCGATCTCGGGGTGGAACTCGACGCGGCCGAGCAGTTCATCCAACAAGCGCTGCGGATCAAGCCCGAAGATGGGTACATCATCGACAGCCTCGGTTGGGTGTATTACCAAAAAGGCCTCTACCGCCAGGCCCTCGAGCAGATCCTCAGGGCCGTGGCCCTTGTTCCGCAAGATCCCGTGATTCTTGAACACCTCGGCGATGTCCGGGAAAAACTCGGCCAGTGGGCCAAGGCACTGGAGGCCTATGAGAAGGCCCTGGGTCTGGCGGAAAAAGGACAGGACGGCTTGAACGCCAAGATCCAGCGTATCCGCGAGGCGCTGGCAAAGCCGGGTTCACCATGACAGGCACGCGCCGGGCAGTGGTTCGTCACCAATGGAAGGGTATGCAAAACACCACTAAAATTTTCCTTTACCTGGTTGTGCTCGGCCTTGTGCTTTGCAGTTGCGCGGCCTTGCGCCAGGACACCGCCGATGTTGCACCCAGCCCCGCCGAGATGGCCGCCACGGCCCAAGCCGGTGACGTGCTGGCCGATATCGGACGGCGTCACCGGTTGCCGGTGACCTTCAAGGGAACCGGGACGCTGACCATCCGGGAACAGGACCATCTGCGGTTGAACCGTCCTGCCGTGTGGATCGGCGCACCCAGCGACCGGTTAAGGGTGGTGATCCGCGGGGTGGGGCTGCCCCTGGTGAGCATGGCCAGCGACGGGCAGTTTCTTTATCTGGTCCTCCACGACCGGGGTGAGTTTCACCGCAAGGCCATCGATGACGCCGTCTTGAAAGAGTTGCTGGCCGTACCGGTTCCCCTTGCCGATGTGATTCACCTGCTGGCCGGTCAGGCCCCGGTGCGGGACTACCGCCTGGGCCGCATCGAGGCCAACGGCGACGGTGACACGGCCCTGGTGCTCATGCAGGGCAACCGCCAAGTGGTTGAAAAAATTTACCTTGACCCCAACCGGCAGGTCCGCGCCGTGGAGATCTTCGATGCCGGCGGCGGCCTGACCTATCGGGCCGAATTTGTCTCCCGTCATCAGATCGATGGATACGGCCTGCCCTCCGAACTGGTGATCACCGACGCCAACGGCATAACCCTTTGCCTGAAAGTCGAGCAGGCCTGGGCCGATTTCCCGGTTTCCGATTCGCTTTTTGTGCTGGGGCCACCGGCCTAATGGATCGTGCCCTTGCCCAGGGCCCAAGGACCGTCGTGGCCCTCGAAGGCCGGCTGCGCCACTGCCGCAACGTGATCACCCTTGGGGTCAGACCCCGTTTCGCGGACTATGGGCCTGAGGCGCAGGCGTTGATCCGCCAGGCCCCTGCGATCTACCATCCCGGTGCCTTTTACGCCCAACTGATCGCCAGCATGGGCAAAAAAACCTTTCCCGGTCCCGGCCAGTATTGGTATGCCCAGGACAAGATCCGGCAGACCGCCTTGTTCGGCCTTCTGGGAATCGCCCATCCACCGACCAGGGTGTTTTACGGCCCCCGGCAGAAAGCCTCCATCACCGATTGGTTTGGCTTTCCCTTCGTGGCCAAGATGCCCAGGGGCTCGGCCAGGGGCCGGGGGGTGTTTCTCATCCGTGACCACGGTGACTTGCAGCGCTACTGCCGATTGACCCATGTGGCCTATATCCAGCACTACCTGCCCTGTGACCGCGACCTGCGGGTGGTGGTGATCAACGGCCGGGTTGTCCATGCCTACTGGCGCCGGTGTCGCCAGGGGGATTTTCGTGCCAACGTCGCCGCGGGGGGACGGATCGGTTTGGAACCGGTACCGGCAGGGGCACTGGCATTGGCGCTGCATACCGCCGCAGCCTGTGGTTTCGATGATGTGGGCATTGACATTTTACCCCATGACGGACATTTTTACGTCATCGAAGCCAATATGAAATACGGTTTGGCGGGATTTGAACGGGCCGGGATCGACTATCGCGCCCTGATGGAGGAGATGATCGCCAGCGGTGAAATCTGAAGATTGCCATGACGTGATCCAGGGCCATGCCAGTCAGGTGGTGGAAAAGCTGCGCCGTGACCTTGACCAACGTGAGGCCCAGTGGCTTTCCCCCTGGGCCACGTCCGGCCGCCAGGCGACCCGGCGGGTTGCCGAAAAACGCCTGGAAAGGGGCTACCGCCAGCCCTTTGCCCTGGATGCCGACCGGGTGATGCATTCCCGGGCCTATACCCGTTACATCGACAAGACCCAGGTCTTTTACCTGGTGCGCAACGACCATGTCACCCATCGGGTCCTGCACGTGCAACTCGTGTCGAAAATCGCCCGCACCATCGGCCGTTTTCTCAGCCTCAACGAAGACCTCATCGAGGCGATCAGCCTGGGCCACGACATCGGCCACACCCCTTTTGGCCATGAAGGGGAGACCTATCTGTCGGCGCTTTGCCGGCAAAGCGGGATCGGCCATTTTTTGCACAATGTGCAAAGTGTGCACTTTTTGGACCGGGTGGAACGCGGTGGCCGGGGCTGGAACCTCAGCCTCCAGACCCTCGACGGGATTCTGTGCCACGACGGTGAGGTCCACGACCAGGCCCTTTCCCCGGAGCGGGGCAAGACATTCAAGGACCTGGACAGGCAAATGAGGGCCAAGATCCAGGATCCCGGCCTCAACCTTGTTCCCATGACCCTGGAAGGTTGCGTGGTGCGCTTTGCCGACACGATCAGCTACATCGGCAGGGACATCGAAGATGCGATCCGGCTCGGGATCATCCGGCGCAACGAGCTGCCCCGCCGCTGTTGCCGTCTGCTGGGCGACACCAACGGCACCATCGTCTACACCTTGGTCACCGACGTCATCGAAAACAGCCATGAACAGGACCGCATCGCCTTCAGCCCCGCCATTTCCACGGCCTTGAGCGAATTGAAGCGCTTCAATCTGGAACGCATTTACCTCAACCCCAAAATCAAGGAACGCTCCGAAACCATTCGTTCGCTTTTCCAGGATCTTTTTGAACGCTACCGTCAGGATTTGCGGCAAAACAACCAAAGCTCACCGATTTTCAATGGTTTCTTGGATTCCAAGAACCCGGCCTACCGGGAACATCACCAGGAAGCCGAAATCGTGCGCGATTTTATCGCCGGCATGACGGATCAGTATTTTTTACACCAGTTTTCCGAGAACCTCAGGCCCAGGCCATTGGACCTGTAGTGCCCCGGCCTGGACGGGCCCGGGTAAACCGGGCCTCGGGCGCGCTGGTTTCGACGTTTATGGGCAAATCCATGCCGGTTGATCCGACTGCCTACAGGACCCGCACCTATCGCCGCCTGATCCATGGGGCCAGGCTGGAGGCCTTCGAAGTGGTTGTAAAGGAGACCGACCTGAGGGTGTCGGCACGGCAACCCCTGGTGGCCCAAACCCGCGAAGCCGTCCTCAAATACAGGGGGTATCTGGAAAATTACATCGAAGGGCATCCGGGCTTTGTCACCACCCTGGCGCCCTGGCCCCTCGAGGGGCCGGCCCCGGCCATTGTACGCGCGATGATCCTGGCCGGCCAACAGGCCGGGGTTGGCCCCATGGCTGCGGTGGCCGGCGCCATCGCCGAGAGCGTGGCAAGGGAGATCATGGTTTTCAGCGATGAGGTTATTGTTGAAAATGGTGGTGATATCTTCTTTAATCTAAAAAACAAATTGACGGCGGCCATTTTTGCCGGACCCTCCTTGCTCAGCATGAAGATCGGCCTGGAGGTGGACGGTGCCGGCCAATCTCTGGCATTGTGTACCTCATCGGCCTCGGTTGGTCACAGCCTCAGTTTTGGCGGAGCCGATGCGGTTTGCGTGCTGTCCCACTCCGGTGCCCTGGCCGATGCCGCGGCAACGGCCGTGGGCAACCGGGTCGGCGCGGGCAAGGATATCGGCGGAGCCATTGATTTCGGACGCGCGATCCCCGGCATTGAGGGCATCGTTGTGGTCTGCCAGGGGCAGGTCGGTGCATGGGGAGCGTTTAAAATCGTGCCGTTGGGTTAAAAAGCGGTTGCCTTTTAACCGGTTAGGGCTTAAAAAAAACCAGTTTGTGATGGATCACAAGGAGGCCACGACATGAGAAACGTCAAAATCATCCTGGCTCTGATCATCCTGGCGATCCTGGGCCTTTTTTTCTACCAGAACAAAGCCTATTTTCTGGCGCACCACGCCCTGGGTCTCGATGTCTACGTTACCGCCTACCGGTTCCCGGAAATCGCCAACGGGCTTTTTTTCCTCGGTTGCCTGATCGTTGGCATGCTGCTGGCCTACCTTGCCAGTCTGGCCGGCCGCTTCGAAGCCAGGCGCACCATCCGTGACCTGAACACCGTCATCGAAGGCCATCTGGCCACCATTGCCTCCCTGCAAAACGAGCTGGATGCGGTCAAACGCCGTCCGATTCCCGAACCACCCGCCCAAGCAATCGACAAGGCCGATTCGCCTGTTGCCTGACCTGACCATAGTTCCACCCCAATCCGTGCACGTCTGAACCAATAAGGGACCAAGCCAGATGGACGGGCTCAAAATCACCCCCATGATCCGGCAGTATTTTGCTGTCAAGCAGCAATATCCCGATGCCATTTTGTTTTTTCGCATGGGTGATTTTTATGAAATGTTTTTTGAAGATGCCGAAAAAGCCTCCCGCCTCCTGGAAATCACCCTGACCAGCCGCAACAAGAACGACGACACCCCCGTGCCCATGTGTGGCGTTCCCTATCGGGCCGCCCAGGGTTATATCGCCAGACTGATCGGACAGGGACTGAAGGTGGCGGTCTGCGACCAGGTGGAAGACCCATCCCTGGCCAAGGGGTTGGTCAAACGGGAAGTGGTACGGGTGATCACCCCGGGGATGATCGTGGACGACGGCCTGCTGGAGGCATCGGCCAACAACTACGTGGCGGCGCTGGCCTTAAGGGAGGATCTCTGGGGCCTTGCCCATCTGGACCTTTCCACCGGCGCGTTCCGGCTGACCCAAACCCATGACGCCGAGGCCCTTGTCGACGAGATCCTGCGCATCGGGCCGGCCGAACTGGTTCTGGCTCCCTGCCTCGGCGACCACCGGGTGGTGGCCAGCGTCAACCGCGGGCCCTTGACGATCAGCCAACTCGAGGAGGCGGCCTTTGACCTGCGCCGCTGCCGGGAAAGGCTTCTGGAACAATTTCAAACGATCAGCCTGGAAGGCTTCGGCTGCCAGGACCTTGAGGCCGGGATTTGCGCGGCCGGGGCACTGATTCACTACGTGCGCGAAACCCAGAAGCAGACCGTTTCCCACATCGATGCCGTGGAAACGTATTTTCTTGATGCTTATCTTTGCATTGATGATTTAAGTTGCCGGAATCTTGAATTGTTGTCCAATCTGCGCACCGGTGCGCGGCAGGGGACCCTCTTATCGGTCATCGACAAGACCGTCACCGCCATGGGGGCCCGACTGCTGAAAAACTGGATCCGCTACCCCATGCGTCAGGCCGATGCCATCGAGGACCGTCTCGACGCCGTGGCCGAAGCGGTGGCGGTGCCGGGGCCGGTGGACACGCTGCGCCGGTTGCTCAGGGATATGGCCGACTTGGAGCGGCTCGCCGGCAAAATCAGCATGGCCCAGGCCCACGCGCGGGACTTGCTGGCCTTGATGCGATCAATCGATATCTTCCCACAACTCATCGATTTGACAAAAAATTTAAAATCAAGCCATTTTGCGTTTCCCTTTGACCCGGAACCGCTTTACCGCTTGTCCGCAACCATTGCCCGGGCCATCCGTGACGATGCCCCCCTGGCCCTCAACGAGGGGGGGATGATCCGTGCGGGCTTTGATCCCCGGCTCGACGAGTTGATCGGAATCAGTCGCGACGGCAAGGGCTTTTTGGCACGGCTGGAGGCCGATCAGCGCCAGGCCACGGGGATTTCATCCCTGAAAGTGCGCTACAACAAGGTTTTCGGCTATTACATCGAAGTTCCCAAAAGTCAGGCGGCAGCGGTTCCTCCCCATTACCAGCGCCGCCAGACCCTGGCCAATGCCGAACGCTATGTTACCGAAACACTCAAGGATTTTGAAGCAAAAGTACTGGATGCTGAAAGTCAACGTAACATTCTTGAATACAATATATTTTGTGAAGTGCGCGCTCAGGCTGCCGCCTGCCGGGACCCCATCCGGCAGGCGGCCCGTTTCATCGCGGCCCTGGATGCGGTCACGTCCCTGGCCGAGGCGGCCCGGCTCAACCATTACACCCGGCCCCGGATCACCACCGATGGGGTGATCGTCATCGAGGAGGGTCGCCATCCGGTGATCGAACAAATGATTGCCGGGCAACGCTTTGTTCCCAACACGGTATCCCTGGACAACACCGCCAACCAGGTCCTGGTCATCACCGGTCCCAATATGGCCGGCAAATCCACGGTCCTGCGGCAGGTGGCCCTAACCGTGATCATGGCCCACATGGGCAGCTTCGTGCCGGCGTCCTCGGCCGCCATCAGCCTCACCGACAGGATCTTCACCCGGGTCGGGGCCCTGGACAACCTGTCCCAGGGCCAGAGCACGTTTTTGGTGGAAATGCAGGAAACCGCCAATATCCTTCACAATGCCACGGGGGAAAGCCTCGTGGTCCTCGATGAGATCGGCAGGGGTACCAGCACGTTTGACGGGCTGAGCATTGCCTGGGCCGTGGCCGAGTACCTCCACGATTTCAAGTCTACCGGCGTCAAAACCCTGTTTGCCACCCATTACCACGAACTCACCGAGCTGGCCCTCACCCATCCCCGGGTGAAAAATTTGAGCATCGCGGTCAAGGAATGGAATGATCGGATCGTTTTTTTGCACAGACTCGTGGAAGGGGGAACCAATCGCAGCTATGGGATTCAGGTGGCGCGCCTGGCCGGCATCCCCGCTCCGGTGATCCAGAGGGCCAAAAAAATCCTCTTTGATATCGAATCCGAGGGCAGGACCGCCAAGACCGGCGCCGCCCGGGCCGGGGCCAGGGCCGATGGGCCGGTTCAGCTGAGCCTTTTCCAGGCGGCCGATCATGAAGTCATTGCAAAATTGAAGCGATTGGATATAACCAGCCTGACCCCGCTGGCGGCGCTGAACCTGCTCGATGACCTGGTTCGCAAGGCCAGGGGCGACTGAACCTGAAAACGTGAAACCGGAAAATGGCCAACCCTTTCAAACCGTTTTGCTGCCACGCGCTTGCCGGGATGGTCGCCGCCGTGCTGGCCCTTTGGGTTCTTACCGCACCGACGACCGGCTTTGCCGAATCGGCCAAGGAGCGGTTCGCCAAGGCCCAGTCCTGTGCCAAGGCCCTGAGGGAAAACCCCAAAGCCCGGCAGTTTCGTGACAACTGGCTCAAATGCGCCGAGCAATACGACGCCTTGATCAAAAGCGATCCGGGCGGAGCTTTTGCCCCCGCCGGTCTTTTGGCCGCCGGTCAGTTGTACGACGATCTGTATTCGATTTCCGGGAAAACCTCCGACCGCCAGGCCGCTCTGGACTATTATCGCCAGTGTGTCAAGCGTTTCGGCAAAACCGCTCAGGGAACCAAGGCTGCCCAGGCCGCCGAAAAACTCAACCCTTCCCAAGTGCCGGTGGCAACGGCCAGGCAGGCCAAGCCCCCTGCTGCCGAACCCCCGGCACCCAAAACGGTCAAACCGGCGCCAACCCCATCGCCGCCGGTTTCCCGCCAGGACGACAAAAGCCCCAAGGCCGGCCGGGGCGAGCCGCCGGCCTACCGCCAAGCCCTGAACTGCCGTGAGAACCTGGACCGGTCACCGGAAAAGAAAAAATTCCGCCATCACTGGATCCCCTGCATCACAGCCGTTGACAAAGCGATCGCCGAGGCCGCCCCGGGCCAATGGAAAGCCGCGGCCCATCTGGCGGCTGGCCAGCTTTACCAGGACCTGCACCGTATTTCCAAACGGGAAGAGGACGGGGACCTGGCCCAAGCGCATTTCCAACAGGCCGCCATGCAAAAACCACCAAGCGACTTCTCGGCCCAAGCCCAAGCCCAGCTCAAAACCATGGGGGTTGCCCAAGCCCGGAGCGTTGCCCAACCGGCAACGGTTCCCGACACCGGGCCGGTTCCCGCTGAACAACCGACCTTGCCCCTTGCCACGGATGGCCCCACAAGCGAACCGAACCCTGTCCCGGTGCAAGAATCGGCCCCGGGCCCGGGCCATGACCAAGGTCCCGAGCAGCCCAAGGCCACGGCCGGGGATCAGGCCCTGGTCACCGGCCTGCGTTACTGGTCCAATCCTTCCTACACCCGCGTGGTCATCAATGCCGATCGGGAAGTGGATTTCGAGCACCGCCTGCTCAAACAAGACCCCAGTCTGGACAAGCCCCAGCGGCTTTACGTGGACTTGAGCCACGCCCGCCTGGGTCCGGACATCGAACGCAGCCTGCCCATCAACGACGATCTGCTCAGTGATGCCCGGGCCGGTCAGTATTCACCGGAGACGGTACGGGTGGTGGTGGACATCAAATCGATAAAAAATTACAAGGTGTTTTCGATGCGCAACCCCTTTCGGATCGTCCTGGACCTCTGGGGCATGGAAGGGGTGACCGCCGCGCCGGCCGGCCCGCTGGTGCCCGAACTGGTGCCCGAACCGCCCAGCAAGCCGCCCACCAAAGAGTCTTTGGCCCGGCAACTGGCCTTAGGGGTGCGCCGTATCGTCATCGATCCGGGCCACGGGGGCAAGGATTTCGGTGCGCCCGGAGCCATCAAGGGGGTTCATGAAAAGCGCGTCGTTCTGGAAATCGGCAAGCGTCTGGCCGAAAAAATACGCAAGGAGTTGGGCTGTGAAGTGCTGATGACCCGCAGCGACGACCGTTACCTCACCCTGGAGGAGCGCACGGCTTTTGCCAACACCCGCAACGCGGATCTGTTCATTTCCATTCATACCAATTCGGCCCGCAATTCAAGCGCCCATGGGATCGAGACCTATTTTTTGAACCTGGCCACCGATCAGGACGCCATCGAGGTGGCCGCGATGGAAAACGCCACGTCCACCAAAAACATCAGCGACCTGCAGACCATCCTCAACGATCTGATGCAAAACGCCAAGATCAATGAATCCAGCCGTTTGGCCGGCCATGTCCAGCATGCCCTCTACGCCCATCTGAAAAACCATTACAGCCAGATCAAAAACAAGGGGGTCAAGCAGGCCCCCTTTTATGTGCTGCTGGGGGCCCAGATGCCTGCCATCCTCGTTGAAGCCTCATTTATCAGCAACCCCGAGGAGTGCCGGCGGTTGATCGATCCGGCTTACCAGGAGCGGATCTGCGAGGCCGTTATTGCCGGTATTAGAAACTACATCAAGGAGATAAATCCTGGCGTCATCACCCGTCAGCAACCCTCCCCAGCCCAGCCCCAGGTTTAACCCTGTCCTGGCCCTGATCGGCGGTATCATGGCCGTATCCACCGGGGCCATCTTCGCCAGGCTGGCCGATGCGCCGCCCCTGGTCACGGCCGCCTACCGGGTGGGCCTGGCCACGGTGCTCATCGCTCCTTTGGCCCTGGCAAGGGCGGGCAGCGAACTGGGCCGTCTCAGGCGTGGCCAGTGGCTGTTGACGGCGCTGGCCGGTCTTTTTCTGGCCCTTCACTTTGCCACCTGGATTTCTTCCCTGTTTTACACTTCCGTGGCCAACAGCGTGGTGCTGGTCAACACCAACCCGCTGTGGGTGGCCCTTCTTACCCCCCTGGTCACCGGCGAGCGGATCGGCCCGCTCACCGCGGCCGGTATCCTGATCAGTGTGGCCGGTGCCGTGATCATCGGGGCAACGGATTTCCACCTCGGGGGCCAGGCCCTTTGGGGTGACGCCCTGGCCCTGGCCGGAAGCGTTTGTGCCGCGATCTACCTGGTTCTGGGGCGGATTTTGCGCCGCCACCTCTCCCTGCTCGCCTACATCGCCCTGTGCTACGGCAGCGCCGCGGTTTTTCTGTTTGCCACCGTGATCGCCCTGGACCTGCCCCTTACCGGTTTTGGCACAAGGACCTGGGCCGCGTTGATCGCCATCGCCGTGGTCCCCCAGCTCATCGGCCATACCAGTTACAACTGGGCCTTGAAATGGTTCACCCCGGCGATGGTTGCGGTCAGCCTCCTGGGAGAGCCCATCGGGGCCACGATCCTGGCCTGGATCTTTTTTACCGAGACCGTGAGCGCCCAGACCCTTTTGGGCGGATCCCTGATCCTGGGGGCCATTTTCCTGGCGGCACGGGGGGAAAAGAAAGGATGAAGGATGAAGGATGAAAAAAGATCGCAAAAAGACGTTACTACCAAACGAGTTACCAAAACATAAGGAGACTGCCCATGGAGTTGAACACCCTGATCTACGAATCAAGCGACGGCATCGGCCTGATTACCTTCAACCGGCCCAAGGCGCTGAACGCCTTGAACAACGAGTTGCTCGACGAACTGGCCAAGGTGCTGGAGCGGGTCGCAGCCGACGAGGATGTCCGGGTCCTCGTGCTCACCGGCGCCGGTGACAAGGCCTTTGTGGCCGGGGCCGACATCACCGAACTGGCCACCTTCAACGCCCTGCAGGCCAAGCGTTTTTCCGCCAAAGGCCACCGGATCATCGGCACCCTCCAGCAACTGGCCATTCCGGTGATCGCCGCGGTCAACGGCTTTGCCCTGGGCGGTGGCTCGGAGATGGCCCTGGCCGCGGACTTTATC
>Ga0116204_1000778_pt1 | contig 18205 bp, 15 predicted proteins | sample LakKivwa52mmetaG_FD_94481 | JGI IMG/M metagenome (GOLD analysis project Ga0116204, IMG submission 94481) | Anoxic lake water microbial communities from Lake Kivu, Rwanda to study Microbial Dark Matter (Phase II) - Lake Kivu water 52m metaG | ecosystem: Environmental > Aquatic > Freshwater > Lake...
GGTTTGGGCTCGGGCTTGGGTTCCGGTTTGGGTTCCGGCTTGGGCTCGGGTTTGGGTTCGTTCGCGAAGACGGCGGGTTTGAGGACTTCGACGTCCTCTTCCTGCTGGACGCTTTGGGTCGGAACGCCCTCCTCCTTGAATACGACGAAGTTGGCTTCCTCGATCTTGACGGAGTCCAGATCTTCCGCATGCGGGACATTGTAGTCGTGCAGGTCTTTGGTCAGTTCCACATGGAACATGTTCATCGCGTACAGGATGTATTCGACCATGTCGCTCTTTTTCAAGTCGATGGAGATCTTGAAGCCCTTTTCCTTGGCGTAGATTTCGAGCTCGAGCACGGATTTGCTGTTCAGGATGGCGGATTCCTCGGCGGTCAGGCGGAAGCGGGCGGCGAGGATCTCGATCAGTTGGACCTTGTTGATGCGGCGCGGGACCTTGACGTTGTACTTTTCGCCGAGGCCTCTGAGATCGCCGAGGGTCGAGGAGTGAACCAGCACTTCCTTCAGGATCTTCAGGCTGACGCCGTCGAGAAAGCCTTCCTGCTCGAAGAACAACGGAGCGAGCTGCGTCTTTAAGGACGCGTAGTTGATCTTCTCGAAGTCGACGGCGTATTTGTACTTGAGTTTTTCAAGTTCCTGGAAGAAGGCGTCTTTCAACGTGTAGAAGCCGCGGTTCAGGAACAGAAGGTCGAAGAAGATCTCCTTGTATTTGGCCGCGTCGAAGTCGAGGTTGTAGTCCTCGATGAGTTTTTCGAGGAGGTAGAGGCTGTAGTCCTGATAGCCGCGGAGCCGATACTTCTGCTCGTCGGTATAGGTGTCGTAAAGCGAGTGCTGGAAGACCTTCGCGTAGATCGTCTCTTTGAGCGCGAAACGATGGACCTGCAGCGGAAATTTGAGTTTGTGGCTTTGAAGCAATTTCACCAAATCTTCGGTCGGAATCACGGACAAGGTTTTGGCGTATTGGAAATACTCCTCGTTGGTTTTGAATTTGCTCATGGGTTCACCCTTTTCTCGCTTGATGGTTTTATAGTATCATTGAAGCCGTTCAAAATCAAGTTGGAAGACGGAAATTTTGAGATTTCCCACGATAGCGGGAGAAAACAAAAACGGACGCCGCGCGAAGCGGAAATCCGTTATTGGCGATTGAGCTCCTGATTCAGGACCGCGGCGACGGCGTCGAAGTCTTCCTGCAATTCCTCCAAGGCGTCCAGATACTGCCGGACCGCCGGGGTCGCTTCGAACTTCTGTAGCATCCCTTCGATCGTTCGTTGGGTGTCCGCGGCGCTGCGCGATCCGTCGACGGTCTCGCGAACCAGGCGTTTCTGCATGGACAACAGGGTTTGATATTCCGTCAACCATTGCGGATGGGCTTCGATGAGGGACTTCAAACGGCGAGCCTCCTCCAACTTCGGATGATTCGCCAAAAGCGCGAGCAAACGTTCGATCCTAGTCATGGAGTTCACCGTCGAGCGACCAGGTCTTGGCCTTCAGGATCCTGATGCGAACGATCGAGCCGATCAACGACGCGTCGCCGGCGAAATGGACGATCTTGTTGTGCGGCGTGTAGCCCGAAAGCATGCCGGGATTCGTTTTCGAGACCCCGTCGACGAGGACATCGAGAATGGCGCCTTCGAACCGCTGGTTGCCCGCTTTGAATTGCGCGTTGACAAGTTCGTTCAAGCGGAGGAGACGGGCTTTCTTGACGTCGGAAGCGATCGTGTCGGGATACTTCGCGGCCGGCGTTCCGGCTCGCGGGGAGAACATGAACGTGTAGGCGCCTTCGAATCCCGCCTCCAAGACGAGAGAGAGCGTGCGTTCGAAGTCTTCGTCGGTTTCGCCGGGAAACCCGACGATGACGTCGGTGGTCAGCGAGATGTCGGGAATCACCGCGCGGATCCGGCGGACGAGGTCGAGGTATTCCTCCCGGGTGTACTTGCGGTTCATCCGCTTGAGCACGCCGTCGGACCCCGACTGCACGGGCAGGTGGATGTAGGGCATCAGATTTCCGCCTTTGGCGAGGACGGCGATCAAGTCGTCGGTGAAATCCTTCGGATGGGAGGTCGTGAAGCGGATGCGTTCGATCGGCAGAAGCCGGGCTTGGTCGAGCAGATCGGCGAAACGGACGGTCTCGTCCGAAAAATCCAATCCGTAGGAATTGACGTTCTGACCGAGCAGGGTCACTTCGCGGTAACCGCGGTCGATCAATCCCCGCAGTTCGTTCAAGATCGCGTCGGGACGCCGCGATCGTTCTTTTCCGCGGGTGTAAGGAACGATGCAGTAGGTGCAGAATTCGTCGCAGCCGGTCATGATGTTGATCCAGGCCTTGGATGCGTTGGCGCGGACCGCCGGCGCGCCTTCGAGGATCGCGCCTTCTTCGCTTTGAACCTCGACGATCGTCTTCTTCGAATTCGCCGCGTCGCGGATCAATTCACCGAGCCGGTGGACGTTGTGGGTTCCGAAGACGAAGTCGACTTGGTGATACGTTTTGAGGATTTTGGCGATGGTTTCTTCTTCCTGGGGCATGCAGCCGCCAACGGCCAAAAGAAGGCCGGGGTTGCCTTCTTTGAGCTGTTTGAGTCTGCCGAGTTCGCCGAACACCTTCGTTTCCGCGCTGGCGCGGATCGCGCAGGTGTTCAGGAGGATGAGATCGGACTGTATCTCGGACTGGGTCATCCGGTAGCCCAGCGCCTCCAAAATGCCGCGCATCCGTTCGGTGTCGGATTCGTTGGCCTGGCAGCCGTAGGTGTGAATCAGATACCGTTTTCCATGTCCCAGCCCGGAAAGCGCGGGGTCGAGGACGTAACGGATCGTTTCGGTTTCGCCTTTGGTGCGCTTGCGCGCCTCGGCGAGGACGGGACCGCGGGGTTGTTCGTTCTTCATGGCGGCGTCGGTCATTCCGCGATGCGGACGGATTCGATCGTGCGGCGCTCCAGATCGAGGAAGACCGCGTTGAACTGAAGCGGTCCGAAGCGCTCGGGAACGACCGTCTCCGGAACGCCCGAGAGAAATTTGCGGATGCCCTGACGGACTTCGCCGCCGATCACGCCGTAGCGGACGCCGGTCATGCCGACGTCGGTGACGTAGAGCGTGCCTTTGGGATAGACGCAGGCGTCCGCGGTCGGCACATGGGTGTGCGTGCCGACGACCGCATCGACGCGGCCGTCCAGATATTGGATCATGGCCGTCTTCTCGCTGGTCGCCTCCGCATGGAAGTCGATGACGACATAGTCGGAATCGAGGTTGGAAAGAAGCTGGTCGGCCTTGGTGAACGGATTGTCGATCTGGTCGCGCATGAATACCCTGCCGAGCAGGTTGATGACGGTGATCTTCTTGCCGTTGAAGTTGACGGTCAGACACTCCTTGCCTTTGGCACCCGGTCCGTAGTTCGCCGGACGGCAGATGTTGCCGGTTTCCAGCAAGGACAGGGCTTCCTTTTTGGTATAGGCATGGTTGCCCAACGTCACCGCATGGACGCCCATCGCCATCAGGTCCTTGTAGATGGCTTCGGTGATGCCGTTGCCGTCGGCGATGTTCTCGCCGTTGACGATGATGAACTGCGGTTTGTACTGTCGCTTCACCGTCTCGAGATATTTGGCGAGGGCGGTGCGGCCGGGTTCCATGTAGACGTCCCCGATGAATAAGATGCGCATGTGCTTCACTCCTTAAAACGGAAGCCTTCCCGCGCGGGAAGGCTTGAGGTCACTTGGCGATGTCTTGAGCCCGCGTTTCGCGGATGACGGTCACGCGGATCGTGCCCGGATAGCTCATCTTCTCTTCGATCTGTTGCTTGATCTGACGAGCGATGACGTAAGTCTTCGCATCGTCGACCTCGTTGGGTTTGACGATGACGCGGACTTCGCGGCCAGCCTGGATGGCGAAGGCCTGGTCGACGCCTTGGACCGAGTTCGAAATCTCCTCGAGCTGGGTCAGGCGCTTGATGTAGTTTTCGAGCGATTCGCTGCGGGCGCCGGGACGGGCGGCCGACAAGGCGTCGGCGGCGGCGACGAGGACGCCGATGACGGTGGACGCTTCGGAATCGCCGTGATGCGTGGCGATCGCGTCGACGACGGCGGGATTTTCGCGGTACTTGTTTGCGAGCTGGATGCCGATGTCGACGTGCGAGCCTTCGACTTCGTGGTCGACGGCCTTGCCGATGTCGTGAAGCAATCCGGCGCGTTTGGCGATGACTTCGTTTTCGCCGACTTCGGCGGCGAGTTTGCCGGCGAGGAAGGCGGTTTCGATCGAATGGCGGAGGGCGTTTTGTCCGTAGGACGTCCGGAAGTGCATGCGGCCGAGGAGTTTGACCAAATCGGGATGCATCCGGCCGACGCCGGTCTCAAAGACGGCTTTGTCGCCCATGTCGCGAATGAACTGGTCGATTTCGACGCGGGTCTTCTCGACGATTTCCTCGATGCGGGCGGGATGGATCCGGCCGTCGCTGATCAGGGTTTCGATCGCGCGCTTGGCGATTTCGCGGCGGACGGGGTCGAAGCCGGATAGCACGACGGCTTCGGGGGTGTCGTCGACGATCAGGTCGACGCCGGTCAGGGCTTCGATGGTGCGGATGTTGCGGCCTTCGCGGCCGATGATGCGGCCCTTCATGTCGTCATTGGGAAGGGTGACGACCGTGACGGTGGTTTCGGTGGTGACATCCTGCGCCAAGCGCTGGATGGCGCCGACGATGATGTTTTTGGCGATTTTGTTGCCTTCGGATTTGGCATGCTCTTCGGCGTCGCGCACGACTTGGGCGAGTTCGCCCGCCATTTCGTGTTCGACACGCTCGAGGATGACCTGACGTGCTTGTTCTTCGCTGAATTTGGCGATTTCAAGCAGTTTTGTTCCTTGTTCTTCAATGATGCTGTCCAGTTTGAGGTTTTTTTCTTCCAGCGTTTTTTTCTTCTCGTCGAGAGCTTCTTCTTTGCGATCCAGATTCAATTCCCGCTTGTCGATGTTGGCAAGACGCCGCTCGATCAGTTCTTCGCGTTGATTCACTTTGTGTTCCTGTTCGGCGACGAGGGCTTTCTTCTCCTTGATGATCTTGTCGTTTTCGAGATTGAGGTTGTGAATCTCCTGTTTCGCTTCTACGAGTTTTTCTTTTTTGATTTTTTCCGCTTGAAGAGCGGCTTCGTCAAGAATGGCCTGCTGTTTCGCCTTGGTGGCTTGGAACCCTTTTTCCACGAGCACCGCGCGAATCACAAAGCCGACGGAACCGCCGATGATGAGACCGAGCAAACTGGAAATAATGATGGTGAGTGGGTCCATTCCATTACCTCCGAGTTATGTAGTTGTAAAATACTCTATTCGGGAAAGCGTTTCGTTCCCAATCGCAAACGCTTGCCATAGACTGATTTACAGGCTCTATTATACTTGAAATCGGCCCAAGAGTCAAAAACTATTTCTCCATAACGCTTGCCGCAAAGAAAGAAAGGAAGCCGTTTGGGCTTCCTTAGAGAATATTCATCGCTTTGCGGATCTTTTCCTCGATCTCGGTCATGACGGCGGGATTGTCTTCCAGGTATTTCTTGGCGTTTTCGCGTCCTTGGCCGATCTTCTGATCGTTGTAGGCAAACCAGGAACCGCTCTTCTTGATGATGTCGAGGTTGCTGCCCAGATCGATGATCTCGCCGGTATGCGAGATGCCTTTGCCGAAGATGATGTCGACTTCGACGGACTTGAAGGGGCTGGCGACCTTGTTCTTGACGACCTTGACCTTGGCCTGGTTGCCGACGATGTCGTTGCCATCCTTCAGCTGTTCGCCGCGGCGGATTTCGAGGCGGATCGAGGCATAGAATTTCAACGCTCTGCCGCCCGACGTCGTTTCAGGATTGCCGAACATGACGCCGACTTTTTCGCGGATCTGGTTGATGAAGATCGCGATGCATTGGGATTTGGACAGGACGCCTGAGAGCTTGCGCATCGCCTGGCTCATCAGGCGGGCCTGCAGGCCGACATGCGAATCGCCCATCTCGCCGCGGATTTCGGCTTCGGGCACGAGCGCCGCGACCGAGTCGACGACCATGATGTCGACGGCGCCGCTGCGGACGAGCGCCTCGGCGATCTCAAGACCCTGCTCGCCGGTGTCCGGTTGGGAGAGGATAAGCGCGTCGACGTCGACGCCCAACGCTTTCGCGTAAATGGGATCGAGCGCATGTTCGGCGTCGATGAAGGCGGCGAATCCGCCCCGCTTCTGGACTTCCGCGATCGCATGCAGCGCGAACGTGGTTTTGCCGCTGGATTCGGGACCGTAGATCTCGATGATGCGGCCTTTCGGATAACCGCCGATGCCCATCGCCGCATCCAAGGCGATGGAACCCGACGAAATGGCTTCGATCTGGCGGTTGATGCTCGCCTCGCCCAAAATCATCACGGCGCCTTTGCCGTACTCTTTTTCGATTTCCTTCATCGCTGCTTCAAGGTTCTTGCGTCTTTTTTCGTCGATCATGAGAAGCCTCCTGCGTCAGTCAGAACATGGTACGCGCCTGTTGCGCGTTTTCTTTGCGGATTGATTATTTGCTTGCGAGAATCGCGTTTTGGTTTTGGAGGAAATAATCGATTCCCGACCAGAGGGTCAGGAGCACGGAGAGACCGACCAGCACGTAGCCGGCGATGTTCAACACGGGAATGTTCCATGGCATGGCGAAGAAGTAATAGAGGATCGCCGCCATCGTGACGAACGTCTTGGCTTTTCCGAGGATCGAAGCCGCGATGATCTTTCCGTCGCCGACGGCGACGAGCCGGATCGAAGTCACGACGAGTTCTCTCGAGAGAACGATGAGCGGGACCCAGTAAGGCATCCACATCCAGGGTTTGTCGGACTGCACGTCGGTCAAAAGCAGGAGCGCGGCCATGACCAGGAGTTTGTCGGCCAGCGGGTCCATGAATTTGCCGAACGTGGTCACGAGATTGTGCTTGCGGGCCAGATGGCCGTCCAGAAAATCGGTGGCCGAGGCGATCGCGAAGACGCCGCCCATCAGAAAGAACCATAGGATATCGCCGTTCGAGATCAAATGCAGGGCGATCAGGAGCGGAATCAGCAGGATGCGAAACATCGTCAAACGGTTGGGCAGGTTCACGTCATTCACCTCGGTTTCATTATACCACATGGCGACCGTTTTCCAATGATCGATTCATCGCAACGAAGAAAAAAAGCGGTCGGAACCGCTTCTATTCTTCGTCGTGAAGTTGAATGTTGTGGAAGACGTCCTGCACGTCGTCGAGCTCGTCGGTCATCGCGAGGAACCGTTGGAATTTGCCGTAATCCTCGTCGTCGAGGACGACCGTTTCGGCGGGCAGGTAGGTGACTTTCTCGACCAGGACGTCGAGATCGGGCTTCTTGGCGACCAAGGCGTCCTTGATCTGATCGAGCTTGCCGGGTTCGCCGAGAACCGTGACGACGCCGTCTTCGGTCGAGATGTCGGTGACGTCGCATTCGGCCTCGATCAAGGCCTCGAGCGCTTCGTCTTCGTTCCAACCGTCGAAGACGATCATTGAGACGTATTGGTAGTTGTGGAGAACGCTGCCGGCGAGACCGAGTTTCGCGCCGGTCTTCGTGAATGCGGCGCGGACTTCGCCGAACGTGCGGTTGACATTGTCGGTCATGCATTCGACGATCAGCGTCGCGCCGCCCCAGGCGAACCCTTCGTAGCGGACGGGGAAGTAATCTTCGCCGCCGGCGCCTTTGGCCTTGTCGATGTTGCGCTTGATGACGTCGACCGGCACCTGCGCAGCCTTCGCCTTTTCGATCATCCGCTTCAGCGGTTGGTTCAGATCCGGATCGGGAACCCCGTTTTTGGCCAACATGTAGATTTCCTTGCCGAAACGGGAATACAGTTTGCTTTTGAACGCGGCCGTCTTGGCCATCGCTTCTTTTCTGACTTCATGTGCTCTTCCCATGGGGAAACACGCTCCTTAGGTTTGTTTGATTTGAGTGGATTGCTCGGACAGAATCACCGCTTCGGCCTTGTAAAGGGTCCCGAGCGCTCGTTTAAAAGCGCTCTTGCTCATTCCGAAGGCGGCCTGGATGTCTTCCGGGGAAGACTTGTCGGTGAAGCGCATGGTTCCGCCGTGGTTGTTCAGATACGTCAGAATGGCTTCCGCGTCGGCGCCGAGCATCGCTTCCTTGCGACCGATCAGGCTGCCGACGTATTCGCCGGTCTCGTTTTGTTTCAAGATGCGCGCCTGGACCTTTTCGCCCAGGCGGTAGGTTTTGCGGGTATTGTTCGCGTGGATGAAGATCTCATGGCCGCGATCGGTGAAGGCGACGAGGCCTTCGAGCAGGAAGAACGACACGTGCGCTTCGACGGTTTCCTCTTCGGGCAGCTTTTCCGGATCCGCGAAATACATCGGGATCGACTTCCGGCTGATCTGGCGGGCGAACAGCATGTCCTTCTTCTCTTTCAAGACCACGAACAGGCGGTCGCCGGGTTGCGGCCACTGCGCCAGCGCCACGGGAAGGAAATCCTTGCTCAAAAGGACGTCTTTGGGCATGCCGTTGTAGAGGAAAACGCCGACTTGCGGATTGACGGCGACGACTTCCAGGAAGGCGGGACGGTCCGCGGTCGCGAGCGGCGTCAACATCGAGGCGGTCGGTCGACCCTGATGGTCGACGTAGACGAAAACACGGACGACGTCGCCTTGTTGAAGCGGCAGGATCGCTTCTTTCTTATGCAAAAAGAGCTCTCCGGTTTCGGCTTTGAGAACAAAACTGATCTCGGTCTCGCGAAGCACGGTGGCTTCGCAGTAGTTTCCCAGGTTCATGCGGCGCTCCTTTGTCCCAACGGGGTCCAGGCGATGTAATAGATGCTGTAGCGTTCGTAGGCGAAGACGTGATGCGCCCGCAACTCCAAAAAGACGTTTTCCTGTTCGCTTGCTTTGAAGCGTCCGTCGAAAACGTCTTTGAAGGGTCGATGAGGTTGTGTGGGTCGATGCCGCATCCTGCAAAATCCTCTCCCAAGACTAACTCCATTATAGCAAAGGAAAGGCGGTTTGTCCATGTTTAACCCGCGTTGCGCGCGGAAAGTATGCGGGCGATTTCCTCGGTGTCCTTGTCGCCGCGTCCGGACAGGTTGACGACGACGATGCCGTCTTTGTCCAACGTTTTCGCGATCCTCATGCCTTCGAAAAGCGCATGCGAGGATTCGATCGCCGGGATGATGCCTTCGATCTTCGACAAGGTCAGGAACGCGGCGATCGCTTCCTCGTCCGTGACCGCGACGTACGTGACGCGTCCGATCGATTGCAGATACGCGTGTTCCGGTCCGATGCCGGGATAATCGAGTCCCGCCGAGATCGAATACACGGGACTAACGGAACCGGTTTCGTCCTGGATGTATTTCGTGTACATTCCATGGAAGACGCCGTCCCTGCCCAAAGTGAGGGTCGCCGCGTGGTCGGGCGTGTCGATGCCTTTCCCGGCGGCTTCGGCGCCGACCAGCCGGACCGTCGGATCGTTCAAAAACGCCGCGTAGGCGCCGATGGCGTTGGATCCGCCGCCGACGCAGGCGACGACGACGTCCGGCAGCCGTCCTTCCTTCGCGAGGATTTGGGCTTTCATCTCTTCGGAAATGATCTTTTGAAAGTCTTTGACCATCGTCGGATACGGATGCGGTCCAACCGCCGATCCGATCAGGTAGTACGTGGTGTCGAGATTGGCCGCGAAATCGAGAAACGCCGCGTCGACCGCGTCCTTGAGCGTCCGTGTGCCGCCGGTGACGGCCGTGACGGTCGCGCCGAGCATTTCCATGCGGGTCACGTTCAGATGCTGCCGCCGCATGTCTTCTTCGCCCATGTAGACGACGCATTCCATGCCGAACAACGCCGCCACGGTCGCGGTCGCCACGCCGTGCTGTCCGGCGCCGGTCTCGGCGATGATGCGGCGTTTGCCCATGCGTTTGGCGAGCAATGCCTGGCCGATGCAGTTGTTGATCTTGTGTGCGCCGGTGTGGTTCAGATCTTCGCGTTTCAGATAGATCTTCGCGCCGCCGACGTGGGCGCTGAGGCGTTCCGCGAAATAGAGCCGGGATGGACGGTTCGCATACTCCGTCAGGTAGCGGCGAAATGCCGCTTGAAACGTCGGATCGTTCTTGGCTTCCTCATATGCGGCTTCCACCTGAAGCAATGCGGGAAGCATGAAATCGGGGACAAAGCGGCCGCCGTAGGGGCCGAATTCGTAGGTGTTCATGAGATCCTCCTATGGATGGTTTTTGATGTGGTTGTTCGGTTTCGATGCTTGGCGATGGGTTCTTGATGATGCCTTGATTCCTTCACGTTCCCTGCATGGGGATCCCTCCTTCCCAAAACAAAAAGTCACCGTCCGTATGGGACGATGACTCGTGCTGCCACCCAAAATTCCAGGATTGCTCCTGCTTGTTCGACATCCTAGGGAATGTCTACCCCGTTAACGGGAGGTCCCGGGACGGCATTGACTCCGTCCATCTCCAAAGTCCATTCGGGCGCTTCGTTTCTGCCGGGCTTCCACCATCCCCGGTTCGCTTGGAAAAACCCATGCGCCGTACTATTCTTCTTCGTCGAATTGTCGATATCATACCGCATTCATAACGGTTTGGCAAGTGGTTGTTTCAAAATACCGGAAAAACCGCACCCGGATATTGGGCCAGGATATACTGGCGCACGGCTTCGCTTTGAAGCGCCGCGATCAGAGCGAGAATCGCCGGCTTAGTTTCGTCGCCGCGGCGGAAGACGACGATGTTCGCAAACGTGGTCGCGGCGATCGAATCGGAAGCTTCGCTGACGATCCGCTTGTCGGTGATGCCCGCTTCGATCGCGTAATTGCCGTTGATCACGGCAAGACCGACGTCGAGGAGTCGCGCCGGAATTCCGGCGGCTTCCAGTTCGATGATGTCGAGATTGAACGGGTTGGCGACGATGTCCTGCACCGTGACGGCGAGTCCGCTTCCCTCGGGGAGCGCGATCAATCCATTGGCTTCAAGCAAGAGCAAGGCCCGCGCCCGGTTGGTCGCGTCGTTGGGAATCGCGACTTTCGTCCCCGCAGGCAGACCAACCAGATCCGGCTGTGTTCCCGCATAGATTCCGAGCGGTTCGAAATGAATCGCCCCGGCGCTGACCAGGTCGGTGTCGTGGCTGTCGTTGAACTGCGTGAGATACGGTTGGTGCTGAAAGAAGTTCGCGTCCAGTTCGAAACCGGCTAGCGCGGTGTTCGGGAGGACATAGTCGGTGAACTCGACGATTTCCAGCGTGTAGCCCGCATCGGCCAACGCCTCCTTGACGAGGGCGAGGAGCTCGGCGTGCGGCGCGGGCGTGGCGCCGACGACGATCGTCGAGTCGTCGATGTCGGTCTTGTTTTGACAAGCGGCGAAGGTGAAACTCAATGCGACGATGAGAATGGACAAAATCAGTTTTTTCATGATGCGCTCCTTTTCGAATGGGGGATTTGATGGTCGAGGCGACGGCTCAGGGCATGGATGCCCGCCTGGAAGCCTTCGACCAGGACGATGAGGATCAGGACCGTCTCGATCATGATGTCGAACCGGTAATTGTAATATCCGTAACGGATGGCAAGATCGCCAAGACCGCCGCCGCCGGTCGCGCCGGCCATCGCCGAATACCCGATCAGGGCGATCCCCGCGATGCCGACGCCGCGGACAAGCGATGGCAGCGCCTCGCCCAAATAGCCATGACGGACGATCGCTGCGGTCGTGGCGCCCGAGGCGATCAACGTCTTGATGAGCGCTTTGGGCACTTCTTCCAGCGATTGCTCGACGAGGCGGGCCACAAACGGCGCCGCGCCGAGCGCGAGCGGGACGATCGTGCCCGCGATGCCGATCGAGGTCCCGACGACGAGCCGGGTGAACGGAATCAGAAGCGTGAGGAAGATGATGAAGGGCAGCGAACGGACGAGATTGACGATGCGCGAAACGACCGCGTAGAGCGTCGGGGCGGATCGCAATCCGTCCTTCTTCCACAATACCAGCGCGATGCCCAGCGGCAAGCCGACCGCATAGGCGATCCACAGGGAGATCGACACCATGATCAGGGTGTCGATTGTTCCTTCGAACAGAAGCGTAACCGTCGTTCCCATGCCATCACCCCTTTCCGAACAAGGCTTTGCCGTAAGCGGACCGCGGTTCGCGAAACACGCTTTCGGCCAGCCCGCACTCCGCGATGCGGCCTTCATCCAAGACGAGCACTTTCGTCGCCAGACGCGAAACGACCGACAGATCGTGGCTGATCAAAACGACGGTGATGCCGATCTCGGATTGGATCGATTTGACCAGTTCGATCATGTCGATCGTCGTCAAGGCGTCGAGCGCCGACGTCGGTTCGTCCAAAAACAGCACGAGCGGATCGTTTGCCAACGCCCGCGCGATCGCAACGCGTTGCTGTTGGCCGCCCGAAAGCTCGCTCGGATATCGTTTCGCCTTGCCCTCGAGCCCGACCAAGGCCAAAAGCCTTGGGACCGCCGTCGCGATGACGGACGCGGGGGCGTTGGCGATGCGAAACGGAAACGCGACGTTTTCATGGACCGTCTTCTGCTGCAACAGGTTCATGCCTTGGAAAACGACGCCGAACTTCCGTCGGACATCGCGCCATGTCTTCGCGTCCCCATCGGTCAAATCCCGACCGAACATCCGGATGGTTCCGGCGTCGGGTCGTTGCAGTCCGGTCAGGATTTTCAAAAGCGTCGATTTGCCGGCGCCGCTCATTCCGACGACGGCGAAGATGTCGCCTTGCGCGACTTCCATATCGACTTTATAAAGCGCCGCGACCGGCGCATCGACGGTTTGATACCGTTTGGTGATGCCCAACAATTCGATCATGATTCCTCCCGAAAACAAAAGCGGCGTGCCGAAACGACGCGCCGCAAAGGGATTATTCGATTGCAAAAAAAAGAAACGACTTCAAGTACGCCGGACGGTTATACTCTATTGCGGTAACGGGCAACCCCGGCGCAGCCTACTTCAAAACGGTTCGGTGCGCGACTCCAAGACCATGGTCGTGCGGCTTCTTTTGCCTGTTTTCACCGTTCCAGGCTCTCTAAGAAAAGAATCTCGCAAAACGCTTCTCATCGTCGTCTTTGATTGATTGCGACCATTATAGCCAATGCGTTCCGATTTGGCAAGACCCCATCGAAACATTGTTCCGCAAAAACGTTTTCAAAAGAAAAGCGCCTTGCGGGCGCTTTACCAAACGGTGCGGTTTTGTTTTTCCGAGGCGACGATCGGCTTGCTTTCCGCCGTGAACCGGTAGATGTAGTCGCGAAGCGAATGGATCGAATCGGACCACCCCTTGAAGAACGCGGGGAGGATGAAGCGGCTGAACAGGTCGAGCACTTCCCGCTCCTCGTAGGACTGCACGGCGAACACGACGCCGAACTCGCGCTGGATGACGATGTACTGCTTGAACATCCCCGCGGCGCGGGCATCGCCGAAATCGTTGATCCAGAATTGGTATCCGTAGCCGAACCGATCGCGGGGATTGTCGACATGGGCGGTCGGCACTTGGAACTTGAGCGCTTCCCGCATGTAGGCGCGGGATACGATGACTTCGCCCTTCCAAGAGCCCTCATTCAAACAGAAATGGCCGAATCGCGCCATGTCGAGGGCGCCGAGCTCCAGACCGAACGCGCCGTAGCTGATCTCGCCCAGTTGTTTCCATACCGGCTTCACGATGCCGATCTTCTGATACAACCGTTCGTCGAGGAAATCGTTCACCGTCTGCTTCGTCAACGCGGTGACGATCGCCGAGAGGATGAAGCTCGCGTGGTTCTCGTAGACGAAATGGGTTCCGGGCGGCGTGGCCAGCGGGAATCCGACGAACGCTTCGACGGGGTTGGCGTGGACGCCTTCGTCGAACAGGTGGCAGCGGTCGTGGCCGGTCGTCATCGTCAGAAGATGGCGGATCGTGATCGTATCGGCGCCTTGGGCGACGACCGTCAAAGGGACGTTCAGATAGCGGACCGCCGGCGTGTCGAGTTCAATCCGTCCTTTGTCCGCGAGGATGCCGATGGCGACGCTCGTGAACGATTTGGAAATCGAATAGACCTCTTCGCGCGTCTGGGGACCGAAGGAATCGGCATACGCGTCGAAGATCTTTGCGCCGTCGCGGAGCAGCACCATCTGATGGATGTTGAGCTTTTGATCCTGGATATGGTCGAACATTTCGACAAGAAGCGACTTGTCGAGCGACGCGTCGCGACAGGACGCTTTTTCAAAATCGCGGCCGGGATAGAGCATGCGGACCCTCCTATATCGGTTTGAATTGGACTCATTGTAGACCATGACGGTGATGTTTTCAAGGGGTTCGCCGAAAACAGAAACGAAAAGCGGGGTTTCCCCCGCTAAAGCACCATGAGTTTGGCGACCGCCTGCGGATGGTTCATCCGTGCGGCGGCCTCGAATGCCTGTTTGGCCTTGATCGGATCGACCTTGACGACCTGCGAGATGCCTTCGAGCAGGATCAATCCCTTCTGATAATGCGCTTCCGCGAACGTCGGATCGGCGCAGGTCTTTTCGAGCCAGTTCCAGGAAGCCGCCGGTTCCCTGTCCTTCAACGCACGCATCATCCACAGCATCGCCATGCCGTCGCCGGCCTGCGCGGCCGATTCGTGCCAGAATCTTGCGGCGCGCGGATTGGACGGTTCGCCGTCGCCGCGTTCGAACGATTCGCCCAGAAGACGCATCGCGAACACCGCGTTGGCGGGGTGGCGCTGCGGGTCGAGGACGTATTCGAGCAACAGCCGCTTGGCCTCGGCGCGCAATTGGATTTGCGGCTTCGGCTTGATTTTGGGAGCCTCGGCCTCTTCGAAAAGCGACGTCGCCAGTTTGTACTTCGAACCGAGATGGCCGTCGGCCATCGCTTTCCGGAACATCTTCTTGGCCGTCTCGCGGTTGATCTCCACGCCTTCGCCCTTCTGATACAGGACGCCAAGCCAATAATAGGCTCCGATGGCGCCTTTCTTGGCGGCGGTGTCGAAGTATTGGAACGCGAGCGCGCTTTGGGCGTTGGGAATCTGAGCCCGGTAATGAAGGAGGCCGAGATTGATCACGGCTTCCAAGTCGTTTTGTTTCGCAGCCTCCAGATAATGGTCCCTGGCGCGTTCGAAATCGGCCGGCGTCGTCGCCTGGGCGCGAACCAGGTCGCCGAGTTTGGTCAAGGCGCCGGCATGCGAAAGCGACGCGGCGGCCTCGTAATAGGCTTTGGCCTTGGTGAGATCGACTTTGACGCCTTGTCCGTTCTGGTGGCACATCCCGAGTCCGTGATAACCCACGGGATCCTTCATCTCCGCGAGTTTGGAGAAGTACAGGAACGCTTTCTCGGGATTCTTCTTGACAGGATGGCTGCCGTAATGGTAGGCTTCGGCGACCTCTCGTAAGGACATGTCGTCGCCGGTGCGAGCGAGCAGTTCGCGGTAATAGAAGGTCATCTCGTCGCAGTAACCGCGCGACTTCTTCTTCAGAAACGGCGCGGCGGCTTTCTGGTAGGTGTCGATCAGCGTGCGGATCGCCATCGGTTCGCCGGTCATCGCGGCTTTGTCGAGCCAGCGGAGCGCCTCTTCGCCGCCGGTCTTCTCCTTGGGCGTCTGAAGCAGGATCGTTCCGACCTTGTACATTCCTTTGGGATGATCGAGTTCGGCTGCTTTCTTGTAGTAGGCGTAGGCCTTTTCGACGTCGCGTTTGACGCCGAAACCGTCCTCGAAGCAGGTCGCGACGTCCAGATAGCCGTCGACGTCGGACCACTCCGCGGCTTCGAGCGCGAACTTGAAGGCCTTCGCCTTGTTCTTCTTCAGTCCTTGGCCTGTCCGGGCCATCTTCGACAGCATCAGCGAGGCGGCCAGATAGCGGTAGCTGCGCGCCTTCTGGATGGCCTCGAGGGCTTTCTTGTAATCCTTCTTGTCGAGGAAGTATTTTCCGATGTTCAGATGGCCGAGCGGATTGTCCAGATCGGCCGCCTGCTTGTAATAGGTGTAGGCCAGTTCTTTGTTCTGCGGCTTGCCTTTCCCCTCGAAATAGGCGTCGCCTTGTTCGTTCAGCCATTTGGCGCTTTGTGCTTGTGCTTCGGCCATGTCAATACCCCCTCAGTTGAGCGAGTTCGCGTCCCGCAAGGGGATGGTTGAGCTGCGCCGCGCGTTCGTAAAGTTCGGCGGCTTTGACCGCCGACGAAGGCGCGCCGTCGCCTTCCTCGATGTGTTTCGCCAAGCGGAAGACGGCTTCGGGATGGTCGAACGCGGCGGCTTTTTCGAGCAGTTCGCACGCCCGCTTCGGATTCCGTTTAGCGCCTTCTCCCTGAAGCGCGAGGTCGGCGAGCAGAAGGTATCCCTCCAGCACGCCTTCCTGGGCGGCGATCTCCAGATACACCGCCGCTTGACGGGGCTTGCTGGACTGATAGAGGTTTTTGCCGATCGCGAAGATGTCGTCTTTGGTGCGGCCGTCGGTCTTCGATTTCGTTCCCAGCAGACGGAAGCGGTTCATCGCGTCCACGGAGCCGTTGGCGAGGGCCTTGTTCAGCCAGGAGAACGCGTGCTCCGCGCTCTTCTGGACACCGTCGCCGTTCAAATAGGCCATCCCGATCATGTAGGTGGCGTAGGGGTGGTTCTTCTTGGCCAGTTCGACGAACAGTTCGAGCGCGGTCGCGCGCTTGCGTTCGCCAAGCAGCCCCTGATCATAGATTTCGGCGGTTCGGACGATGGCGTCTTCCTGGCCTTTGGCGCCGGCGGCCGAATAGTATTCGACGGCCTTGGCGTAGTCGCAGGCGACGCCGAAGCCTTCCTCGTAGAGCCGTCCCAGCCAATACATCGCGCCGGGATGGAGTTCGAGGGCCGCTTCCTGAAGCATCTGGAAGGCGAGTTTGGGGTTCTTCTCCGAGGGTTGACCGAAATAGGCCATCTGACCGACGCGGAAGCGTGCTTCGACGTCGCCCTTTTTGGCCAGTTTGAACAAGATCGGATAGGCTTTGTCGTACTGCCTCGAATCGTGGTAGCGTATCCCTTCGGTCCGCAAGGCGTCTTGGTCCATGGCGGTCACCCCTTTGACTTTATTATAGCATGTTTCCGTCGCGCAAGCCGAGGATTCGGGCAAGTTCGTGCAAGCGGAAGACGCTTTGGTCCAGGGTGCTTTCGAGATTGCGCGTCAGCCAAAGCGAACGGTGTTCCTTGGCCGCGCTTCGAAGCGCGCGGATCGTGTCGGCGCGGCGGCGGGCGGTGTCGTGGAAAGGATCGGTGACGATCCGGTTGACCTCGAGCGCGATGTTCAGGAACAAGACGGTCTGGCGCAGCTCGCGCTTCATGAGGGCGAAGTCTTTGTTTCTTCCTTCCATCCGGCGGATCCGCCGCAGGATCCTGTTCAACGCGGCGCGGATCAAGGCGGCCGCGGATTCCGGGATCGGAATCTGCGCGAGCGCGGCCCGATGGACTTCAGCCTTGAGAAGGAGGGGTAGAGGATCGGTCGCGACGAACTGGATCGAGCGGAACAGCGCCGTGCCGTTGTAGACATACTGCGGCTCGAGCGTCTGGATGCCGGCGAGATCGCGCCAAGCGGCGGCGGGACTGCCGCGCTCCGCCTGGAAGACATGGCGATCGAGATACGTGCGGATCGTGACTTCGTCCGCGATCCCGCTCCACGCGGCCATGCCGAGGGTCGCGAAGCCCCAGAAGCTGGCGGGGAGATACTGAAGATGGCCGAAGTCGCCCCAATCGGTCGTCATGGTGCCAAGACCGCCGTGATCGATCGCGGCGGTGACGGCGTCGGTCGTGGTGATCCACATGTCGGCGTGTCGGCCGGAAAACGAGTTCCATGTCGACGTGCCGGGACAGGTCACGAACGCAACTCCGTGTTCACGGAGGGTTTTGGCGTGCGCCGCGAACGGATATCCCCGGTCGTATCCCCAGTCGAGGAACACCGCGTCCTTGGGTATGTTCGCCATCAATTCGGGGTGGTGGATCAGGACGTCGCCCCAAAGCATCGAGCGTTTCCCATGGGTTCGAAGATGGGCGATCAATTGGGAGACGAACTCCCAATAGACGGCGGCGACGCCCGACGTCTCGACCCTTTCCCTGCTTTTCCCGCGGCCGAGTTCGAACGGCTCGTCGCCGTTCAGGTTGAACCAAGGACTCCCCGTATGGGGGACGAATCCGTCGAGGAGGCGCTTGACGAAGATCAGGCTGGCCGGATCGGTCGGGTTGATCGTCGAGGCGGGAAACGGATATCCCCATTGGACGAATCCGTCGGGAC
>Ga0116204_1000779_pt1 | contig 18178 bp, 12 predicted proteins | sample LakKivwa52mmetaG_FD_94481 | JGI IMG/M metagenome (GOLD analysis project Ga0116204, IMG submission 94481) | Anoxic lake water microbial communities from Lake Kivu, Rwanda to study Microbial Dark Matter (Phase II) - Lake Kivu water 52m metaG | ecosystem: Environmental > Aquatic > Freshwater > Lake...
ATATTACATACTACAACAATGATCGATTACAGGAACAATTAAAAGAGCTAGCACCGAATCAATATCGACAACTAGCTCTTAATAGCCTTTTTTAAATACTGTCCGTTTTAATCGAATAGACTATAATGTTCTTTTTTATTTGAAGATGATTTTGTATGATTTCGGTTTGGCCTTGAATAAGGTGACTTTTTTCTTTTGGGTGAAAGGATTTAAACTATCAAAAAACTTAACTTTTTCAACATTGTTCAAATAGGCGATGATTCGTTCTTCCTTGGAATCGTAGTTATACTCCTCGATGAGACACCCAAAAATGATCAATGTTTCGAGAAATGAAATCATGTGTTGGTAAAGAACGTTCGTTCCATGGATTCGGTGATTGCAGCTACAATTCCAATCATCGATTTTTTTCATCCTTCGGTAATAAAAACTACGTTGAACCGGTGTTTCATCAATCCGTATAACCGCTCGTTCCCTTTCGAATTGGATGCACAGTTTTTCAACCGTCCCGGCGAGAATCGAGATGACCTTCTCTTGGTTGTCAATCTTCACCTCATTGATCGTAATCAATTTCGACAAAGGCTCTAAAAATTTTTTTTTCAAGTCTTTCGTTTTGTAGTCACTCGCAATCACCTCGTAATACCCGATCAATTTCTTTTGATTTTTAATTCGCTTCTTATAAATTTTCAAAAAGTAAATCACATACAAAGCAATCGGAACTGAAAAGGTGATGAGAAGATAGGTGAAATAAATGCTCCTGCGATCGAGCGGAGTCGTCAAAAAAAGAATTTCGAAAACGAAAATAGAAATCAAAATCCATGACAACGATACAATCCCCTTGCTTTCAAACCATGTCTTGATTTTTATTTTCATAGTCAGTCCTCCTTTCTTGTCTCACAAGGTATATCTTTCTTTAATTATAACATAATCAAACCGATTTTCAACAAGAAACGAAGATCATTCGCTTCTTTTCACGCTCATGTTTTGAATGATGTTCGCTTGCCATGTGTTTTTGAAGTACGCGATAAGACTGATCAAAATCCTTGCAATGGGTTCCACTTGAAGAATCAGAAACAACAAGGCAATGTTGTCAATCTTCAAGACGTGGTATCCAATGATGGCAAGAGGCAACCCGACCAACCACATGACTCCCGCATCAATGAACATGACAAATTTCGATTTCCCTCCAGCACGAAATATGGAAAACAAAATCACGACAAAAATCCGGAGGGCGATTCTAAGACCAAACACATACATGACCGCGATGGCGTTTTCTATGACAATCGGATTGGTGTTTTGAAAAATGGAAACGAGCGGTTTGGCCAATAATGCATTGATCACACCTAAAACAATCGCGACCAATATGCCAAGACTAAGGAAATTGTCTCCATATTCCTTGGCTTTTTGAAAATTCGACCGTCCGAGTTCTTGACCGATCATCGCGCTTGTCGCAGTGGATAAACCCATTCCAACGACGAACATGATTGATACGACCGTTTCAGCGATTCGGTATCCTTCATAAGCGTCGGTTCCAAGTCGATTGAAAATGACGACATACAGCGCAGTTCCAATTGCGAAAAGCGTCTCGTTCAACAAAAACGGAATCGTCCGTCGAACGATCGGAATTCCAAACGATGGATTCAGCGCCTCAAAAAAGTGTTTGGGTTTTGGTGTGATGATCTGCCGCGTTACAACCGCGTAGACAACATGAAATAAAAATGCTACGGATGTTGAAATGACAGTGGCGAGTGCAGCCCCTTGGATTCCCATTTTCGGAAAAAACCAGTGCCCAAAAATCAGAAAATAGTTCAAGGTCACATTGGTTGTCATGGCGATGAGGCTAACAAGCAACGGTATTTTTGTTTTTTGAATGTTTCGATACGCAACCGCGAATGAAAAGGACAACATGTTCGGAATATAGGAAAGCGATGCAATCCTCAAATAATCATTGGCAATCGCGACTGCCTCAACATCCGAACTGAAAAGCGATAAAAGGGGTTCTCCGTGGAACAATCCCAAATAGGTAAACACGCCAGAAATCAAAAGACACATCATTGTCATCAGTGAAAACGACCGTTTGATGTTGTCTTCCTCGATTTTTCCCATGAATTGTGCGATATACAGACCCACCCCGATGTTAATTCCAAAAATGATTGTCCCGGCAATCATGCTCATCTGACTTGCAAGACCAACACCGGCAACACCCCTTGGAATCGACCCCACCATCACGGTATCAACGATCCCAAACGTCGTTAAAAGAAGTTGTTGAATGACGATTGGAAGTCCGATTGAAAATGTTCTTTTTAAAAACGCCTTGTCGCTGAATGCTCGCATCATCAAGGGCGTCCTCCTTCGAAAGAGTGAGGTTCGCCATTGTCAAATTCTTCCTTTAAAAGGGCATAACACAACGAATCCTGCCAAATTGGATTTCCCAAGTCATCCCATCTGAAAAAAATGTTCTTGATTTCCATCCCTTCCCGACGAAATCCACATCGTTCCAATAGACGCCATGAGGCGCTGTTATCCGGATGGCACTTGGCAACAATACGGTGAAGTCCCATTTCTCCAAATCCTTTTTTCAACAAACACAAAACGGCCTCTGTCGCATATCCTTTTCGATGGTACTTTTTATTCAAAACGTATCCGATTATGTAGGTAAGAATCCACTTTGGTCCATGGGGACTAAAATACAAGTTTCCAATCACTTTGTTTGTTTCTTTTAAGCAAATCGCCAAAAAAAATGGATCCTTCGAACGACGCCTTGCTTCATCGACACATTGGTCGAACGTAAAAGGAGGATAAGGTTCGTAACGGACCACATCCGGATCGGACAAGTATTCATGCAAATCCAGTGCGTCGTTTTCGTGAAACCGACGCAACATCAATCGGTTGCTTTCCATAACATCACCCGAGCGTAATTATACTAAAATAGACCCCTCTATGCAATAAAAAAAAGAGAGACTTCCGTCTCTCATCAATGCATGTATTTTGCGATTTGACTTGCCAATCGGCAATTATTGAAAACAAGTTTGATGTTCGAGTCCAAACTTCTTCCAAGAGTCAGTTTTTCGATTCGAGCCAATAAATAGGGGGTTGTCTCCTTGCCTTTGATTCCTTCTTCCTCCATCTTTTTCAAGGCTTCGAAAATGGCGTTGTCGATTTCCACTTTCGAAATTGAATCCTCATCGGGAATCGGATTCGCGATGACCACTCCTCCGCGAAGTCCAACATCCCACTTGGCCATCAACATCGAAGCGATTTCTTGAGGCGAGTCCAACCGGTAATTCACGGAAAAATCGCTTTCCCTCGTATAAAAGGCCGGAAGCATAGAAGTCTTGTATCCGATGACGGGAACACCTTTGGTTTCCAAATATTCAAGCGTCAATCCTAAATCGAGGATAGATTTCGCTCCCGCACAAACAACCGCTACATTGGTCGTAGCGAGTTCCTCCAAATCCGCGGAGATGTCGAATGTCGTTTCCGCTTTCCGGTGAACGCCTCCGATTCCTCCCGTTGCAAATACCTTGATGCCAGCAAGCGACGCGATGAACATCGTTGCAGAGACGGTCGTTGCCCCATCTTCTTTTTTCGATAGCAAGATTGGAATGTCTCTTCTTGATGTCTTGATCACTTCAAGTCCTTTTTGTCCGATATGCCGAATTTCCTCTTGCGTCAATCCCACCTTCATCACACCGTTGAGGATGGCGATGGTGGCGGGAGTCGCGCCGTTTTCACGAATGATCCGTTCAGCCTCAAAGGCCGTCTCCACATTTTTCGGATACGGCATGCCATGGGAGATGATTGTTGATTCCAAAGCGACGACGGGACGGTTCTCATCCAACGCTTTTTGAACGTCCGGATGGATGGTGATGTATTTTTTCATAAAGATCTCTCCAATCAGCAGTAAGTGCCTCGTGACACGCGGATTCGCTCATAAGGGTGATGGCTGCGATTTTTTTCGCCGTTTCAATCGCCTCGGAAACATTTGTTCCACGGGCATGCTCGTATAAATATCCCGACAAAAACGCATCACCCGCTCCGTTTGCGTTTACAATTTTTGACATGGGGGTGACCGCGCTGTTTTTGATCAAGGATTTTTCGTTGAAAAAGACATCTTTCTCCCCGTTTGTTATGATGACTTGGCGAATACCTTTCATCATCAATTCAAAAACAAGAACGGTTTCTTCGAAACTGGTGCCTTTAGTCATAGACAGTGCTTCAATATAATTGCATTTGAGTGTGTGAACAAAAGGGAGAATCGGAATTATCTTTCCACTTTTTTTGGTGGATACCGCATCAACAACAATTTCCTTGTCTCGATGCATCATGCATATGTGATTGAGGGTTTTTTTGGACAAATTTGCATCCAACACCAATACATCGAAAATGTCGATGTAGTCCTTTTTCGTAATCAAGTATTCCGGTGTGATCGCATCGATCGTCTCCATATCCGAAACAGCGACATAAAGATCCCCGGATGCGCCATGGACCGCAAGATACACTCCGCTTGGGGCATTACAAAAGATGGAATGACCATACAACAATCCAAGCTTGTCGAGGTGATTTTTGATGATGGTGGCAAATGCATCGTTTCCGATAGCCGTGAGAAACTCCACGCGAGCGGTGAGTCTTTTCAAGTTTTCAGCGATGTTTTTTCCGACACCGCCGATGTGGACCGAGATGCGTCCTCCATTTGAATCCTCGGGACGAAGGGGTGTTGCGGTTTTTCCGATGATGTCGACATTGGTCGCACCGATGACGAGGATGGATTTCATTTGATTCCCTTTCCGATGACAAAACCGGCTACTTTGGATAAGATGTACAAGACGGATAACTCCTCCTTCGACCACGTATGCTCATCGTCGGAACAAAAACCGATGTAGCCCATTTTCTTCCCGTTTACAACAATCAACCCTTCCGCGATGCTTTCGATTCGGAAGAAAGAAAGAGATTTTCCGATTTTCTCACTCATATCTTTCTTATCGGTTGTTGCGATGCCGTATTCATCAAACCGCGAACCATAGTCATTAAAGAATATAGCGGTGTTTTCCGTGACGGTCATTGGTTTGTATCGGGTATTTGCTGTCCATTCCATTTGTTTTCGAACTTCATATCCCAAATCTTCAAACAAATAAATCCTTGGAATATCAAGATGAACCCCGGTCAATTCAAGGGCTTCCATTAGTGAGTCGTACACATCCATCCCCGAGGAGATAAGTTCGAACAAGTCAAAGACGAATTTGGAATTTGTTTCGCTAAAAAACGTGTTGATGATTGTTTTCGTATCAAATTTGGTTTGCATCGGAATCAAATCCGGAGATTTTTTACTGAAGGTTTGAAGAAGCGTACTCGCCGGAACGGGCTTTCCAAAAAAGTATCCTTGGATGTTGTAGCAGCGATATGAACTCAAGATTGCGAGCTGAACATCGGTTTCAACGCCTTCGGCGACGACTTCCATGTTGAGTTCTTTTGCCAAATTGATGATGTTTTTCAACATGATTATGCCAGCAAAATCATGTTCGGCCGCAGTGATGAACGACCGGTCGATTTTCAAGGTATCAAATCGGAGTCTTGTCAAATAACTTAAGGCCGAGTATCCCGTTCCGAAATCGTCAAGAGCGAATGTGACTCCGAACTCTCGAAGTTGTTCCATTGTTTCAGCGACGATGTCAAACGAACTGATCAAAATGCTTTCGGTGATCTCAAACTGAATCATACTCCCCGGAATGTCGTATTTGTCCAAAATCTGCTTTACTTTGGTCACATAATTTTTTTGAACGAGTTGTTTTGTTGAGACATTGACGTTGATGCATTCGAAATCGGTGTTCATCATCCGAAGAGTCATCAATTTTTTACACACATCTTCCAACACATAAAATCCCAAACTACTGATAACGCCCATGTCTTCGGCGATCGGAATAAAATCAGAAGGGGGAATGAAACCGAAATCTTTGTGGTATAAACGAATCAAAGCCTCTGCCTTGATATACTTTTGCTTGGTGATGTTGTAAATCGGTTGATAATAAACGGTGAAATGGTTTTTCTCAATTCCTTTGAAGATAATTTCATTAAGTTGGTTTTTCCGAAGAATGTCGTCTCCGATCGTCTTTTCATAAACGATGAGCTGGTTCTTCCCTTTTGTCTTTGCATCCGACAAGCAAAAGTCCACTTTACTAAGCAAATCATCGGTCGTCGTTCCCGATTTCGGATAAGCAATCATCCCAATGCTGACGGTTCCCTTGTATTCAATGTCTTCAATTTGCCATTCACTATTAAACCGCCGTTGAATTTTTCGAGCGATATTTTTCCCCTCCTCGATGGAGGCATTCATTACAAGCAAAGAAATCTCATCGCCACCGAATCGGTATATGTTGAACGATTCATCCATTCCATGCATGAATTTGGAAACCTCTTTCAAATACATGTCCCCATATTCATACCCGAAGGTGTTGTTGAAAATTTTGAAACTGTCTAAGTCAATCGTAAGAAGTATTCCTTTGTTGCTTTTCAAGGAAAGAACGTTCGTCAAGTCACGAATAAGTGCTTTTCGATTTGGAATTTCAAGAGAACTGTCGTAATACTCGAGAGTACCTTGTTGTTCAAAAAACAATTTGTCGTTTGTCACATCATCAACAACGACCAAGACTTCGTTTTTCCCTGTTTCCGATCGGATTTTCGAAAAACTATGGTTGGCCCATGTCTTTAGCGTGGTGTTGAACGTTTGAGTCTTGAAAACATCCGAGTAGTTTCTTACCTTGCCACACCCACAAAAGGCACAAGGTTGATCTTGCTTTTCATCCTTTAGTGTTTCATGACAAATCCCCCCGATCATCAAATCGGGGTATTTTTCAAAAGCAGTCTTGTTCGCATAAACAATCTCCTTCGTGTCGCAATCAACGATGTAAATGACCGATCTGCTTGTCTCTGCAATCCGGTTCACGATGTCCTTCGAAGGTGCGAGTTCTTTCATGAGAGGTTCAAGATCAATCAACTTAACGGCCTTTTTATAATAATGCAAAGCATCAATCGGAACGTCGTCGCAATCAACTTTTGTTCCACTGTTTTCAAAGGATACAAATCCATGAATGGAGGATCCTTCTTTGATTGGAACAAACAATGCGCACATGATGGCATGGCGTTGGACCATTTTTTGAAGAAGTGGGTTTTCTCCGGTTGACTTTCCAATCAACAAATGGCTTTCTTCTTTTATAGCAGTTAGTATTTGAAGGATTTCATTTTGATTGAAATCATTCTTGAACTTGTCCAAAGAAGGGTTCGCCTTCGCCCCCCATGAAAAAACATTGCGATACCCTTCCATCCCTTCGGCATAGACAAACGCCTTTTCAAAACCGCTCAAGAGGGAGAGTTCTTCCAAAATTTTGCCAAAGGTTGCGAGCCTTGGTTCGTTTCCTCTCATGATTTTTTCTACTTTTTCAAGCACTTGCTTTTTTTCGGTTGCTTCCATACTCACCAGGCCTTTCAATGGATAAATTGTTCTCCTTTATTATACCACATTTGCTTTTTTTTAGAAGAGTTTTAAAAGAAAACCTTGTCCGCAAAAAACGACGGACAAGGTTTTTGTTAGTCTGATTTTCGGATTAATGTTTCAAATTGATATTCAACCGCTAATTCTCCCATTTGAACGTTCAACGTCGTTTGAAGCACGACATCCTCGGATTGAGGGATTATTTTATAAACACCTTCATTGAGTTTGACGAGAATGTCCATTCGGTCTACCGTCCATGTGAAAACCGCATTTGAAAAGTATCGTTGAAGGATGTATTCTTTTTGGACCATATCGATGAAATCGAACCATCGTTGGTCATTTCTCAAATAGGCAGGACAGTTTTTTTGAGAAAAATCATAATGTTGTTTGATGTTGTTGATTGTCAGATTGTGTTTGATCAATAAATGTGCGACTAGTTTTGCATAGTTTCGAAGCGCGCCTTCGTAATCCCCGTCTTCGTTGATGCACATTTCGATGCCGATGCCGTTGGAATTTCCATGGGTGAACAGTCCAGTTCCCCCACCAGCATGCCAAGCGATTTCGTTGTCCGGTATGTGATGGAAAATTCGATAGGCATCGACCGTATAGTGCCAAGAGGACGATGCGGGATTGCTTATTTGCTTGTTCAACATGATTTGATTCAATTTGATGGCGTCATTTCCAGCTTGAGGCATCCCCGATTCATGAATCACGATCCAAAGGACCTGATCGGGATTGGTCATCTTGTAACCTGGAAACATATTGGCATCAAGTTGGGCTTGGGTTAAGGGTCTTTTAATGCCCGATGTCATTTTGCTTCGATCCGGAACAATATCCGAAATAATGGCAGGAGCTCCTGGATGAAAAAGATTCAACACACCCCAAGTCTCCCTTGGCATTTGGTGTTCGAGCCACTCAAGACGAAATTCGTCGATGTTATTTTCTGTGTATCCATCGATTGATGTTTGAATGCTCCGCATTCGCACAGTATTTCCGGATTTTATCAATGCGTGAAATGTAATGTCTTGTGACAGAATCGGTTTCGTAATCCGACCATCCAACGTCACAACCCCCGTTACGTTGCTTGACCATTTGATTGTTCCGCCGTATGTCGGATGGGTGTTTGGAAGATGACGAACTTCCCCATTGAACAAGGAATCAATTTGGTCTTCAAGCCAATCATAGATCAAATCTCGTATTTCTCCATCGGTCAATTTCCCCACCAGAACATCATATGCGTAATATTGACTATTTCCTGCATGTGAAATTTCGATGGTAAGTTGCACGTTTTGGTTGTGCATGGATCGGAAAACAACGCCTTCGTTTGTCATGATGGTCTCATCGGATGATTCATAACGGATGAGACTCTCAATTGTTGGGTGTGAATACCGAAACGATAAATTTCGATTGGTTAATGGGCTCAATCTACCACGCACATAATCCCACAATACATCAAAATTATCCGAAGTTGCTTTTCCGGCCCGAATGGAATATGAGAAAGTTTTGGTCTCATCTGCAATCGTGACAAGGGCGTTCAACGTGATGTCAATGGGTTCATTAATCGCGAAATATCGACCTTTCGAATCCAAAATTTCCGGATGCGATGAGGACCACGAGATGGAAGCATTCATGAGAAGGTCTTCCTCAGGAAGAATCAAACTCTGGTCAATCGCAGCAGGTATACGTTCATCAAGCATACGTTCCATCGTCTCCCATGGATTCACATCATCGGACGGATCAACCACGACGCATCCAGCGATCAAAAACCCCGTCGCGAAAACGATAAACAATGAAAGTATTCGTTTCATAGAACTCCTAATTTTTATTGATTAATTTTTTATATTGCCAATTGGAGTAGTTGAACGCTTCGAAAAATTTCTCGCGCGGTTCTTTTTGTTCATACAACACAGCGTCTTCAATCACATAATAGCGAATGTTGTAATAAAATTGCTCGGTTCGTATTCCGGTTAAGAATTTGTCTTTTTTTAGCATTTTTTCCAAAAGATCGGTTTTATTCTTAGCAACAATCAACATCATGTAGTTGACTTCGTTTCCTTTTGCGAGTTCATTGTGTTTTTCGATAAACCGTTGATTGACATGATCAATCAACGTTCCCATTCCTTGTTTGTTAAAGTCTTGGAATTTCGCATACAAAAACAGATTCACTTTGTCATGGTCCAGTTTGGACAAAGCTTTCGCGGAGAAATTTCCATCTTCCTCAATAAAAAATTCCTTGTACTGTCCCACTTGAAGATTGGTTTCGATGTCTTTCACAAAATCATTGAAATCCGTGAGATTCATCCCTCTTTTTTTAAATTGTGCGAATCTTTTCAAAAACATACGTATCCTCCCATAGGCTCCGAATTTTTCTATTTGATTTGGACCGACAGCATGTAGTCATATCCCGAAATTTTGGATGAATTGATTTTCTTAAAAAACTCAAATCCGTTACCTCGTTGTTCGATTGAAAGACGAAGATGCAACAAGGCAATTCCGATATCGATTTTGTTCCAATTGTTCAAAGCCAATACCGATAATCCCTTTTTGTTTCTATATACGTCAAATCCATCTTCCGACTTTTTAAAATACCATGGTTGACTATTCACGGCACTTGGCGCGAGTCGTACCGGTTGCATCAACGGTTCATCCTCAGAATCCGTGATTTCGGCAAGATTTTTACGTTTGAAATCGGAAAGTTCCCTGACGGTTTCATCCAAAGGATATCCGACTGCGATCATGATTACGAATGAATACTTTGGTTTTGAGACAAACGGAATGGCTAAACCAACCCAGCAGCTGCCAAGGCCAATCGACTGTACGTACAAATCCAACTGTTGCAACACATACCCAGCATTAAGCAAGTATCCGTTTTTCTTTTCCGAAAAAATCGCCAGATACCTAGGTGCCCAGTTGTTGCTTGATTCGTTTTTTTCAAGGAATCTCACTTCGAATTTGACATCTTCAAAAAGAGGTTTCACACTTTTGATGGCCTCCTTGATTTTTTCAATGGTGGTCGGATCCAAATCATCCTTTTTATATCTTCTAACGGATTTTCTTTTAAACATGGTTTCATACAACATGGCGATACCTCCCGATTATCTCTTGTCTTTCTTGTATTATACCACATATTCCTCAAAAAATTAAGTTTTTCCTGATTTTTTTCGCTCGTGACATAAGGACACCCCTTTTAAATGAAAAGGCCGTTCCGATTGCTCGGAACAGCCTTGTTTGATACGAGGTTATGCGGTTGGGTTGTTTTTCACAAAACGAATGTTATCGACGTAAATGTGTCCACTCGTCGTGGTATTTAACAAGTTGTATCCAATCGCAAATTGTGTAATCTCGGATGGAGTCTTACCCCAGTTGGAAACCGGGACATAGACATATCCACCGCTTGCGGGCAGGTGAGAAATGTCAACCAGTCTCGAATCCTGACTTGCAACCCAATACATCCAGACATAGACGTTGGTGACAACACCGTCGCCTTTGATCCAGAATGAGAAATAACCAAATTGATTCGGAACTGAAGGGATGTTGTTCTTTGTGCGAAACAAATCCCATCCAGTGACGGCGTGCTTACCAAATTCCAACTTAATTGCGCCATGTCCCAAAATGCCTTCTTGTGCGAGCGACACGTGAGAATCGTTGTGACTTGCAGTAGCGTTCGGAACGCGGTGCCAGTAGACGGCTTCCAACGCAGCTTGGTCAGCGTACGTGACGTGGTCAATTGCAAATTGTGTTGGTTCGGGAGGAGTTACGAATGTCGGAAAACCATAAATCTTGACTTCATCAAGGTTCATTCTACTGTTGTTGCCGACAGCTCCAGTAAAGAGGAAACGGAATCGGACGGTGGATTGTGCTGTTATCTCTGCAGCAATCAAGTCAGCATGGTTATAGTCCAACGTTAAGACCACTTGTTGCAAAGCGGCGGTTCCTGCTGTCGGAGTCATGATGGTGATCCAATCAGTTCCGTTTTTGGAAACTTGCACAGATAGCAATCCTTGCGTCAATGTTCCGTAGTGGGCATATTTAAATGAGATTTTTGTTGCGTTTTGGTAGCCAAACAACATTGTGGCATAACCCGGTGTGTCAGCAACATTCATCCGACCACGAATTGACCATGTTCCTTCTTTTTTATCGTCTGCCAAATTTCCAATTAAGGCGTCGTACAAAGCCCATTCCTTACCATCAAGGACAACATTGCCAAGAGTGTAGGATCCTTTTGGACTTGTTGCTCCAACTTCGAATCCGGTCTCATACAAAACAATTTCAACAAGCGGATCAAGATGCTTCACGGTAACGCCCAAGTGTAAGTTGTAGGTTTCTTGTTTCAATCCGATGATTGCAATCAAGGATACGATTTTATCCTCAGCGACATGAGAGACATATCCGGTCGACACATCAATGACCGCCCAATTTTCATTTGTTGTGAGCCAAATAATGGATGTTCCGAATACAGGGTGTGTTAGTGGGAAGTTCATAATGGATCCCATATTGACTTCGCTGTTATCGATTTCCTCCAACCAAGCTTGAACCTTTGCCACTTTGAAGGCATCGGTCATAGTGATTTGAGCTAAACTTGATAAGGCGATTTGTGGATTGGTAAACCATCCAATCGGGGCTTTTTCGATGCTGATGACATCGCCCGCCTTCAAACTTTGGAACAATGCTTTGATCGCATTGAAATCAGCGACTGCAGCATCAACTCGGATTGTGATATCGACCGTTCCGTTGTTGACGGTGACATTATATCCGCCAGTTCCAATCGATGGAATGGTGACGATGGTGAGCGGTCCAGCGTTGATAAGTTTTCCTTGGTTGGCAACGACAGCCTCAAGTGCCCAATCGGTGATTGCCATCGCATCGGGAAGTGGTTTTCCAGTTCCCATGACCGCAAACACTGTGATTTGGTTGGCTTGGATCAATCCGTTTGCAACAGCAGCTTTCCCCATGACGGCAACTTCATTGCCGACAACAAGTCCTGCTTGTTGGCCAACCGGAATCCCGGTGACATAAATCGCAGCCGTTGCATCTTGAACGAACGCGTTTGTTCCGATGACGGCAGTCACGATTCCTTTAAAGTAAACGTCCTCACCAACAAGCGTGTCTCTTGCTTCCAAGACGGTACCCGGATCGGCAAGCGGTTTGACGGTGACGTTGAAGATGACGGTTTTTACTTCCGCTCCGACGGTGACGGTCGCTTTGATTGCAACTTGTGTATCTTCGAACACAAGTCCGAATTCACCTGTTGCAGCGTTGAAGACAGCCCCATTGGTTCCGACACCGACATACTCGATCGTTCCACCGAGTGTCGCATGCGTTGCGATATAGTCTGATACATCCTGGGAGAAGAAGATTTCTCCGCTGTATTCATCGGCGACGAATTCCGCAATTTCAACAGCTTTGGGATAGTCGATCAAATGTTGCGCAAGTGCAGTGTTGAAGTCTGCTTCAACAAGGAAAGACGGTGTATACGTGGAAACCCCAACAAATTGAGTCGGCAACAATTCAAGCGATGCCGCATAGTAGTTGTTTTGGGCATTGATCAAACTGTTGGTCGCATTGGTGGTTCCGCCGTTGTTGACAAACGCTGTCGGAGGAACAAAGCGGAAGATGTTCCAATTGATGTTGATTTCAAGTTGGTCGGCGGTCAATGCATAGTAGCGTTGTGGACGAAGCGCATTGCTTCCGCTTGCACCAAAGGCGATGAAATCGTTATACATGATGTCAATGACCATCTTCGTTCCCGTGTGTACTGCGTTTTGAATGTTCATGATACCAAACGATGTCGTACTGGTTGCCAGTTCTGAGAATTCATTGTTGATGATCATGATGTGGGTTGCGGTGTAGCGATAGATTCCAATCGGGTATTGTTTGAAGTTCGTGAATGTATTGTGATCGATTAAAATCACTCCCGCTGCGCCAATCCCGGTGCTTGCCGTTAACGCACCGTTGATGCCGGTGTTGTTGGTTCCTTCGAAGCGGATTCCATCAAAGAAGCCGACAAATTTGTTTCCAACAATTTCAACATCCCTCGTGTTGTTCATGCGAATCGCACGTCCGGATGTCATTGTCGTATCTTCAAAGAAGTTCGCGACGATTGTGATGTTTTCAAATTCGGTTCCAACAACCAAACTATGGAGATGGAATACATCGGCAGGCGATCCAGCAAAATGATTGTGTTTCAAGGTGACATGTTTCCATGCGATGGTCGAATAAATTCGGCCTTGGCCTGTGAACTTGAGACCTTCAATTGTTGTGTTTTCAACACCATCGGCATTCGAAATGATGCCGGTGACAATTGCTTCCGGTACGCGGTTAACGAGATCGGTGACCGGACTGAAGGTCGCGTTCGGGCCTGTGATCGTCACGTTGCTTTGCTTGATGATAAATGCGTCGGAATAGGTTCCGGCATCTACATAAACAACGGAGTTCGCACGAATTGCATCTTCAGCAAGTTTCAATGTAGCGAATGCGTTCTTGCCGACGATGTATGCTTTTCCACCATAAAGGGCGGTGTCCCCTGCATTCATTGTAGCAACGGTCGGCGAAACCAAAGTTCTAGAAAGGTTGACGAGTTGTTCGACTTTCGTCATGGCAAGTTGCGGATTGTTGAACCATCCAACATTCATTCCAACGACTTGGACCATATCTCCGACCACGAAAGTTGCAAGGTATGTCTTCATCGCTTCAAACGTCGAAGTATACCGGTCAACTCGGATTGGGATATCAAGCGTTCCGTCAGTCAACACGACCGAGAACGAGCCGGTTCCCATCGTCGGAATTGTCTTGATAGTCAACATGTCGATAGAGATCAGTTTTGAAATATGCGGTTGAAGATCAAGCGGAGCAATCGAGGTCGCAACCATCGGTGCGGGTAATGCGTTCCCCTCAGACAGCAACTCAAATCCCGTCACGGAAGAAACTTGTGGAAGTCCGCTATACGTGTCTCTCTTACCAACAAGAAGAACTTCATTTCCGGGAATCAAATCTTCGTCATACGGACCAACATTGTATGCATAGAATGCGTTTGTTCCATCGGTTAAGAACAGACTGCGTCCAATGACATTGGTGATGATACCGGAAACGATCATATCCGTTCCATTTGTCAAAGCAAGTGCTTGAGGAATGGTGATTTCAAGGGCATAATTGATTGTCCATTTTGCATAAACGGTGATGTTTTCTGCTGGCATTGTCGCAAAAGTATAGGCTTGCGTCAATTCAACGTCGGAGAACCATCCGGCAAACACATAAGATCCTCTGGTTGGTGCGGCGGGTGCCACAACTTCAGTCATATAATCTTGCGTGATTGGGGTGATTGCGCTACCACCATTGGTGTTGAACGTGATGGTGTAAGGATTCGGTGTCCATTTTGCGTACACCGTCACATTGCTTGCGGGCATGATTCCGCCGTCAGCAATCGTCGTTAGTGCCACATCGGCATACCATCCGGCAAAGGTGTATCCATTTTTAGTTGGAATGGTATCGGGAAGGGTGTACACTTCATCATATACAACCGGAAGCGACGCTACTACGGATCCTCCATTGGTTTGGAAAATCACTTGGTAGGTGTTGATGTTCCATTTCGCATACAATGTAATGTTTGCTGCTGGCATTGTTGATATGACATAACGGACCGTCAAGTCGATATCGGAATGCCATCCTCCGAATGTGTATCCGGATTTTGTAGGATGAGGACTACTAAGAAGCGCCATATAATCTTTCGTGATTGGGGCGACTGCGCTTCCACCATTGGAGTTAAACGACATGGTGAACTGATTGATCGTCCATTTTGCATAAACCGTGAAATTTTGACTCGGCATTTTTGTCAAGTTCATCGGCTGCGTCAATAGCGGATCTAGGAACCATCCTGCGAATGCATAGCCGACCTTCGTCGGTGTCGGCAACGTGGGAATCGTCGCATCAAAGTCTAGCACGACCGGATCCGGTTGGCTTCCTTCGTTGCTGTCAAATGATATCGTATAAGGATCGACCAACCATTTTGCGAACACTTCGACACTAGCTGCAGGCATTGTCGTTAATGTCGCTACCGTTGTGAGGGCCGATGTCGTATACCATCCGCCGAAAGTGTATCCATCTCTAAACGGAGTTGGCAACGTCACCGCGGCTCCAAAGGCAAGCATCATTGGGTTGATGGCAACACCACCGTTGGTGTTGAGCGTCAACACGTACGTTCCCGGAGTCCATTTCGCATAGAGCGTAATTTCATCCTGGAGCAAAGTTGCGGGGTCAAAGGATGTGGTAAGGGCGGAATTCAAATACCAACCTTCGAATACGTACCCATCCCTGACTGGTGTTGGTAGCGTAGCGGTCATTCCTTGACCCGCTTGAATGCTTTCTATCGCATTCCCGCCGTTGGTTTCAAAATTGACCGTGACCTGTGGAACCGTACATCCTGCAATGAACAATCCGAAGGCCAAAAGAGAAATGGCGAATAACGATTTCCGGAAAAACTTCATAAATACCTCCTTATGTATATTTACCCGTATTCATCTCTATTGTACCATAATTTGAGAAAAAGACAAGATTAAAACTTGAAATATCCCTTCATTTTGGATTATTTTCGAAAATTTATGAAAGACTTTTCAAAGAAAAAAACCCTCCGAAGACGGTTTCTTTCATTTTATGTCAAATGACTTCAAAAATAGCATGTTGGAAATTGCCAAAGAACCTTTCCACCATGTTTTCGCTATCTCAAACTCCACATCAAACATTCCCCATCGCCAAGGAATATCCCATACTCCATCGTCGCATCGCGCGTTTTTGATGAATTCGACTTCTTTTGTGACAAGATGATGCATTTCTTTATAACCGATGCTTTCCTTTGATGTGATGTACTGCGACGGTTTTGCACAATAAGTGGTTTTCCAAAGTGACTCGTCTTGTTCAATCGATTCCACCATCGAATGTATCAATTTTTCAACATAAGTTTTCATTGAAATGTCTTTTATGTTTTTTTCAAAAAGGTTCTTTGCCAATTCCGAATGACAACGCAACAAATGCATGTCGAAGGGTCCCTCCAAATGCATGAACGAGTCGATCGCCTCCGAAGCAATTTTAATTCCAAAACGCTGCTCGTTGCTTGAAGCGTCCGAATGTTTGATCAAATATCCAGCAATAGAAGCGGTCGGATTGTATCCCCATTGATTCAACGATTCTTCGGAAAAAGACCACCATGGCGCTCTTGGATGATTGTTGTTGGATGGGATGATCGCCATCCATCGACCATCTCGGAAGTCTTTTCCACTCATAAGGTACTTTTTTATTCGTTCAATCATCGGATGGACCGCAACATCGATCTCATCCAAGATCCCAAGGGCGGTCCAAGTTTGAATCGGACTTGACATCGGATTCCAGCAATCCGGCTCCAACCCATGACCAAATCCTCCGTCTTCGTTTTGAAATTGCTCCAAACATGAAAGAACCGACCCCTTGTCCTTCCCTTCGAAATGGTAATTCCACCGGGCGAGATCAAGCGGTCGGGCAAATCGAATCATCCATTCTCTCGTCTTTTCAAACTCTTGATCCTCAAACACACAATGTGATCTCATGTTTTCAAATCCTTGTTGTTATAAAGCAAATATGCCATCGAATAGAAAATCCCAATCAAAAAGGCGGCAATGAAAAAGTAGAAGAAATCAACCCGTCCACTGTTGATCATATCCCTCGGTCGCAAGTATTCAAGCGGGGCGACATATCGCAAAAAAGACAGTCGCGTTGAGATATTCGAAAGCATCCCCAAAAAATACATGACGAAGAAAATGCCCAAGGCCGTGGAGGATGCTTTATTGACCGATCGCATCACGGAACTGAGTAAAATTCCAAACCCCATGAACGTGTATCCGATCAATAAATAGGAAACATAAATCCTAAGGATGTCCATGATGACTTCCATTGTAGCAACGCCTGCTTCCTTGTAGAAGACAGCAAGAACTCCCGTTACTACGGCTTGAGCCATACCAAAGATGAAAAACAAGACTTGAGCGGCAAACATTTTCTCAGCAAAAATCTTTGTTCGCGAGACTGGTTTCGCATACAAAAACTCGATGGTTTTTTCACTTTCCTCGGTGACGAGTGCTTTTGTCCCAAGCATGAACGCATAGATTGATCCGGCAAGCAAAATGTATTGGTGGCAATAAGCATAATATTCCATGATTTTTGTAAAATCGACCGCGACCATTCCAAGAGCTGCGAGCATCGCGGGAGGGAGCGTTAAAAGAGCGTCATTCAAGGATTCATACATCGGTTGGTAGGACGGGAAAAGCACAAGCAAGGCAAGAATGAACAACAACATGATGATCATCCATGTCAAAAACCCTTTGAACTTCAACTTGAGTTCCATTTTGAAAATGTTCATTGCTTTCCTCCTTCCGTATAATAGTCAATGAAGGCATCGGCAAGTTTTTTGTTTTCGATATAAATGTCATCGATCTGATACATGTACAAAGCCCGAAGAAGCTTGTTGATGCTTCCTTCGTATTCAAAGACGATCAACTGGCGATCTACTTCAAGAAACCGTCCTCCCATTTGTTGAATCGCCGAAATCGTGATGTCTTTCCCTTTGATTTTAATCAATTTGGACTTATTGAGCTGGAGGGTTTCCAGTGTTTTGATATCGACAATTCGTCCTTCTTTTATGATCGCAACGCGATTACAAAACCCTGGAACGTCTTC
>Ga0116204_1000781_pt1 | contig 18149 bp, 26 predicted proteins | sample LakKivwa52mmetaG_FD_94481 | JGI IMG/M metagenome (GOLD analysis project Ga0116204, IMG submission 94481) | Anoxic lake water microbial communities from Lake Kivu, Rwanda to study Microbial Dark Matter (Phase II) - Lake Kivu water 52m metaG | ecosystem: Environmental > Aquatic > Freshwater > Lake...
ATTTTTATATTCTAAAAACTTAATTATATTTATAGACCTGTGCTACCAAATCCACCAGTTCCTCGTTCGGTATCAGATAATTCATCTACACGCTCATACATATTAATATTTATGGGTATGGTTAGTAATTGTGCTATACGATCACCTTTAGAAATATTGAATATATCATCACCATGATTATATAAATGAACTTTAACTTCACCTGTATATCCAGCATCTATACAACCTGCACCAACTTCTATACTATTTTTTACGGATAAACCACTTCTGGACCATAACAACCCAACACATCCATCGGGTATAGATATCTTTAGATTTGTTGATACCAATTTAGATGATCTTGGACTTATAATAGTGTCCTCGTCAGAATACACATCTAATCCTGCATCAATATTATGATTTTTAAATAATTTACCAGACACTACTTTTCCTGATGTTATAAACCGTTGTGTTATTATATCTCTATCACGAGGTTTGTCTATATTATGAATACTAGTATGTTCTGATAAACATAATGGTTCCAAATTACTAATAACATTATTTAATTTATTACCATCTTTGTGGTGTATGATTACATCGGTGGTCAGTACATAATCATTTATTTCACGAGAATATTCCAAATACTCGAAGTCGTTTATGTCCTTTAAATATTCTTCATATACTAATCTATGAAATAATACAAAATCGTCACTAGTTCTATGTGGGTGTGTTATATTTCGAACTTGAATGTACCCGTACCGAGAGATTCTAATATCCGACTTGAAAGAGCTATTAAGTTCTCCTTTTAAACCATATTGATGATTATCTATTCCTATATATCTTTCGGATCTTTCTTTAGATGAACATGTTTTAGAACAACAAATCCTATCAGGGTTCTTCATTTTTTTTAAGTGAAAGGGTTTGATATGAAACCTTGTTCCACATATATAACATTCGACATTATTGTCCGCTTTATTGTTTTCTCCTAAACATTTTTTAGAACAACAATTTCCATCTTCTTTATATCGTGATGGGGTTACATTAAACGCTTCACCACATACAACACAATTAACTGTAATACTCATACACTCTCCATCATTATCGTTTTTAAACTCACCGAAAAGATATTTCATTCTTTCCTGGTGATCCATAGACATAATTTTATTTCGTTCGTCTTTAAAAAAATTCTCATAATTAATATTCAAATATATCACCTCTTTTTACAAAGCCCTTAAACCCGTCTGCGACCGCATCGGGCAAGTCTATTGTTCCGCACTTGGTATCGTAATGGTATAACCACATCTTCGATTTAATGGTATCCGGAAGAGTTTTAAGTTCGTGATATTGTGCATGTACACTCGCAGGATAATTTGCTAGCTCACAATCATGAAAAATAACATCTGCCTTATTAAAGAATGTTCGCATCTGATTAGGGTTCATTTGCGAATCACCTGTTATAAATATCTTTGATTTATTATTTTCCCACATCATAAGACCATAAGACGGAACAATTTTACGGTTATCAACAACATGTACAGTTTGTATAACATCAATATTTGCATCACCAATAGAAAATGACGAATTATCATTGAGATAATGTGTATCAAAATATGTTTCTAATGAGTTTACGCACCCTTGCATAGATTTCATCCCAGCACTTAAATTATGTTCCCACAAGTCTTCCAATACAGAATAATGACTATATAATTTAGGTATGTTTTGACCAAATGGAAATGTTGAAAAATATCTCTTAAATCCTATGTGTTCCAGTCCACCTGTATGATCAGAATGATTGTGTGTTATGAATATATTTTGAATACTATTTTCATCATACCCACAGTCTTCCAATGCCTCGGGAACAGTTCGTCCCGCATCAATAAGTAAATTAGATGTCCCAGATTCTAATAGAATATTTGAATGATAATTTTCTTCTCGTTTAGCAAATGCTGAACCTGATCCTAAAAATGTTAATTTCATAATAATCCTTTTTAAAAAATTTATATAAATATTTTTGAAAGCACAAAAAAATCTGTAGCATATCTTAGGAGGTGGCTATTGAGTACTATCAAGTTTATGCTGTGCTTTCAATGCGGATGTGGAAACATATCCGCATTTTTTATTAATATGGGTCTTTAGTTCCTGCTAATATTGCCGCTTTGTCCATTGTACTAGCAGTCCGTTTCCATGATTTCTTTCCATATTCATAATCGTATCCGCCTACAACCTCCCCGGAAATACCAGACATACTAAATTGTTTTTCCATAGAGTTCTTTGCACCACAATCAGGACAATCTATTGGTTCAGGTGTTCCAGTAGTTGCTCCCACAAGATATTCAGTTACGACATTACATGATTTACATTTATAATCAAAAAATGGCATCATTTCTCCAATCGTGAGTTATTATTATCAAATTTAACCGCAATAGTTTCAAATTTCCTAGTGATTGATTTTAAATTAGACATTATACTAGGGGCTTTTTTTAAATCTTGTGCTAATTCAGCAGATTTAGCAACCAAATGTTTTTGGTTTTTGAAATGCTCTTGATTTTGCTCTACAAACCTAACAATTAATTCCCCAAAAGAATTAAGTAAGTTATACATCAACCACAATATAACACCCATACCTAATAGTATTATGATATTCACTATTGTTAAAAAAATAATCATATGTTACCTTTCGTATATTCTTCATATTGTTTGATTGTCTCTTTACGATATTCATTATTTGTGACTAAATGATTCAATCTAGTTTCAAACGATTGCATATGTGTATCAAAATCCAATACATCGTGTGTACGGTATAAATCGTACATAGTAAGGTGTATATTCGATATCATAAATACTATTGCTTCATCCCATCCACGTTTAAAATCGGGATTATCAACATCATTTTTATTATCAGGAGTTTTATCAGTATTAATGTTTATATTTGGTGCGAATTTAGTCCCCGTCAATAAAATTAACAATATTGATAGTATTAATCCAACACCTATAGACACAACGGCTAACATCGCACTATCCATAATATCCCCTATATTAAAAAAATGTCTAGAGACGGTATCTCTAGACATTTGTTAAACTACACTATCGTTATTTAGGCAAAAACACTTCGTAGTTTTTAATTGCCTCGTTCATAATATTCACAGGATTCATACTATCAGGATTACCAAAGATGGCTTTCAGAATAGCAGGTGAGAATCCCGATACAAGAGCCGTATTTGCGGTTGTTGCTTTGGCAGGAGTTCCCGCATTACCATTGGTGTTCCAATAGATAATATTAGGAATGTCATACCCAGCATCTTTCCACATACCCAAGGCAGTTTCAACCACAGTTTTGTCGGAACTTTGTGCTCCCTGATTGAACTGCATATCAGATACAATAAGAAGATGTGTTGGCATCTGCTCTTTAGTTGCATTAAACATCTTGCCATATGTGACAAGAGTTTTAAGCGCCTTTGTTATATCTGTACACCCAACAGCACCGTTAAACATATTATGGTCATTAATTACTTCCGAAACATATGTCTTGTCCGACCAGTCAGTAAGAGTTGCCTCATTACAGAACTGCATATATTTACGGTAGAACGGATTGTCCTTACCGAGTTTATCAGAACAATACAGTGCAAGACTCTGTGACACATCTACCGCACGGATATCCCCACCAACGACACAACCCATAGAGCCGGATGTATCGGCAATAACCATAATACGAGACTGCGACTCCTCAAGAAAATTAGGAAGTGAAGCGAACTGCAAATCCTGTGCTTTCTTGTTAGGAGAGTTACGAATTGCACGAATGACATCATGCGGGAAAATTGCACCGGTGTTAATCTTTACAGACTTGTCACCTGTTTCAATTGCCTTTTCCAACTTTGCCTTATATTCGTTATACCGTTTGTCATCATTTCGACCAAATGCTGTATTATATCGTGCCATAGCAACCGAAGGAACCTTACTATAATCGATAGCATCGTACTCTTTCTTTGTCATAGAAACCTCAACAACACCCTTACGGATAGATGCCAACTTTCTACGATAATCCCCGATATCATTTATTTTACCATCAGAAATTTTACGCAGTGCCTTTAGAACTTTCTTATCCGCACGACTTGCCCACTTTGCGGCAAGGACACTTTCTGCCATAATTTCATTTGCCCATACTGTTGCGGCAACATTGGCGGTCTTATCGTTACTATACATAGATGCGAGGTCGTCCCATCGTCCATATTTCGGAACCTGGATAGCATTAGCAATCATCCACTCGGGAGCTTCCTCTGAAAGCCATTCCACGATAGAACGGAATCCTGAACGGTTTCCTGCTCCACCACGGGGGTCACGGAGCCAAAAAAGAAGCTTCATAGCAGTGACATGGTCACCTGCACGCCAAACCTCTTTAAAGAGCGAGAGAGCGGATGTTGATCCGTACATGTTAGATTTTCCAACAAAAAGAGATCCCGCCTTACCGAAGAACTCTACCGCATGTGTTCCTGCATGCTCGTAAGCATTTCCACCATTTCCACCTTTAATCATATTAGCCATGTTGCACTTCCTTTCAAAAAGTTAATAGGCTGTTCAAATAAGTCTACATAATATACATTATTTCAAATCAAATGTCAATAGTTTTTATTTTTATTTTTATTTTGGACGGGTGTCGTGTTTCCACGAAGCTAAAGCACCCGTCCAGATCACACTATAAAGAACAATCGTAATAAATATAATTAATTTTAAAATAAAAGTCAAGGTATTTATAAAAAAAATGGACGGGAGAATTACCCGTCCATCTAATTATAAATTTAATTATTTAATATTACAATTCTATATCCATTTTATTAATTAATTCTTCTGCACTTAATGTTATTAACGGTCGTTTACTTAAACCTTCCTCTATATTATTTCTAACAATATCATCACTAAATACATCTACATATTCATATGAGTTATCTATAGCCTCTAATACTTTTTGTTTTCCTGCCATATCTAAATCACTATAGAAAATTTCAATTATTTTATCCTTTGATGCGTCCTCTTCTGCATCAGCCTCAAACATATATCGTTCAACTATTGATTCTATTGTTTTCATTTTGTCTTTCATATTTATTCCTTATTCTGTTGCTTGAGATTTAGTTGCATTTTCGTATCCAGATCCTTTAACATCTTTAAACTTGGGATCGGCTTTAGAATTAAAATATACTTCGTGTGCCTTCGGTGTCACAAGAATTCTACCATCCATGCCTGGTCCATCATTAACAAATAATACTTTACCCTTATTATTATTCACATTAAATGATATTATAGACATTCCTTTTTTTTCTTCTTTTTCTGCACTATCATATTGTTTATATACTTTAAATTTTTTTAAAATTGTATTAAACTCGTTATTAGGAATATCACTTCGTTTTTTAAATTTGTTATATGTACCCATTGCTTTTTTCATTGCGACATCTCGAAGAGCCTTTAATTTACTATCCATTTTTAAAGAAGTTTTCTTAAACGACCCCTTGCTATTATGAAATTGTATAAATTGTTTAGGATTCATTTCGAAATTATTAGTAAAAAATTCTATACCAAGTTTATCCATACCAATTAAATATACATGTTGAGTATATTCTTTAATTTTTGTTGTATCGTGAGTATGTTTTTTATCATCACCTTGATTGGGTTTATCACCTTGATTGGGTTTATCACCTTGATTGGGTTTATCACCTTGATTGGGTTTATCACCTTCACCTGGAGTGGGTTCGTTATCTTCTTCATACATATAACTTTCAAAAGTATTTTCATTATCATCTTCATCTTCAGGGTTATCTTCATCTTTAATACCTATAACCAGTGTAGATACCATTCCTTTATTTGTCAACTTATAAGCTTTTATATCTAAAATATCAAAATCGTATTGTTTTGTGTCAATATCAAATGCTTTTATCAGATCATTAATACCCGCTTCGTATTCTTCTCTGCTTTCCTCTTCTTTAGGTTGTTTAACAACAACATCATACACTTGGTCAACATATACAGTTTTCATTTTTAAAAACTGTCTAGCAATAACACCATATTCTTTTTTATCTTGCACCCATTCAGTATATGATTTCCCTGCCAAGTTATTTAACGCCCCATATGGACCTTCTTTGACCTTATATGTGAATCCATTAGGAAAATATTTTGTAAGTTCTTTTGGGTTAGTAAGTTTAATAATTTTAGGGCGTTTTAATAAAGATTTTAGCCCTCCACCAATACCCTTAAATGTATTCTTTAACATATCATCAATAATGTTTTCTTCTAAAAATTGAATTTCGTCAATTTCGTAACTATCCATTATTGCTTCCATTAGCATATCACAATCATAATGAACAGAAAAAGAATCGTTCATTTCTTTTTTCTTATCGGACATTGCACGCTGAAGAATCCTATTAGTATATTCTCTATCTTCGGTTGGCATTTTTTGTTTAGACCACGAAGCAAATACCATCGGATCTGTTATTTTTCTAGGTTCTAACATATCCCATTTAACATTATTAAGAAACTTATATATTTCGCTTTTAGTTGAGATATTCCCTAAAAAGAATAACTTTACTGCATCCTCATAACTAGGTGTTCCTCTAAATCCTAATGATGTCCAATCGGCAACACTTTGAGAATCTTTATTTTTAAGTAAATACATCACACGTATAGGCTGTTCGGTTTTATTTGTATCCGTTCCGCTTGGTGGTGTTGTACTTTCATTAGATGGTTGGGGGGTTGTATCAACATCATTTGATAATGTTGTAATAGGTTCATCAGGTGTTGTTGTATACTGTGGTTTAAAATATATTTCAATACCTGTAAATTTAGGCATATTAATTTTTCTAACTTTTATAATATCATCAGAAAACTGACCACTTTTAACAATATCATTATATAGCTTATTATATATGGTATGACCGTTACGGGTCATATATCCAATGCTTCTGTATTTTTTATTTACTGGAACAATTTTAGGTGCATTTGGTTTTTGAGGGGTATCACCGTTGTCGGGTTGCCCGTCCTTACCTTTAGGTGGAGTTTTTTTTGTTTTTGTATTGTCATTATATGATGAAGGATCACCGGGTAGTTCCAATTGCATTAATTGTTTGTCTTTAGTTTCACCACCAAATACATCTTTTGTGAATTGAGTGACTCCTGCACCATCTGATCCACCCGTGCCAGATTCAATAAAATAATATTTAGAAAAATCCATATATGTTCCTTAATTTAATACTACAACATTTATATATCTATATTTATATATATTATTATGGCTTAACTAATAATATTCCTTTATTAGTCTTATCATGTGCTCTCATATCAGCATGTACCCAACTAACACCATCTTCGAGTGTAGTGATATACTTAAATGCGTCATGCCACGGATTTTTAATAATTTCGTTTCTGATATCTTGTGCTGGTACACCCGAAACTAAAAAGTCTACTGCTCTACCAAAAGAATGCTGAGAGTATTGAGAATAAAATGGGGACTTTGGTGTTCTTAATCCACTCCATTCTCTATCTTTACCAAATACCCAGTTATTGATAGTAATTGGCTTTCCGAAATACTCACGAATTTTATCCATTGTTATTAAAATACGAGCATCTATAAACCAAAGACTAGATTCTCCATACTTGGTGTATGTTGCCTTATCAACAAACTCTTGTGTCTTGAAATTTTTCGGAATGTAATATAATTCCGGTTTATTTTGAAATATCATTTTTTACTCCTGCAATATTATTATAAAAATGTTTAAATACTGTTGATCTATCAATATTATTCACACGTGCCAAGTGTAATACAAAGTCGTTTATGGAATAATTAATATATGCGTTCGCACAATTGTTACGGTTAAAATAATCAACTGTATTTATATTAGAATAATTAATCAACTTAATTTTTTTACTAATTTCTTGATTAATATCATATAAATGCATTATTGATGCTTGTTCCCACCAGTAGTCATGATTGATGAATTGTGTTTGATTATAAACTTCTGTTAGAAAATATGATGACCATTCAGTTTTACCTTTTATCAAAAATACACCAGAATTTATATTTTCCCACACATCCTTACTAATTATGACATTATACTTTTCATCCAATAAAGATTCAATTTTTATATCATGATTTAAAAATATAGCATCCGCATCAATCCACATAATCCAATCATAATTATTTATATGTTTTTGTATTGCTTTAATTTTACTCCATGCCGGATGACGGGTATCGTCTAGTGTATATGTGTAATTGATAAAATCGTATGAGTGAGTATCGCAATATTTTTTATTTATAGCAAATGTATATTTACTATATTCTAATATATTAGGAGTAGATAATGTTAATACTAATATTTTCATATAATCCTTATAAAAAGAGCACCATAAAAATCTTAATGGTGCTCTATTATTTATATATTTTTAATATACAGTTACTGTATTTTAAAGTCTATAACTTTTGGTTTTTCCTCTGGCTTAATAGGAATAGTGATAATTAACTCACCATTTTCCAATTTAACCGTTAGATTCTCGGAGTCCCATATTTTAGGAATTTTGAATGCAATATCAAATTTCTTTCTTGAAATATTACGACGAGCGTATGTATACTCTTTTTCGTCATCTTTAACTTTAAATTCCTTTAATGCGTCGTCAAATTTATTACCAAAATATTTGGTGTCCGATTTAGTGTTAGGTGTGTCAGAATTAATTCTTTTGATAGATAGAATATCATCTTTTAAATTAATACAAAAATCATCTTTTGTTGCCCCGGTTGCAGCGATAATGATTTGCTGTTCCGTATCATTGTATCGTTGATCGAATACAGGATAATTTAAACTGCAATCCTGTACAGGTCGGAAAAAATAATTGGTTGACATTGATTCTACATTGCTGAAAAGCAAGTCTACATCACGCATGAGATTCGTTAAATTTCTCATACATCCTCCTTGTGAAAGTTTTATTATAAATTAAAAATGCGAACTCTATTAGATATTCGCATTATTATTTATATATTTTCACAAATTAAAAATTACATTTCTAGATTATCGTCTGTGACTGGAACTTTCTTGCTAGGTTTAGGACTTTCATCTGAAGGTTCTTCTGAAGGTTCTTCTGAATCATCAGCAACAGGCTCTTCAGGTTCGTCCATTGGTACTTCTTCTGAATCATCAGCAACAGGCTCTTCGTCACCAAGTGACTCATAATAATCCAATGCAGCATCCCATATATCATAATTCGGTATACTATTCGCCGCATATTTTAGAATTGTTCCTATTTGTTCTTTCATACCAGGGGCATTTTTAATTAAATTATCTACCAATGCCTTGGGATCACCCTCAAATGATTTGTTAGTATCAGGCGTATCCGTTGGCTCTTCCGACCCATCAGAAGGCATCATTTCATCATCATTTAATACACCCTCCACTAATGTGGATTTAAGATAGTTTATAATTGACATACACACTCCAGATATTAATTTAATACACTATACATATCTATTTATATAAATTGTATGTTGTTCCAATTTCTCGGTTACGATTTAATGAATTTAATTCATTATTCACCAAGTTATCAGAAAATTCATAAAAATCGATAGTCTTTTTAGTTTTATAGTCGGACACTACATTACAATCCATGCAAATAACGCATCCATCACTAATATTATATGACACATTTAATGACCCGCACCCCTTACATATACTAACATTCATATTTAGTCCCCTATCAATTCATATATATTAAATGATGATTGATCGATATCCTGATGCTCTACCTCTATTTTAAATAGAAGATTTTTTAATACCTTGTGTCGTTGTTCTTGTACAGATATTGTCATTTCTGACATAGTTTTCCCTTCTTCATATTGAAGTTTAGGCATAGTTAATGCCTTAGAGAATGCAGAATCCCAATATTTATGATTTATTGGATTAGATATCCATCTTTTAAATTTTTCCATTCAATATTCCTTTTATTGGTCGATTTCATTATAAATTTCGGAAAATTTTATTTTATCTTTTTTATGTTTTGGGTTACGATTATAGTCCTTATCCGATTTAAACACTTTAGGTGTCTGTTTAGGTAACGGAATTCTATCCTTTATTTTTTTCATTTTAATTTCCATCTATTTTTTGATATTTCATGAAATACACGAATCATTTTACACCACTCTTTGTAGTAATCTTCAAATCGAGAATTTAATACTTCTTCTCTTGATGCTATAGACAACTGAAAAAATTTACTGTTATAACGTTGTTTATATTCCCCTAAAACTAGACCATTAAAAGCATTATATGTTCCATAAGAATATTCTTTAAATCCTCGGCATTTTTCTCTGGTGCACCGTAAACAGTTATCTTGTGGACACGACATTTCTGATGGAGCAGCAACATGATTCTCTAATAACCGGCATCTCATATATTTTTCACCTTCAGCAAATACGGCATCAACCATATTACAATGCATATTAACAACATTAACAAATTCTATTGACGATATGTGTAATGTGCCATTATGTAATTTTGTTTGTAGTTCTAGGGCATATGAAGTTTTTATATCTTCTATAATAGGCAAAATTCTGTCCATAAATACACTCATCTGTTTATGTAAAACTTTATATTTAAGTATATCATGTATGAAATAAATTAAAATACTTATAATGATACATAACATTGTGACAATGAACGCATTATCACCCTTGTCTAAAATAGTATTTAATATATTTAGGACTAAATCTTTTGTTATTTGCACAGTATCCCCCGTTAGTAATATATATATATATATTTATATATTATAATTATATATGAGAGATATGTAATGGAAGGATAATTATTTATATATTGTTATTATGGTTCCGTCGGAGCGTTTTATGTATTCTCTACTATCCCATAAGTGTTTAATAGAGAATCGGTACACAAGATATTCATAGATGTCCATTGCGAAATTTAATATTTTATTAGCCATATACCCACCTTGTTAATGTCTTATATAAATATATATAATTACAAGACATTTGTCAATAGTTTTTTAATTTAAATTATAGTCGCTATTTGATTCTGGTGATATGCGGATGTATCATCAATAATAGAATTATACATACGAGTAATTAATTTTCTAACTTGTTCATTATTTCGGAGTTCTTGTAATTTATCTATAATGTTTTTGGCAGTTCCTTTTGTAGATACATCAATATTATCTATATTATACTCGTCATCAAATAATTTATTAGTGTGTTTTGTAAGTAATACATTTATTAATTTATTTAATTTTATTATCTCTTCATTATTCTTAGGATCGAATTTAATATCATCTTCATAACCAATACTAGCATTATCTAATACTGTTTTTAATGAGTCTATTGTCAGTGATTTATTATTTTTCTTTAATAATAATAATGTGTGATATATTGCCGATAATCCGATATATCTGGCATTAAATATATCCGACAATCCTTCAACCAATTCAACATCTTGTTCACATTCTTTAATAAGAGTGACTAATAACGCATCAATATTGATTACTCGGCTTGTGTTGTAATAATCTTTAAATCTCATAAGTATCCTTTATTTTGGTAGGCATGGGAGGACTCGAACCCCCGACATCGGGATTAGAAATCCCGTGTTCTATCCATCTGAACTACATGCCCACAATTATGGTAGAGAATGTTGGATTCGAACCAACGACCTATTGCTTGTAAGGCAATTGCTCTATATACCAACTGAGCTAATCCTCTAAAGTTTATGTTTTACAATATATATCACATTCATCACACGCAGATATTATCGGACTTTTTAATTCGTCCAAAAATATTGTGACTAGTTGTTTTTCTAAACCTTTATTTAAGGTCCGTATCATTTCAAAATTTTTATCAAAATCTTCTTTATCACATATGACACCATCAACAAAACAGTGTCCTATAAACAATTTCTCATCTTTTGGTATAAATAGGAATTTTAAATCGTTTAACGCTATTATTCCCTGGTGTTTCCAACGACTCAATATTGTCTCCTTTGTGAGGATTTATCGATATATAAGTATTTATATATCATCTCACATCAGATTAACTATTAATTTTGTATTTTGGAAATAAAAACGGAGTGTACGAGAATCGAACTCGTGTTAGTAGATTGACAATCTACTGTCCTAACCACTAGACGAACACTCCAAAGATTGGTAGGGATAGATGGAGTTGAACCACCGACAACCGACGTATCAGATCGGTGCTCTGACCAACTGAGCTATATCCCTATTTAAATTAATATGATGATGTTATAGGATTCGAACCTATCAGTATATGCACATTGCGGCATAGTGACTTGTTTGATTGAAATCCCCGTATATGCATTTACGGATAATAACTCCCAATCGCACTTCCCTGGACCTTAACATATCGTCTCGTGTACTTAAAGATTCTATGCTAAAGGAACACCATCATAATTTTATCTGCCCCCAGAGGGACTCGAACCCCCACATATACCATTATTTAAATAGTATATGTGGGTTCGAATTTTTGGATGGTGGACACAGAAGGAGTCGAACCTCCACAGCCTAAACGGGGCATTTACAGTGCCTTGGTCTCGCCACATGACCATTGTGTATCCACGAATAAATATACAATTAAAGAGATTTACACACTGGTTGATGTTCTAACGCGTCCTTACGGATTACTCATCACGGTGTGTTCAATAGGACTTACACACAAATCCATATACTTTAAAGTTATAATACTAAACTACATATCGTCACGAGACATGTTATCGATCATTTTTAAGTTATGACAAACCATATGCCTAACCGTCACATATTTAGGGGTAAATTATTACCATTTGTTCAATCGATAGACACCTAAATGTCACACGATTAAAACGTTCATTACGTAGTTTTAATTGCTGAACCCAGTGTTCAAAAATCTCTTCATATTTCAAAGAACAATAACTATTTTTTAGAATTTTTAGTTTTACTATGAACCAACGCACAAATAAAAGAAATAGATAATATGAATACACCTATTGTCAAAAACTTCAAAACATTACCAGATGCTTTTAAAATGTTCTTAATGTTGTTACCAACATTATTTCCAAGTGTTTCAGCATCATCAATCAATTTTTCAATTTTAACTTCCCAATACTTGTCATCATGCGCTGTCATAAACATTCCTTCTTGTTTATTAATTGTGTAAAAAAATAATGTACCACAGATATGCTTTTGTCCGCTAGGGCAAATAAAAAGTTTAATAGCGTTTTTTGGTGGCTGAAACATATCTTCAAGTACATATAAAAATAAAAGATATACAGATTATATTTTTCCCTGGCTGGCTTTAACCACTCGCCAACTTGCCCGTAAAAATGGGCAAGGATAGGATTCGAACCTACGTAGCCCCGAAAGGCGACCATTTTACATGGATATTGCTGCAAACAATCTTCAATATCTTTATAAATTTCAATGAGCATTTCTTGACTTATAATATACATTAATTCCAAACAAAAGTCAAGAGAAAATTTGGCTGACGAGAAGGGACTTGAACCCCTAACCTAGTGGTTAACAGCCACTTGCTCTGCCTATTGAGCTACTCGTCAGTGTAAACACTTAATTAAAGAATAAACAGATTAACCTTGTTTTCATGTTGCCGTTTACACCACATCCCCAAAAGGAGACGCTGGGATTCGAACCCAGATCTTTTTTTGATAATAAAAAATTAAGATTTATTGCTGAAATCAATCTTCATTATTCTTTAATTAAGTGTTTGTCAAAGAACTAAATTAATTGCGGGAGGTGGATTTGAACCACCGACCTCGAGCTTATGAGGCTCGCAAGCTAACCACTGCTCCATCCCGCAATAAAATTTATACACATCCACAGTCTTCAATAACATCCGCCTCATACATTAGTGATAGATTAAACGCATAATCATAATCATTAATTATAACCATAGCACTATCAATTTTATTCGTCCAGTCAGAAAAACTATAGGTTATTGATTTTAACCATAGACCACTTTTGTGTTTTATTTTATATTCCATAATACATCCTTTCAATATTGGTTGTGATGGGCAGAATCGAACTGCCGACACCATGCGTATGAGACATGTGCTCTACCAATTGAGCTACATCACAGTAAAGTTTCTTAATTAAGATGACACAGAACTAACTTTTATGACAACTGCTCTATCCACTGAGCTACCCCCTACTATATAGGAGGGAGGGATTTGAACCCACGACCAATCGTTTGTTATAGTAGTTTTTGCTGTAAATGTTCTTCAGTCATCTTAATTAAAAAACTTATTGGTGTCCCCTTGCGGACTCGAACCGCAAACCTATGCATTAAAAGTGCATTGCTCTAGCCAATTGAGCTAAGGAGACGAATTAAATGATAAACAGAATGTACCTGGGATTGAACCAGTTAGTTTCCGATTTGTGGTCAGAAATTTTAACCTATTTTGTTTGCTGAAAACATTCTTCATTATCATAAATTTGGAGCCACAGGAGGGAGTCAAACCCACGCGCTTCCGATTACAAGTCGGATGCTCTATCAACTGAGCTACTGTGGCATTAAAAACTATTTCAAAGAACGTTTAAGTGGATCATTAAGGAACACCCTAACATATTCAACACTCAAACTTAACACACTAAATATACATCATGCACACTTAAAAGTCAAGACATTTTTTTTAAAATAATGGTCTTCCATCAAGCCCGACAATACTACTAGGAACATGTATATCAACAATAGGAATATCGGAGTCAGGTTTAACATTTTCTTCTTTTTCTTCTGATTTACTGACATGGCTTGAATATATAGTATGCATAATACCTGTATCAGAATCAATATCCGAAACACACACTATCGACACACTACCATCGTTATTCATATCAACATTAGTTGCTATAAATAACTTTTCTCGTGTCTCTGGATCAGTAAGTAGCAAATCTGCCAAGAAATTTTTCGACTCGGCGTGTGCACTTTCTTTGTCAAACACAGGAACTTCTTTTTCTTCACTCATAAACTTTCCTTTTCAATTAAATGGTGCTGGTGGTGGGACTCGAACCCACACGGACATATAGTCCAAGGGATTTTTATTGGGACATCATTTGGGATGTCCTCTAAAAGTCCCTAGCGTATACCATTCCGCCACACCAGCATTTTTGGTCACATATTCTATCCCGTGCAATATCGGGAACCTGTTTCTACTTAATAGTGGATCAGAAATTTTTGGCAGGGGTAGATGGATTTGAACCACCGATACGGATTTCAAAGACCCGTGCCTTAGACCATCTAGGCGATACCCCTGTAATTTCAAAGACAAGTATAATATAATTTATTTCATATCAAATGTCAATAGTTATTTATACCATTTTTCAAAGAACTTGGAGCGGGATGAGAGATTCGAACTCTCACCTAAACTTTGGAAGAGTCTCATGCTAAACCGTTAAACACCAATCCCGCTTTTATTTTTCGTATAAAGTTTCAACTTTGTTAGTTCCATATTTAGAACAGACATAATATAATTAATTCCAACTTAAAAGTCAAGAACTATTTTGGCAGGTCGTGAGAGAATTGAACTCCCAACAAAGGTTTTGGAGACCCTTATGTTACCACTACACCAACGACCTACAATTAATTCCAACCTTGTTTATATTCTAGTGAATGCCATCTATCCGCACAAGCACTTGCTGCCCAGGCATCTGGTTTAAGTTTAGCATCCACACCACATACACCCTTAACATATCCTACTGCTTGATTAGCAACTTTATTAGAAAGATGTTGTTCATCCGGGTTTAAATCTAGATGAACTTCTATGTCCCTATCTACTAATGGAGCAAGATCAAGGTACAAGTCAGAAACCTTATATACTTCATTCATCAATCTGTATTTAGGTTCGCGTTTGTATTGTTCTCCTTTACCTATAATATCCTGTTCGAATATTCCGAAAACTCTACCCCCACGACTACCTTCGAGATGGATAACAATTACTGTTGTGTAGCGAACCTTTTTTACTTTAGCCTTGCCACGCTTAACTACTTCTGAATCGCACCCGATGTATATTTTACTATCCTTCGATGATTCATTGATTTGCTTTGCAACATCTGTTAATTCCATTTTTCAATCTCCTCTCAATAATAAAAAAGACCTCATCATTTCTGGTGAGGTCTTTGTGTCTTTGAGATTTTTATCTTAATCTAAAACGAAGCCTCACCTATGGATATACCGATTTGATTTGTATCAGTTGTTCCTAATACAATTCTGCCCCAATACATATTTTTTGTCTGTTTCTTCATCGGTATTATCCTATTAAATGTCGTTTCTAATTTTATCATAATATTATTTATATATTTTCCCAAATCAACTTACAAAATAATGGCAGAGAGGACAGGAGTCGAACCTGCAAGCCCCATAAGAGACGACTGATTAGCAATCAGCTTCCTTACCATTCGGATCACCTCTCTATTTTAATTCATCTTGGTTAGCAATATAAGTTTTACCGTAACCAAGATTTCCTAGTCTTTCTTCTTTAAGCAATTCTTTTGATGACATATATCCACGATAAGTATATTTTGGAAATTTTCCTGTCATCAAAACATATATATCAACATTGTGCTCTTTCCAAGGAACTGCCAACAGTCTCCCGTTTGGGTATACCGTGGTCTTAACATCAATGGTTTTATTCTTGTATACTAAATCACCTACATCATTAGCCGAGTTTCTGATATGAACAGAAAAGTCGGGAAAAGCATTAATTAGTTTACAGAACGCAACCTCACCACCAATACCTTCTAAATCTGTAACATCGTCGGATTGATTTCCAACTTTACTATTGGTTACACCCTTGTCCCTATTGTTCTTATGACGCAACTCTGCAATCAATCTACAAATCGCTTGCTCACCAGAATTCAATTCAACAAGTTTATTCTTTTTCATCAACTATCCTCACTAAATTTACAGACGTAGGAGAGATTTGAACTCTCGATCCCATTCACGGGACTTGTGCGGTTTTGCAGACCGACCCCTTAAACCAACTCGGACACTACGTCATACATTTAATTATATTAGAAATTGTAGACTTTGCACACCCAAAATGAGCAACAATATCTGTTTGTCTCATTCCACTATTATACATTTTTAATATCTCGTCTTTATCTAATGGTGTTCTCCGTTCTTTATGACTTCCTACCCTATTGTATATTTCGTGTTTTAACATATCAAATCTTTTAATATCTGTATGTGCTTGTATATGACAATTAGCACAGAGAACATTACACTTATCCAATTCATGTTTTATTTCTTCCGTTAGCATGTTCAATGTCTTATATGTGCCAGTAACCTTACACACTTGAAATTTTTTATCATGTGTATGATGAAATATTAAAGACGAACTATATTTATCAAATCCACACACATCACATTTAAATTTATTTTTAAACTCTAAAAATGTTTTCTTATTTAATACATTTTTACTATTATCTATAATTTGGTGTAATTCGAAATGACAATTATTACATAATAATGTACATTTTAATAGTTCCTGTTCTATAACACTCCATCTGTATGTACTTAAATTTTTAATACATTCTTCTTTTTCTTTAGAAACATTATGATGAAAGCATAATTTAAAAATATTAATTTCACCACAGTGCTCACATTTACCACCTAGTAACTCAATGGCCTTTATTTTCTTTGTCCATCTCAACACATACGAATTATCAGACTTATTCATAAGTTCAAATCTCCTTTATATGTATTTATATAAATTAGATTCGAACTTTACACATTGGTAGGGTAGGTGGGACTTGAACCCACATTTTCAACGTACCAATTACACATGTCCACCTTATAAGAGTGGCGTGGTACTACCCTATAGATTTTGGTGTGACCGGTGGGACTTGAACCCACAACGACTGGAACCACAATCCAGTGCTCTACCAATTGAGCTACAGCCACCATGTATCATTATCGTGTACATTCATATATCAATTTACCACATGCTTCACATGTTATTTTACCGTTGATTACTCTAGCATTTTCAATATTGAGTAATCCAATTACACCACATGTGAGCACATTATATTTTTCGTCACCTATTCGGCATCTTCCTGGTTTATCGCATACACACCGATAATCCATATAATCTTGAACATAACTCGTTAAACTCATAATTTCTCCTAATCAGTGGTAGGGA
>Ga0116204_1000783_pt1 | contig 18130 bp, 15 predicted proteins | sample LakKivwa52mmetaG_FD_94481 | JGI IMG/M metagenome (GOLD analysis project Ga0116204, IMG submission 94481) | Anoxic lake water microbial communities from Lake Kivu, Rwanda to study Microbial Dark Matter (Phase II) - Lake Kivu water 52m metaG | ecosystem: Environmental > Aquatic > Freshwater > Lake...
GCACATCTAGCCGTTGTTCCAGCAACAAAATGTTCTAGTAATTTGCTCTGCTTAACCGAACTTAATCTGCTCTTTCTCATGCTGCCCTTATAACATTTTTATGTGTTATCTAGGACAGCCCCTTTATTTTTTAACTCTTCACAGTTCTTGCTTTGCAATTTTGTCTTTTACAGCGCTTTGTCTTCAACGCTGAGCAAGCGCCCGCCGCTCTAACCATCTTGTAATCGTGCCACCCTTGCTGCTGTTTGTAACCTGTGAGTTTTTAAATCCAATCTTGCCGAAAAAGATTTTGTTGTCGCTGTTGTTGAGGATGACACAGTCTGGAGAGTCTTGCTGCGTCTTCATCAGCAGCTGGTATTGAATGTCATCATAAGTTGAGTGTCGAATAAGGCTGCCGAGTAGATGAATGATTTCGCCTACCTACAGCCAAGCTTCATCACGCACAGGGGGCAGGCATTCAAAACCAGGGTAAGCAAAATAATAACCTTGGAATAAATTAACACCTTGTTCAAATAGTGTTTGGCACTCTTCTGCGCACTCAATTCCTTCAGCAATAATTTTGATGGATAATTCCTTGCATACGGCAATGATGCCGAAAACTAATGAGCGGCGGACCTTGTCGTTATGGATATTGCGCGTGAGTGACATGTCGAGTTTAATCACGTCGGGCTGCCAGTCAGCCAGCAGGTTTAAACCCGCATAGCCTGCGCCAAAATCGTCGATAGCTGTAGTGAAGTTCTGTTTTTTATACTCGACAAAAATATTTTTTAAATGGTCATGGTCTTTGACTTTTTCGCCTTCTGTTACTTCGAACATGATGCGGTCAGTTGGGAAGTTTAATTCCGCAGCAGCTTCAAGAGTTGCGCGTATGCATGTTTCTGGACGATATACCGCATTTGGTAGGAAATTGATGCTGAGCATGCCTTGAAGATTAAGTTTTTTGGCAAGATCCAGCGCTTTAACCCGAATCGCTTGATCAAATTTATAGCGGTTAGTGTCATTCAGCTGAGACAGAATAGAATCTGCACCTTCCTGATTCGGACCTCTTACCAGCGCCTCATAACCAAAGATGGTTTTATCGCGTACATTCACAATTGGCTGAAATGCCATTGTAAATGTAATACCCAGTTTCGATGGGTCGCGACACTCATTACACTTCACTGCTGGAAATGTTTTTTTCTCAAACATAAGTTAGGCTCCACCAAATTAATTTTTTATATTTATTATGGATACTTTATTTTTATAAAGTGCCGTGAACTATGCACACGGCGTAAATCGCTAAAACACAGGCAACGGCAGAAAGAATTAGCGACAGTCTCATTAACTTGCCGGATATTGCCTGGGTTTGATAAGTATTATGCACTGCTGCAGACAAAGAAGGTGACTGAGCATCAATGTCTGATGTTGGGTCATAGGCGTCGATAAGCACGCTCAGGATTTTTTGTGTTGCTTCAGGTGGAAAAGCATAAGGGTCAAATTTCTGATACTGATGTTCTTGCAGAAAACTACGCATCCTATCGTCTAAAGGTGCATATTTCATGGCCCAGTCTGGGAAAGATAATTTAGAAATATACTTTTTAGAAATTAATTTGATATCTTTGTGACGAGTGTCTTTTTCAATTTTTGAGAATAGTGCATTGACTGCCTCTTCTTCGCCTTCAAGACATTGGAAAAAAGCACCATCGCCAAAGTAGAGAACGCCTACAAGGCCATTCTTGCGATTATTGACCCTAGACTTGGCAAGGATTCTGACGACATTGGGTTCAATTTTATTAACAGCGTCCGTTTTTTCGAAGGTTGAACGGCTGATATAGACGATTTGTACAAGTTTCTGCATGCTGTTCAGCTTTTGTATTTAGGTCATGACACATAATGTAACTGCATCGTAGACAGGTTTGTATACAAATTTGTTCACGCAAATATTTAGAACCCTAAAATATCTGCGTGACAACTTAGAACAGTATGGGGATAGAAATTAATCGATGGCGACGGTTTCTCCTGCCTCTTCACTAGCTTTATCAGAAGGAAAAACTAGTTTTACTTCATTGTTTTCATTGATATCCACATGCACGCTGCCGCCATTGGCAAGACGCCCGAACAGCAGTTCATCAGCAAGTGCTTTGCGGATAGTATCTTGAATCAGTCTTGCCATCGGGCGTGCGCCCATCAGCGGGTCAAAGCCTTTTTTACCCAAATAAGCTTTGAGTGCATCACTGAAAGTGGCATCGACTTTTTTCTCGTGTAGCTGGTCCTCTAGCTGAATCAGGAATTTATCAACAACGCGAATAATAATTTCTGGTGTCAGGCCTGCAAACGAGACAATCGCGTCCAGACGATTACGGAACTCCGGTGAGAACAGACGTTTAATATCCGCCTCTTCATCACCAGCCTGCTTGCTGGTAGTGAAGCCCATGCTCGATTTGGATAAGCTTTCAGCACCTGCATTAGTGGTCATGATAATGGTCACGTTTCTGAAATCTGCCTTGCGACCATTGTTGTCAGTTAATGTGCCATGATCCATCACTTGCAGCAGAATGTTGAAGATATCCGGGTGTGCTTTTTCGATTTCGTCCAGCAGCAGCACGCAATAAGGATGTTTGGTAATCGCTTCGGTCATGAGACCGCCCTGTTCGAAACCAACATAGCCTGGAGGCGCGCCAATCAGGCGTGATACCGCATGGCGCTCCATATATTCACTCATGTCAAAGCGAATCAATTCAATGCCCATAATATAGGCAAGTTGCTTGGCAACTTCGGTCTTACCGACGCCGGTAGGGCCGCTAAATAGGAAGCTGCCAATTGGTTTGTTATTTTGTCCTAAACCACTGCGTGCCATTTTGACGGCTGAAGATAACGCTTCAATGGCTTTGTCCTGACCGAATACTACGGCTTTTAAATCACGCTCTAGTGTTTTGAGCGCGTTGCGGTCGTCGCTGGAAATATTTTTCGGTGGGATGCGGGCAATCTTAGCGATGATATCTTCAATCTCCTTATTGCCAATCACTTTTTTCTGTTTAGATTTCGGCAAGATACGCTGTGCGGCACCGGCCTCATCAATCACATCAATAGCTTTGTCCGGCAAGTGACGGTCATTGATATATTTAGCAGAGAGTTCGGCCGCGGTCGATAGCGCGCTACTGGTGTATTTCACACTATGGTGGGTCTCGAAGCGCGATTTGAGGCCTTTAAGAATTTCAACGGTTTCGGCAACACTGGGCTCCACCACATCCACTTTCTGGAAGCGGCGTGACAGTGCATGGTCTTTTTCAAAAATACCGCGATATTCCTGATAAGTAGTTGCACCTATGCATTTGAGGGTGCCGTTGGATAAAGCGGGCTTCAGTAAATTGCTGGCATCCAATGTGCCACCGCTTGCTGAACCAGCGCCAATCAACGTATGAATTTCATCAATAAATAAAATAGAGTCTGGTTTTTCTTCCAGCTGTTTCATGACGGCTTTTAACCGCTGTTCAAAGTCACCACGATATTTAGTGCCTGCAAGCAACGCACCCATGTCCAGTGAATACACGACCGCATTCGCCAGAACTTCAGGAATGTCATTTTCTACAATGCGTCGTGCTAGTCCTTCTGCAATCGCAGTTTTACCCACGCCAGCCTCACCCACTAACAGTGGATTATTCTTGCGGCGACGGCATAGTGTTTGCACAACACGCTCCAATTCACTGCTACGACCGATTAACGGGTCGATTTTGCCAGCAGCCACTTGTGCATTGAGATTGATGGTATAAGTTTCCAATGCGCCGCTAGGGGGCGTTTCTGCAGTGCTTTCAGGCTCTTCGCCCTGGGGTTTTGCAGTCTCGCTTACTTTTGAAACGCCATGAGAAATGAAATTAACGACATCTAAGCGGGTGACACCTTGCTGATGCAAGAAAAACACAGCATGTGAGTCTTTTTCACCAAAAATCGCGACCAATACATTGGCGCCGGTCACTTCTTTTTTGCCTGAGGATTGCACATGCAGCATGGCACGTTGAATCACGCGCTGAAAACCTAGTGTAGGTTGGGTGTCTACTTCATCCTGGCCGATGACAGTAGGAGTGTGTTCTTCGATATATTGATTCAGCTCGGTACGCAAGACTTCAAGTTTTGCACCGCAGGCACGCAGTACTTCAGCAGCTGTTGGGTTATCAATCATAGCCAGCAGCAAATGCTCAACCGTAATGAGCTCATGACGCTTTTGTCTCGCGTCCATAAATGCCATATGCAGACTGACTTCTAATTCTTGCGCTATCATTTTATTTCCTGACTTTCTCTAAATATTCATGCGACTTCAATAATGCATTGCAAGGGATGCTGTGCTTCTCTTGCGTGACTGATGACCTGATTCATTTTTGTTTCTGCGATATCTTGCGGATAAACACCGCAAACGCCAGCGCCTTCCATATGCACTTTGAGCATGATTTGGGTGGCTTGTTCACGTGTCTTGTTAAAAAACCTGACAATGGTCTCCACAACAAACTCCATGGGCGTGTAATCATCGTTCAAAAGCAGCACCTTAAACATGGGTGGCAGCTTAGGTTTTACATGCTCAATTTTAAGTATGGTATCGCTATCGTGTGCAGGATTTGCCATGATTTTTGTTTACGTCTTTGAGTCTATTTTGAGCCAACTAATAAAAATTTCAAGCGCAAAATAGCGGTTTGAATCACATTTGCAGAAAAACTTTCAAGGAAATATTTTTACACTTTTTACAATGCGATCTTGTGTTTGAATAATTTCCAAGCGGTGCGTGCCAATTTTAAAACTAGTGCTCGGTTCCGGAATATCTTCAAAATGCTCAAGGATTAAGCCGTTCAGGGTGCGTGGGCCATCCAGTGGCAGCGCTAGATTCAGTTTTTTGTTTAAATCGCGTAAAGAGCTGCTGCCATCCACCAGCCAGCTGCCATCTTCTTCTCGGCGATAACTGCCGCTGCGTGATGGTGACTGTGTAGTGAAATCTCCGATAACTTCCTCCAGAATATCTTCCAGCGTGACCAAACCTCTAAATTCGCCGTACTCATCTACGACCAGCGCAACGCGTTGCTGGTTCTCCTGAAACTGCTGAATCTGCGTAAATAACGGTGTGCCGGAAGGGATGAAATATGGTTCGGCGATGAGCGCCTGCAAAGCTTCCTTGTCCAAGTCATTGCCGTCTAGGTGCTCTTTGAGTCGTCCAATCACCTTGCGTACGTGCAGGATACCGATAATTTCTTCATGCTCGCCCTGACGCACAGGCAGTCGCGTGTGCATGCTGCTGGAAATGTGCTGCAGGATATCTTCAATTGGCGCATCAAAATTAATACTCTCCACCATGGTGTGAGCCGTCATCACATCATCTACCGTGATTTTTTCCAACTCGAACAAGTTGAGCAAAATAGTGCGGTGTTTCTGTGGCATGAAGTGTCCGGCATCCGTGACGATGCTGCGTAACTCATCCATGGTCAGCGACTGTGTGGATTCTGCAAAATTGACGCGCACTCCTAACAGTTTTAACAGACCGCCAACAAACAGATTTACAAACCACACTGCGGGGTAAAGCACCTTGAGCAGTGGGTAGAGGATATAACTGCACAGGATACCAAGTTTTTCGGGATATGCCGCAGCAATGACTTTGGGCGAAATTTCGCTGAAGACCAAAATAGCAAAGGTCACCGCCAGTGTACCTATCATCAATACCCATTCACCTTCACCAAACAGTTCAACAGTAATAACGGTCACCAGTGTGGCAGATGCGGCATTGGCAAAGTTATTACAGAGCAGGATAACACCAAGCAGCTTGTCAGTTTTTGCCAGCAGGGCGCTGGCGAGGCGTGCGCCACGATTACCTTCTTTTACCAGATGGCGCAAGCGATAGCGGTTGAGTGACATGAGGCTGGTTTCAGCCACAGAGAAAAAGCCGGAAATGAGTAGCAGCAGCGCTAAGCCACCTAACTGCCAAGATATAGGAATATTATCCAAGGGTTGCGTTGATGCAGTTTTAGAAGCGGTCAGTTTATACGCGAGGGGTGGGGGAAGGCAAGTCTATCAACAAGCGCTGGCGCTGTTAAATGGCATAGCGCCAGCTATAGTGAAAGGTTATGCGAAATCAGCAGGATCAGGCTCTGTGACTTTGGCTTTTTTCTCAGTCTCTTTTTTCTCTACATCACCAATCAGGTTGGCGCGGTTAACGCCCAGCCACATGGCAATCGGACTGGCTACCAGTACTGATGAATAGATACCGAATAAAATACCAATTGTTAACGCCAACGCAAAGTTATGTAGCACTTCACCGCCGAACAGCAACATTGAACCCACCATGGTTTGCGTCATTAAGTGGGTGATGATGGTGCGAGACATGGTGCGGGTGATGGCGTTATCAATGACCTCAGTTACGCTAGCCTTGCGCATTTTACGGAAGTTTTCACGTACACGGTCAAATACCACAACAGATTCGTTAACTGAATAGCCCAGTACCGCGAGTACGGCAGCAAGTACGGTAAGGTTGAATTCCCATTGAAAATACGCGAAAAAGCCAAGAATAATTACTACGTCGTGCATGTTGGCCACGATAGCAGCTACGGCAAAACGCCATTCAAAACGCAGCCATAAATAAAGCATGATACCTACGCATACAAAGAACAGTGCCAAGCCGCCGTTTTCGTACAGTTCATCTCCAACCTGTGCGCCTACAGATTCTACACGGCGAACTTCAGCGCTAGCGTCTGCTGCCACCAGCGCTTGTTTTACCTGCTCCGATAGCTGTGAAACCGACAGTTCGGGTTTCACCGGTAGACGAATCAGCACATCACGACTAGAGCCAAAGTTTTGAACTGTAGCTTCTTTCAAACCTATGCTATCAACGGCTTTCCGAACGCTGTCTAAATCAGCAGCCTGCGGATAACTCACTTCCATCACCGTGCCGCCTGTAAAATCTACGCCAAAATTTAAACCCCGTGTCGCTAAAAAGAACACTGCAAGGATAAATGTCACCAGAGAAATGGTCGTGGTTAAGCGACCATAACTCATGAACGGGATGTCTTTTTTGATTCTGAATAATTCCATAATGTTTACTCAAGTGTTCTATGCAATAGTGTTCTATTTAATGAAGCGACCAATAATTTAGGCTTTATAAATCTGACCAACAGACAATTTAGTGAGTTTGCGACGGTAACCGTAAATCATGTTGACTACAGCACGTGAAACTACGACCGCACTGAACATGGAGGTTAGAATACCCAGCACGTGCACCACGGCAAAGCCTTTGATGGGGCCAGTACCGAACATAAACAGCGCTAAACCTGCAATCATGGTGGTGATGTTGGAGTCGAGAATGGTGTCAAACGCACGGTCATAACCGGCATGAATACTCGCTTGAGGTGTGTTGCCATTGCGCATTTCTTCACGCACGCGCTCATTAATTAACACGTTTGCGTCAATCGCCATACCTAATGCCAGCGCAATCGCAGCCAGGCCAGGTAAGGTCAGTGTAGCCTGCAGCATAGACAGGATAGCGACTAGTAACAGCAGATTGATTGCGAGCGCAAATACGGAAACCGCACCAAAAACGACATAATAAATGATCATCATGGCCGCAATTGCTGCAAAGCCCCACAAGGTTGAGTGTATGCCGCGATTGATATTATCCTGACCCATGCTCGGTCCGACTGTACGCTCTTCGATGATGTCCATAGGCGCAGCAAGGGCACCCGCACGTAACAGGAGTGAGATATCTGTCGCTTCTTGTGTATTGGCCATGCCGGAGATTTGCACACGGCCGCCACCGATTTCTTCGTTAATGACAGGCGCGGTAATCACTTCGGTGCTGCCTTTTTCAATCAGCAGGATTGCCATGCGCTTGCCGACGTTTTCACGTGTGACTTGTTGGAACACGCGAGCACCGCGACCATCCAGCGTGACGTTGACTACGGATTGACCGGTTTGGTTGTTAACGCCGGGCCCAGCGTCGGTAATATAGTCACCCGTGAGCACCACGTTCTTTTTCACCAATATGGCGCGACCTTCACGGTCTTTAAATACTTCGTCGCCCACGGGCACTTGGCCTTTGTTAGCGTTTTCCAGTGTTACTGGATCAGATTTCTCTTCGTCCACGAGGCGGATTTCTAAAGTGGCGGTACGCCCCAGAATTTCTTTAGCCTTGGCTGTATCTTGTACGCCAGGAAGCTGTACTACTACACGGTCTGCACCCTGCTGTTGAATGATAGGTTCAGCAACCCCCAGTTCATTAATACGATTATGTAGCGTTTGAATATTTTGTTTCAGGGCAAAATCCTGAATACGTTTTTGTTCAACAGCGTCGAGCGTTGCGGTGAGCAATTGATACTCGCCGCCACTCGATTCTTTCAATGTTAAATTCGGATATTCTTTTGCCAGCACTTTTTTGGCTTTTTCTAATTGCGCACTATCGGTAAAACGAATGTTCACGGCTTGCCCTTCGCGCACTACGCCGGCGTAGGAAATGCGCTCTTTACGCAAGGCAGTTCTGAAATCGCCGATAAAGCGCTCAGCAGCTTTATCCAAAGCTGCTTTCATATCTACTTGTAGCAGGAAGTGCACACCGCCGCGCAAGTCTAAACCCAAATACATCGGTTTTGCCCCCAGGCTATGCAGCCAGTCTGGCGAGCGTGAGAGCAGATTGAGTGCGATGGTGTAATCCGCACCTAAACTTGCCTGCAGCACATCCTTGGCCTTAATTTGGGTGTCGGTATTCGCAAAACGCGCCTTAACGCCGCGTGCATCCAAATAGATGCCATCAAATGCAATATTTTCTTGCTTGAAAATCTCTTCAACTCTGCTTAATAAGGCAGGGTCAAGTTTTGTGGTGCTTTTCGCTGGGCTGATTTGAACCGCCGGTGATTCACCAAAAAAGTTTGGAATGGTGTAAATAAAGCCGATCAAAATTACGACGGCGATAAAAATATTTTTCCACATTGGGTAGCGGTTCATAATCAGGCTCGAATCAATATTGCAATTTGAATTTAGGGTGTGACGGGTTTAGGCTTTAAGTACGCAAAGTCTCAGATATTGGGTATTTTTACATTAAATACTTTTAATCGTGCCTTTAGGGAGTGCGCTTTGAACGGCATGTTTCTGAACAATAATTTCTGTATCCGCTGCAATTTCAACTGTGACAAAAGCGTCGGTAACTTTGGTGATTTTTCCAACGATGCCACCGGAAGTGACCACTTCATCCCCTTTTTGCAGGCCTGCCACCATGTTGCGATGTTCTTTTGCCTGTTTCATCTGCGGGCGAATAATCATGAAGAAAAATAATACGAAAATAATGATGAGCGGTAAAAAGCTAGCCAAGTCGTTGGTAGCGCCAGCGGCTGCATAAGCATTTGAAATAAACACGATAAGACCTTTTAATTAAAGTTAAAACAAAAAATTAGCTTTGAATTTTAGCACATACTTTTCTGGCATATCGTTTTTAAGTTGAACCCATTCGCAGGCTTGCTAGGGCTGGGCAGCGCCACTACTGCGCTTTGCTGCAAAATCTGTCTTGAATGCTTCAAAACGATTACTTTCAATCGCGCTACGCATGCCTGCCATCAGCTGCTGATAATAATGTAGGTTATGTATGGTATTTAAGCGCGCACCCAGAATTTCACCGGTGCGATGCAGATGATGCAGGTAGCTGCGCGTGAAATGCTGACAGGTGAAGCAGCTGCAGTCAGCATCGAGCGGACGTGTGTCATTTTTGTAACTAGCATTTTTGATTTTGACATCGCCATATTGCGTGAACAGCCAGCCGTTGCGGGCGTTACGCGTTGGCATTACACAGTCAAACATATCCACACCTTGTGAAACGGCGGCCACTAAGTCTTCAGGAGTGCCCACGCCCATCAGGTAGCGTGGTTTATGTTGCGGCATTTTGGGGGCGGTATGCGCCAAAATACGCAGCATATCTTCTTTGGGTTCGCCTACGGAAAGGCCACCGATGGCATAGCCATCAAAATCAATTTCTTCCAGACCTGCGAGTGAAATATCCCGCAAGTCTTCATACATGCCACCTTGAATAATGCCAAACAGGGCATTGGGATTGCCGGCATGGGCGAGTTTGCTGCGCTTGGCCCAGCGCAGCGATAGCTGCATAGACTCATTGGCTTGCTGGTGTGTCGCTGGGTAAGGCGTGCATTCATCAAAAATCATGACAATATCGGAGTTTAGTACACGCTGAATGCGCATAGATTCTTCCGGCGTCAAAAAGCAGGAGTCACCGTTGATGGGAGAGCGAAACTTTACGCCTTCTTCAGAGATTTTTCTTAAATCACCTAAACTCCACACTTGAAAGCCGCCGGAATCCGTTAGGATAGGCTTGTCCCAACCCATAAATTTGTGCAGGCCGCCATGTGCGGCGATGACGTCTAAACCGGGGCGCAACCACAAATGAAAGGTATTGCCTAACACGATATGTGCATTAATTTGTTCGAGCTCTAGCGGTGACATCGCTTTAACAGTGCCATAAGTGCCCACAGGCATAAAAGCCGGGGTTTCTACGTTGCCATGTGCCAGTTGCACAGTTCCGCGGCGGGCAAGACCGTCTTGATTATGTAAGGTAAATTGCATGCTAAAGCGCTAATATTTGAAGCCGCGATACTAACATACCCCCGACATGGCTGCATATCATCCATATTTGTTGCGTTGGATATCCTTGGCGCTGTGACTACGCACTCAGTTGCTTCATAAGCATAGACGGATTTAACAGCTATGGTGAGCATCAGTGAAAAGTTGTCTCAATATCTGCTTTTTCATCCACGCGCTACTGTTTTCTTCGCGTCATGTTTATTCATGATTTATACTTGCATTATCTCGTTATTGATTCTCGCCATGACAGAACCTAAATCAAAGCCAACACGTCGAAACGTTGAGTCGCCATCGCTGCGTGAGCGCGGCATTTATTTGCTACCGAACCTCTTTACTTCAGCCGCACTATTCGCTGGGTTTTATGCCATTGTGCAAGCCATGAACAGCAAGTTTGAGCTGGCTGCAATTGCGATTTTTATTGCCATGGTAATGGACGGCCTGGATGGCCGCGTTGCACGCATGACCAATACGCAGAGTGCATTTGGTGCCGAATACGACAGCCTGTCAGATATGGTGTCTTTTGGCGTTGCACCCGCCTTGATTTTATATGTATGGGCGCTGAAGCCATTGGGTAAGTTGGGGTGGATTGCCGCTTTTATTTATTGTGCCTGTGCAGCGTTGCGTTTGGCGCGGTTTAACACCAAGCTGGATGATGAGCATCAAGATAAACGGTTTTTTCAAGGCCTTCCCAGCCCAGCAGCGGCCGCATTACTGGCGGGTTTTGTGTGGGTGTCTTATGAATACGGCGTCACTGGCCGTGATGTGTTTTTTGGTGTGCTGAAGTGGAAATGGATGGCTTGGACCTTAACCGTGTTTGCCGGCGCTTCTATGGTGAGCGATTTACGTTATTACAGTGGCAAGGATATCAATCTGAAAGCCAGCGTACCATTTTTCGTGATTTTGGGCATCGTGTTGGCTTTCGTGCTGATTTCTTACAGCCCGCCTGAAGTACTGTTTTTGATTATGGCGGTGTATGCCTTGTCAGGATATGTCATTTGGTTGAGAAGCAAAATCAAATCAAAACGATCATAAAATCTCTTCGTCTCATTGAATTAATTGATGATGTCGATAAATAAATTCAACTGCTCAAACACTTGCGCAAGTATCTGAAAAACATTATATTTCTACCATCATGTTGAACATACACACCGTCTTTATTGCTACCGCACTCAGCTTCCTGCTGAGTGGTTTTCTGCTGAGTGCTTTCGTTTTGCGCAAAACGCTTGCGTTACGCCTGCGTGCATTACTGCGCTAGTGCGCAGACGATACCCCCCCACCCCCATTAGTTTTAAAGCGTGTTGTACCTGACAAAATAGTCAAGGTACCAATCTCAGGCGGAATAATGCTAAGCAAAAGTTCGCTGAAAACCGAATAGAAGGCAATTGAATATGACACAGAATAGCCAAAAATCAGACGAAATTATCATTTTTGATACCACCTTGCGTGATGGCGAGCAGAGTCCAGGCGCAGCTATGACCAAGGAAGAAAAAATCCGCATTGCGCGCCAGCTTGAAAAGCTGGGCGTGAACGTGATTGAAGCAGGCTTTGCAGCCGCCAGCCCGGGCGATTTTGACGCGATTCATGAAATCGCCAAAGTGATTAAAAACTCAACCGTATGTTCATTGGCGCGTGCGAGTGAAAACGATGTACGTCGTGCTGGTGAAGCCATTAAACCTGCAGCTAAAGGCCGTATCCATACCTTTATCGCGACCAGCAAAATTCACATGGAAAACAAGTTGCGCATGACTGAGGATCAAGTGGTGGAGCGCGCAGTGCAGGCCGTGAAGTGGGCGTTGGAATATACCGACGACGTGGAGTTTTCTGCGGAAGATGCCGTGCGCTCGGAGATGGATTTTCTGGTGCGTGTATTTGATGCCGTCATTAAAGCCGGCGCTAAAACCATTAACGTACCCGATACCGTGGGGTACTCTATCCCAGCCCCTTGGGGTGAGCGCATGCGTGAGTTGATTGCGCGTGTGCCAAACAGCGACAAAGTCGTATGGTCAACACACTGTCATAATGATCTGGGCATGGCGGTTGCCAACTCTCTGGCCGCAGTCATGGGTGGTGCACGTCAGGTGGAATGCACCATTAACGGTTTGGGCGAGCGTGCCGGTAATGCCAGTTTAGAAGAAGTGGTGATGGCCATTAAAACCCGTAGCGACATTTTCAATTTGACGACGCGTATCGATACCACTCAAATTGTGCCAACCAGTAAATTGGTCTCTTCGATCACCGGCTATCCTGTGCAGCCGAACAAGGCCATTGTCGGTGCCAATGCGTTTGCGCACGAATCCGGCATCCATCAGGATGGTGTATTGAAGCACCGTGAAACCTACGAAATCATGCGCGCAGAAGATGTGGGCTGGAACGCCAATAAATTGACCTTGGGTAAATTGTCAGGGCGTAACGCGTTCAGAACCCGTCTTAAAGAATTGGGTATTGAGCTTGAAACCGAAGATTTGTTGAATGCAGCGTTTGCGCGCTTTAAGGATTTGGCAGATAAAAAGTCCGAGATTTTTGATGAAGATTTGCATGCGCTGGTGAGTGACGAGTTTGTGCAGGAGGCCGCAGAAAACTACAAGCTGGCTTATTTGCAAGTGGCCTCGCAAACTGGTGAAATTCCACATGCGCACATTACGGTGGCCGACAACGGCGTAGAGAAAAAAGCCGAATCTGATGGTGGTGGTCCGGTTGATGCCGCGTTTAAAGCCATTGAGAAAATCGTGGATAGTGGTGCTGAATTGTTGCTGTATTCAGTAAACAATATTACCAGCGGTACCGATGCGCAGGGCGAAGTCACTGTGCGCCTTTCCAAAGGTGGCCGTATTGTGAATGGCCAGGGTGCAGACACTGATATCGTGGTGGCATCGGCCAAAGCGTATTTGAACGGGTTGAATAAGTTGCACTCAAAACTCGAACGCGCCCACCCGCAAGTTTAGTTCATCTTAAAATCAAGCCAATACGGTGTTGCGCTCGTTTGTCGTACTTGTATGTACTGTCTGCACTCGCGCGCCTAGTCTTGGCTTGATTTAAAGATGATCAGGTTGACTAAATGTGGCTGTGCGCCATCACAATGTTGTAACGGTTATGTGCTTTACTCGGCATAATTTCATCAACAAAACTTTATCAACAAGCAAAATTGTATCAATAACCTAGAAATCCAATATGCCTAACCCCCGGCAAACCTTGTTCGTCGTTGCAGCGCTGTTCTGCACTTACTTCATTTGGGGTTCAACCTATTTAGCTATTCGCTTTGGTATCGAGAGCTTTCCGCCATTTTTGATGGCGGGTATCCGTTTCACCATCGCAGGCGCTATTTTGTATGGGGTGATGCGTTATATGGGAGCGCCTAACCCTTCACGTCAGCAGTGGTTGGGGTCGGGTATTGTCGGTCTGTTGTTGCCAGCGTTGGGGAACGGCACTGTGTGCTATGTGCAACAGACCGTTTCATCCAGCGTGGCGGCACTGTCGATTGCCACCGCGCCCATCTGGATGGCGATTTTTTCTTCAATCTGGGGCCATAAAATTCAGCCCAAAGAGTGGCTGGGGATTGCAATTGGTCTGCTCGGCATTGTGTTACTGAATCTCGGCGGCAGTTTCAGCGGAGATTTTTTAAGCGCCTTTCTGCTGATTTTTGCTGCAGCCAGTTGGTCTTTTGGCTCGGTGTGGGGTAAACATTTACCGATGCCGCAAGGGCTGATGGCTAGTGGCACACAGATGTTCACAGGTGGGATTGCACTTATGGTTGCGAGTGCTGTAGCGGGTGAAACTTGGCCGCAAGTGATTACGGCAAAATCCTGGGGTGCGATGCTGTTTTTAATCGTGTTGGGTTCGCTGATTGCTTATAGTGCTTATCAGTATTTATTGAAAAAGGTACGGCCGTTAGTAGCTAGTAGCAATACCTTTGTCAACCCAATTGTGGCATTTGCAGTCGGTATTTGGCTTGCCAGCGAGCATGTGACTAAAATGGAGTTGCTCGCACTGGCGGTGATTTTGGTGGGCGTGTTCTTGGTGCTGACGGCTACGCAGGAAAAAGATATTTAACATTTTTATAAAGAAATTAAACATGGCACAAAATTTGGCTTTATTTGATTTAGATAACACATTGCTGGCAGGTGACAGCGATTATAACTGGAGCTTGTTTTTAATTAATGAAGGCTTATTGGATGCCGAGCAGCATAAGGCACGCAACGAGCAGTTTTATCAGGATTATAAAAATGGCTGTCTTGATATTTTCGAATTTTTAAAGTTTCAGCTGAAGCCTTTGAGTGAGCATCCTAAAAAGTTTCTGGATGAATTGCATTTGAAATACATGGAAAAAGTGATTCGCCCGATGATGACGCAAAAAGCGCAGGATTTGGTGAATCAGCACAAAGCTGCAGGTGATTTATGTGTGGTGATTACCGCGACTAATAGCTTTGTGACCAAACCAATTGCCACCGCATATGGCATTGAGCACTTAATTGGTACCGACCCGGAAATGGTGGATGGTGAATACACTGGAGGTGTGAGCGGAGTGCCCAGCTTTCAGGAGGGTAAAGTCACGCGAATTAACCAGTGGTTGGCAGAACGCGGACAAAGCCTAGCTGATTTTAAAACAAGTTATTTTTACAGCGATTCTCACAATGACCTGCCGCTAATGAAACTGGTGACTCACCCTGTAGCGGTCGATGCAGATGTGATTTTAACGGATTACGCTAAGCAGCAAGGTTGGCCGATGATCAGTCTGCGCTGATCAAGTTTTCTTAAATCCACTCTCGCTCATTAAGTCTGGTGAAATGATTCTTGGCTACATTTAGCGGCCAAGAAGCACTTCCAGCACAAATTTAGTACCTATATACGCTAACAGCAGCAGCACAAAACCAGCCAGTGTCCAGCGCACCGCTTTTTGGCCGCGCCAGCCATATTGATATCTGCCGAATAATAGCGCTGCATAAATAAACCAGCTGGCAATCGAGAATATCGTTTTATGGTTAAAGTTGAGTGCTTGGTGGAAAATTTCTTCTGAAAACCACATGCCGCTGATGAGCGTGATTGTCAGCAGTGCAAAGCCTAAACCGATAATTTTGAACAATAAAGATTCCATTACCATTAAAGGTGGAAAACTCGGCAAACGTATCCAAGTGCTTTTGTGATGCAGACTGCGTTCGGCAATCGCCATTAACACCGCATGCAGCGCTGCAAAAGTGAACAGGCTGTAAGCTAGCATGGCAATCCAGACATGGGCAATAAATAAGCTATTATTGGCGCTCGGCAGAAAATGGTGACTGGAGAAAAACGCCGGCAGCAATGAAAATAGTGCGGCTGGAGGCAACACAAAAGCTTGCAGGCTGCGCAAGCTGTGATCGCGGTCAGTCACCCAGTAAATCAGCACAGTGAGCCACAAAATCGCAGAAATCGATTCATAGAAACCTAAATTAAAACCATAAGAAAAAATACTTTGGTGCAGCAGCCATCCATGAACAAGTAAGCCCAGAGCAATCATGGTGGAATGTAGCTTTAAATGGGCGTCGTCCTCGGAGGGCTTATTGGCGCGCCAGAAATCTATAGCAACAGCCAAGTAGATGAATGTAACAATAAGATGGGTAATTAAATTTTGCATGCTTTTATTATGGCGCAAATGTGCGGTAAAGATAATAGGGTACTTCTATAAATTCACATTTTTGGTGCATTACTGCGTTGGGCGGTACTCGCAACCTCGCTGTATACCGCATACTATCTTGGCTGCTGCGTTCCGTGTGCCATTAGCGTGTGAATAACGTGGTTTATCAAGTATATTCCACGGGTATGCCCTATACGGGTAATGCTGCATCGCAAACTCTGTATTTATAGAAGTACCCTGTAGCTTGATGTAAAATTCAAGATATATTCAAGTTAAATTAAATCATTCAACAGGCTAAGCCAGTAAACGGAAATTGATATGTTAGAGAACTTAACCGGACGCCTGCAAGGGGTCATTAAAAATCTGCGCGGCCAAGCCCGCCTAACGGAAGATAACATCGCTGATGCGATGCGTGAAGTCCGCATGGCCTTGCTGGAGGCAGACGTTGCCTTGCCTGTTGTTAAAGACTTCATCGCCGCAGTAAAGCAGCGTGCCCAAGGTAAAGAAGTGCTGCAAAGCCTGACGCCAGGCCAGGCCGTGATAGAAGTGGTGAACGACGAGCTGACGGCGCTCATGGGCAAAGCCAATGTTGGCTTAAATTTGGCTGCAGTGCCGCCTGCCATCATTTTAATGGCTGGTTTGCAAGGTTCAGGTAAAACCACGACCTCCGCCAAGCTTGCCAAGCTTTTGAAAGTACAAAAGAAAAAAGTGCTGCTGGCCAGCGCTGACGTATACCGTCCAGCCGCGATTGAGCAGCTTAAAACCCTCGCTAAACAGCTGGAGGTGGATTGCTTTGACAGCAACGCCACGCAAAAACCAGCAGATATTGCGAAAGCGACCTTGGATTTTGCCAAGCGCGGCTATTACGATGTGGTGATTTTTGACACGGCAGGTCGCTTGGGGATTGATGAAGCCATGATGGCTGAAATCAAAGCCCTACATGCTTTGTTGAACCCGATTGAAACATTGTTTGTGGTCGATGCCATGCAAGGTCAGGATGCGATTAACACCGCCAAAGCGTTTGGTGAAACGCTGCCGCTCACCGGCGTGATTTTGACAAAGCTCGATGGCGACTCGCGTGGTGGCGCTGCATTGTCGGTGCGTCATGTCACAGGCAAGCCCATTAAATACATCGGTGTCAGTGAAAAAGTCGATGGCTTGGAACCATTCCATCCAGATCGCATGGCATCGCGAATTTTAGGCATGGGTGACGTGCTTGGTTTGATTGAACAAGCACACAAAAATGTCGATATGGCCGAAGCGCAAAAGTTGGCCGATAAAGTAAAGTCTGGCAAAAACTTTGATCTGGATGACTTCAAGGCGCAAATGTCACAAATGCGCAAAATGGGCGGCATGGGTGCGCTCATGGATAAAATGCCGGCACAGCTGGCGGGGATGGCTTCAAAAGTCAACCCGGATGATGCCGATAAAAGCCTGCGTCGCATTGAAGGCATTATTAACAGCATGACCCCCCTGGAGCGCCGCAAACCTGAAATTATTAAAGCTACGCGCAAAAAGCGCATTGCTGATGGCTCTGGTGTGCAAGTGCAAGAGGTGAACCGCCTGCTCAAGCAGTTTGAAGAAACCCAGAAAATGATGAAAATGTTCAGCAAAGGCGGCATGGCTAAAATGATGCGCAGCATGGGTGGCCTGATGGGTGGTAAGCTGCCGGGCATGCGATAGCGAGGCTGATTTTGAGGTATCTGCCTAAAATTTAGGCATAACGATTCGCATTTTTATGATTAAAAAATAAATGCGATAAAAATATAAAAAATTCTGATTTTTGCATTGACCAAGTGCGCAGATTCCCTCATAATTGCGCCCTTTCATGAGTAACGCAAATTGCTCAGGAATGAATGGGGTGTTAGCTCAGCTGGTAGAGCAGCGGACTTTTAATCCGTTTGTCGTGGGTTCGATCCCCGCACACCCTACCAAGATATA
>Ga0116204_1000784_pt1 | contig 18121 bp, 18 predicted proteins | sample LakKivwa52mmetaG_FD_94481 | JGI IMG/M metagenome (GOLD analysis project Ga0116204, IMG submission 94481) | Anoxic lake water microbial communities from Lake Kivu, Rwanda to study Microbial Dark Matter (Phase II) - Lake Kivu water 52m metaG | ecosystem: Environmental > Aquatic > Freshwater > Lake...
CTTATGATGACTTGGCAGTCTCTGCGCTGAAATACATTTCGGCCCAAGGGGCAGAACACCTCGTAACTGGTTTTGCTAAACAGCGAGCTGATGAAATAGCGCGAAAGTCCGCGCAATTTATTAGCGATGCGAAAGATAAGGCCAAATCGCTGGCAAAGTTTTTAACTAAAGAAGGCTATGCCGCAAGCACTCATGCCCAAGGTATCGGTGTTGAGTTGTGTCAGCACCATTGTCCAATTGCCCATGTGGCCGCAGAGTTTCCGCAACTCTGTGAAGAGGAGACTAAAGCCTTTGCACAAGTTCTTGGAAGCCATGTCCAACGTCTTGCCACAATCGCAGATGGCGACGGTGTCTGCACAACCTTCATCCCCAAAGCGGCTTTAGCTGGATCGAGTAATTCTTCCCGTTCTATCAGAGCAGTAATCAAAGAGAGGGCAAAGCGCAAATGAGCCAGACAACCCACCCAGAACTTGAGGGCCTTGGCAAATATCAATATGGCTGGTCCGATAAGGATGATGCCGGCGCCACAAGTAAACGCGGTCTTAATGAAGATGTTGTTCGCGACATCTCATCTAAGAAGAGCGAACCAGAATGGATGCTAGAGCTTCGTCTAAAAGGTCTCTCGCTCTTTGATAAAAAGCCGCTACCCGCATGGGGCTCAGATCTAAGCACTATCGATTTTGACAACATTAAGTACTTTGTTCGTTCCACCGAGAAGCAGGCGAAATCTTGGGAAGATCTACCTGAGGATATTAAGAACACTTACGACAAATTGGGTATCCCAGATGCCGAGCGCCAAAGACTGGTAGCAGGCGTTGCCGCTCAATATGAATCTGAAGTTGTTTATCACTCGATTCGCGAAGATCTTGAGCAACAGGGAGTCATCTTCGTTGATACTGACTCAGGTCTTAAAGAGCATGAAGCGCTCTTCAAAGAGTACTTCGGCACCGTTATCCCTGTTGGTGATAACAAGTTTGCGGCGCTAAATACCGCAGTCTGGTCGGGCGGTTCCTTTATCTATGTCCCAAAGGGCGTTCATGTCGAGATTCCACTCCAGGCATATTTCCGAATCAACACTGAGAACATGGGTCAGTTTGAGCGAACTCTCATCATCGCTGATGAAGGTTCTTATGTTCATTATGTTGAGGGATGTACAGCGCCGATTTATTCATCGGATTCACTGCATTCAGCTGTTGTAGAAATTATCGTCAAAAAGAATGCTCGCGTCCGTTATACAACAATCCAGAACTGGTCAAACAATGTCTATAACCTCGTTACGAAGCGCGCTACTTGCGCCGAAGGTGCGACTATGGAATGGATTGATGGCAATATCGGCTCAAAGGTAACTATGAAATACCCAGCCGTATTTATGATGGGGCCGCATGCTAAAGGCGAGACGCTTTCAATCGCTTTTGCAGGTGAAGGTCAACATCAAGATGCCGGAGCAAAGATGGTGCACGCAGCTCCATTTACCTCTTCAACCATCGTTTCAAAATCTGTTGCTCGCGGTGGCGGGCGAACTTCCTATCGCGGTTTAGTACAAATTCAAGAAGGTGCCCATCACTCAAAGAGCACTGTTAAGTGCGATGCGCTCCTTGTCGACACCATCTCGCGCTCGGATACCTACCCATATGTAGATGTTCGCGAAGATGATGTCTCGATGGGCCATGAGGCAACGGTCTCTAAGGTAAGTGATGATCAACTCTTCTATCTGATGTCACGCGGTCTATCTGAGGATGAAGCGATGGCGATGATCGTTCGTGGTTTTATCGAGCCAATTGCCCGTGAACTCCCCATGGAATACGCGTTAGAGCTAAATCGCCTAATCGAACTCCAGATGGAGGGCGCGGTCGGCTAATGAGCGCACTTCCAACAAATTACCTGACTCCAACCGGGCGCGAAGAGGCTTGGCGTTTCACCCCCTTAAAGCGGATTGCTGGTCTGCATGATCCGGCAACATCAGTTGCCGATCGGATCTCAATCTCGCTTGTTGGCGCTAACCGGCCGGGCTTCAAGGTGGAAACTTCTGCAGCAAATGAATTGCCGCCCAAGTCTGCAACTGATGATGCAGTCACTCAGCGCATTCGAGCGAATGTCTCAAAGGTCACGCATCTTGCAATCGAAAAAGAATCAGTTATTCAAGAGCCGATCTTTCTAAAGCGCTCTGCCGGAAGTGAGAAAGAGTTCTCCAGAACCATCATCACCGCCGGCGCGCATAGCAAAGCTACGGTCGTTGTAGAGAATGAAGGTTCGGCCACTATCGGCGAAGAAATCGAGATTCGCGTTGACTCAGGTGCAAACCTAACTTTCATTTCACTACAAGAGTGGAGTGAAAATAGCGTTCACCTCGGCCGCCACCATGCAATTGTTGGCAGAGATGCAAGCTTTAATTCCATAACCATCACAGTCGGTGGCTCCTTAGTTCGACTGCTTCCAACTGTTGAATACTCCGACCAAGGCGGTAGCGCCGAGCTCTTAGGTCTTTATTTTGCAACTGATGGTCAACATCTTGAGCATCGCGTTCATGTTGAACATGGAATCCCAAATGGAAAATCTCGCGTCACCTACAAGGGAATTCTTGCCGGCGCCGAGGCTCGAACCATATGGATTGGCGATGTGTTTATCCGCGGAAATGCTGAAGGCACAGATACTTATGAGCTAAATAAGAATCTACTTCTCACTGATGGCGCACGGGCCGATTCGGTTCCGAACCTAGAGATTGAAACTGGCCTGATCGTAGGCGCCGGCCATGCAACTACTACGGGGCGCTTTGATGATGAGCAACTTTTCTATCTGATGTCGCGTGGAATTGCGATGGCAGATGCACGAAGACTTGTAATCCGCGGTTTCTTTGGCGAGATTGTCAGCAAGATCGGCATTGAGAGCGTTGAAGAGCGATTGATGACCCGGATTGATAACCAGTTAGCCAAGGTCGGTGAGTGATGACAACTTCACTTAAGTTCTCTGATTTAACTCCCGGCAAGCCGCAAAAAGTAACGTTGGGCGACAAGGATGTCTGCGTCGTTCGAGTTAATGAAGAAGTCTTTGCGGTCGGTGATATCTGCTCGCATGCCGAGGCCTCACTCTCTGAGGGCGAGGTAAGTGGCGAGAAGATTGAGTGCTGGTTGCATGGCGCTGAGTTCAATCTGCGCACAGGTGAAGCTATGACTCCACCAGCGACTGAGTCGCTAGAAGTTTATCAAGTAAAGCGGGACGGAGACTCCGTCACGATTCAAGAGCGTGGGCGGTAGGAGCGAAAATGTCGAAGCTAGTAATTAAGAATCTCCATGTTGGAGTAGAGACAGAATCGGGCATTACCGAGATCTTGCGCGGTGTTGATTTAACTATTAACTCTGGTGAGGTTCACGCAATTATGGGACCAAACGGTTCCGGTAAATCAACTCTTGCCTACTCAATCGCCGGTCATCCTAAGTACACAATCACTAGCGGTTCGGTAACGCTAGATGGCGCTGATGTACTGGAAATGAGCGTTGACGAACGAGCAAAGGCTGGTCTCTTTCTTGCGATGCAATATCCAGTAGAAGTCCCTGGAGTATCTGTTGCTAACTTCCTTCGCACTGCAGCAACTGCGCTGCGCGGTGAAGCTCCAAAAGTCCGTACCTGGGTTGGAGAAGTAAAAGATGCAATGAGCAAACTTGCGATGGACCCAGCGTTCTCGGAGCGAAGCGTTAATGAAGGTTTCTCAGGTGGCGAGAAGAAGCGCCACGAAATCTTGCAGATGGAGTTACTCAAACCAAAGATCGCAATCCTTGATGAGACTGACTCTGGCCTTGATGTCGATGCGTTAAGAATTGTCTCTGAGGGAGTTAATCGCGTGAAGGCCGAACAGAACCTTGGCATCATGCTAATTACTCACTACACCCGAATCCTTCGTTACATAAAGCCTGACTTCGTCCATGTCTTTGCGGGCGGAAAGATTGTTGAAGAGGGTGGTCCAGAACTTGCAGAGCGTTTGGAAGAGAAAGGGTACGCAGAGTACGTGAAGGCATAATGAATAGCGCTATAAATGTAGAGAAGATAAAGTCAGAGTTTCCCATTTTCTCGCGGCTTATCCGCGGAGATCAACCTCTGATTTACCTTGATAGCGCTGCTACCTCTCAAAAACCGCTAGTAGTTCTAGATGCCGAGCGCAACTTTTATACCAAACATAACGCCGCAGCCCACCGAGGTGCGCACCAACTAGCTGAAGAGGCAACCGAACTCTTCGAAGGTGCAAGATCTAAGGTTGCACGTTTCTTAAATGCTAGAGGCGAGAACGAAATAATCTTCACAAAGTCTGCAACAGAAAGCATAAATCTTCTCGCTTACTCACTGGGAAATGCGAGACCTGGGTCGAAGTTTCACATTGAAAAAGGTGATCGAATTGTTGTTTCAGAAATGGAGCATCACGCAAACCTCATTCCATGGCAGGAGCTCGCTGCTCGAACCGGCGCTGAGTTGAAGTGGTTAGGTGTTACCGACGAAGGCAGGTTGGCTCTATCAAACCTCGAAGAGATAATCGATAAGCGAACGAAAGTTGTAGCGCTCACTCACCAATCAAATGTCTTAGGAACAATAAATGATTTCAATGGGGCGCTTTCTCAAGTAAAGAATCGGATTAAAGAAGTAGGTGCGCTCTTCCTTGTAGATGCCTGCCAATCCGTTCCTCACCTTAAAGTTGATGTACAAGCGTTGGGTGCCGATTTCCTAACTTTCTCCGGCCATAAAGCAGTTGGTCCAACGGGAGTCGGGGTTCTTTGGGGAAGAAATGAATTGCTAGATGAGCTGCCTCCATTTCTTACCGGTGGTTCCATGATCGAAAACGTAACTATGGAGAGCGCGACTTATCTTCCGGCACCAAAGCGATTTGAAGCTGGAGTTCCTAATATGGCGCAAGCAGTCGGGCTCGGAGCCGCTGTTGATTACTTAGAGAAGATTTCACTAGATGCAATACATCAACATGAACTTTCACTTACCAAAAGAGCTATCGAAGGCTTAAAGCAAATCCCGGGGCTATCGATTATTGGACCAGAAGATTTAGTAGATCGGGGAGCGGTCGTTTCTTTCGCCGTTGCGGGAGTGCATCCTCATGATCTCGGTCAAGCTTTAGATCAATATGGAATCGCGGTGCGGACCGGACATCATTGCGCCTGGCCACTCATGCGCCGGTACAAAGTAGTTGCAACTACTCGTGCCTCGTTTTACCTATACAACACTGAAAGTGATGTCGATGCGCTCATCGAAGGCGTTGCACGCGCTCGAAAATACTTCTTGGAGCGTTAGATGGATTTAGATTCGCTCTATCAGGAAGTAATTCTCGATCACTACAAACGCCCCTTAAATAAAAAACTTGAACCAAACCCCACCGTCCAGGTGCATCATGTAAATACGAGCTGCGGCGATGAAGTTACTTTAAATCTACATACAGATGGCAAAGTGGTTGAAAAAATATCTTGGGAGGGCGTCGGTTGTTCGATCTCGCAAGCAAGTCACTCTGTGATGTCAGATTTGTTAATGGGTAAGAGTGTGGAAGAGGCGCTAGGCCTAGTTGAGGAGTTTCAAAAGGTGCTACAGAGCAAGGGAAGTGACGCTGGAAATGAGGAGCACCTACAAGATGGCGTAGCCTTTGCTGGAGTCGCAAAGTTCCCGGCTCGGGTAAAATGCGCACTACTTGGTTGGATGGCATTTAAAGATGCTTTACAACAATCGATTGCAAAGAAGAGTTAGCAGAAGGGCATGAGTCTATGAGTGAAAAGGCCGCGGTAGCCGATGTCACCGAAGCGATGAAGGATGTTATCGATCCTGAGCTAGGAATAAATGTCGTTGACCTTGGTCTTATCTACGATGTAACGGTTGATGAATCAAATGTTGCGGTTCTTGATATGACACTCACCTCAGCTGCTTGCCCACTTCAAGATGTGATTGAAGATCAGACTCGCTCAGTCCTTCAAGATTTAGTTTCAGATGTACGGATTAATTGGGTTTGGATGCCACCTTGGGGACCCAACAAAATTACAGATGATGGACGGGAACAGCTAAGAGCTATCGGCTTTACGGTCTAAAGATGTCCCAACATGCGATGTGGATGTCATTCCGCTCGCTAACCGCAGATTCTTCGGTCAAAGACCAGAAACTCAAATCTGGAACGGTTAAGCGAATTGCTTCTTATGCGGTTGCCTATAAGAGCTCGCTAATTTTCTTCTTAATAACTGTAGTTATAGATGCCGTACTTGTAATCACCTCGCCACTTCTACTAAAGCGATTGATTGACGATGGCGTGATTCCGGGAAATCCTGGACTCGTCACTCAGCTCGCACTTTTGGTTGGATTAATTGCGCTCCTCGATGCTCTTTTCAGCATGATTGGCAGATGGTTCTCAGCGCGAATCGGCGAGAACTTGATCTTTGATCTACGCACCCAAGTCTTTGGCCATGTGCAACGCCAATCCATCGCCTTCTTCACGCGTACTCAAACCGGAGCCTTAATCTCACGAATCAATTCAGATGTCATGGGCGCCCAACAAGCCTTCACCACGACACTTGCTGGTTTGGTGAGCAATGTTCTTACTCTCATCCTCGTAATAGGAGCGCTCCTAACTCTCTCTTGGAAGATAACTCTCTTAGCTTTGGCGCTCTTGCCACTTTTTCTCTTCCCAACGAAGTGGGTGGGGCGAAAGCTCCAGGGGCTGACCCGGGAATCGTTTAATTTGAACGCCGAGATGTCAGCGACAATGACCGAGCGTTTTAACGTCTCCGGTGCGCTCTTGGTCTCACTCTATGGAGATCAAGGAACCGAGCGCGAGTACTTTTCATCGAGAGCTAGAAAAGTGGCAAATATCGGAGTCTCAATCGCACTTCTTCAAAGAATGTTCTTTATCGCCCTTACCTCAATTGCCTCAATCGCAACAGCTTTTGCATATGGCGTCGGCGGTCATTACGCCATCAATAAAGAGATAACGCTCGGAACCTTGCTCGCAATCACAACCCTTTTGGTAAGGCTTTATGGACCATTAACTGCACTTTCAAATGTGCGAGTTGATGTAATGACTGCTTTAGTCTCATTTGAAAGAGTCTTCGAAGTTCTTGACTTAATCCCGATGGTTAGAGATAAAGAGAGTGCAAAAAGGATTGCTGATGGTCCATTAAGCATTGAATTTGATCAGGTTAAATTCTCTTATCCACGCGCAGAAGAGATTTCACTCGCATCACTTGAATCCGTTGCTAAACCAGAAGTTATTGAGAGCGGAGAAATACTCTCTGAAATCTCCTTTACCGCTCCTGCTGGTTCGTTAACTGCGCTAGTTGGACCCTCCGGTGCTGGCAAAACAACAATAAGTTCACTTCTTCCGCGCCTTTACGATGTGACCTCAGGCGCGATAAAAATCAATGGCGAAGATATCCGCGATTTGAAGCTCGCAACCTTGCGCGATGTAATAGGAGTTGTTACCCAGGATGCACATATGTTCCACGATTCAATTGCTGCAAATCTTCGCTATGCCAAGAGCGATGCGAGCGAGGCCGAGATGGAGAGCGCCTGTAAGTCTGCCCAGATTTGGGATTTGATCGCATCACTTCCAAATGGCTTTGATACCGTCGTTGGCGAAAGAGGACATCGATTATCTGGGGGAGAGAAGCAGCGCCTTGCTATTGCGCGATTACTTCTCAAGGCGCCTCGCATAGTCATTCTTGATGAGGCAACAGCGCATTTAGATTCGGAGAATGAAGCGCTAGTACAAGAAGCGTTAGCAACAGCGCTTGAGGATCGCACGAGCATTGTCATCGCCCATCGCCTATCAACTGTCCGGCGCGCCGATCAGATTCTTGTTCTTGAATCGGGGCGAGTTAAGGAACGCGGTAAGCATGATGAATTGATTGCAAAGAATGGGCTTTATGCCGATCTTTACAATCGTCAAGCTTTCTCTGCTTGAACCTTTCGCTCTTCCCTAATTACTAGGTATAAACCAAAGAGCACCATCCCAGCGAAAAGCACCCACTGCACGCTATAGGCCAGATGAGGCCCATCGCTGAGTTCTGGAAGCATGGTTGGAACATCCGGATTTAGAGCAGTGCGATTTGCGGAGATGAGATCAAAATAAACCGGCTCTGAAGTGAGCGAATTTTCCTCATCCCATCTCGCAAGTTTTGAACTCCCGTTATTACCCGGTACCGCAAATACAGTTCCAGAGATCTGGGATTCGATATCGGCAACTCGGACGCGAGCCGTTATTACAACCTCTTGGGAATCTACGGGCTTAACTTTCGGCGGAGTTTGTGCATCCGGGCCAGCGATAACCCAACCTCGATCTATCCAATACCGTTTTCCACTACTGCTTTCAAAGAGAGTAACTACTCCGAAACCATATTGACCTTCGTGATAACGATTTCGAACCAGAATTTCTTTATCGGGCATAAAGTACCCCTTGATTTGAATAGTTCGCCATGCAACTTCATCCGGGCTTACCAATGAGAGTTCGTTTATTACCGGCTTTTTTATGTTCTCGTGAATCAATTCATTCTTACTGTGGCGAACTTCGTGCCGGTCATATTGCCATCTAGCACCTTGAAGGCAGAGCGCGAAGAAAATTAGAGCTAGAAGAGTTGCTCCAAATATTCGTTTCATCTACCAATCTCACGATTTCGAGAACGAAGCAATTTTGCTTCTCCTCTAATCGTCTCACGACCGGCATTTGCAACAATCACAGATACATAGGGCAAGGTCACAGCGCCAACCAAGAAGAACCACCTATAAGGGTTTGGGGTAAATACGGCCAAAAGGAAACAGAGAGTTCGAACCATCATCGAATAGAAGTATTTACGTTGGCGGGCGGGGATATCTTCCGAGAGTGCAGATTGGGCCTCGGTGATGTTATGAATCTCTTCGCCCCGTTTCATGCGCTAACGCTAGATGTGAATCAAGGTAACCGCACCCCGATTTGGCCTCATCGCCACCCCCGGGTACCCTTCGGCTAGATATCCGGCCAGAGCGCTGGATTTCAAGATGAAGTGGAGCTAGCCGCTCCCACCTCCTCACATTTAAGTGGGCTGGTCAAGGTTTACGGGGTTCATCTCCCGTGTCCTAGCGGCGCTTTCTCTTCAATCTTCAAACTTGAAAGGAAGAGTTATCAGCACCACAGAACCAAGAATCAACGATCGTATTCGCATTCCTGAGGTTCGTCTGATTGGTGCAGCTGGAGAGCAAGTTGGAGTTGTCGCAATTGATGTGGCGCTTCGATTAGCTGAAGAATCTGGTTTTGATCTCGTTGAGATCGCACCAGATGCTCAGCCACCAGTCTGCAAAATCATGGACTTTGGAAAGTACAAGTATGAGATCGCCCAGAAAGCTAGGGAAGCTCGCCAGAACCAGACCCATATTGTGGTCAAGGAGATCCGGTTGGGTTTGAAGATCGAAAACCATGATTACGAGACGAAGAAGAATCACATTGAGAAGTTTCTTCTCGGTGGTGACAAGGTGAAGGTGACTGTTCAATTCAAGGGACGAGAACAAACTCGTCCAGAGATCGGCTTTCGATTGTTGCAACGCCTCGCAGAGGATGTTGCAGGAACCGGATTTGTTGAATTCGCTCCAAAGCGAGAGGGCAGAAGCATGACGATGGTGCTTGGCCCACTTAAGAAGAAGAGCGAAGCAGTAGCCGAGGCAAAGCGTCGCGCAGCGGCGGTTAAGAACGAGCAGAAGTAAAGGAGCAAGACATGCCAAAGATGAAGACTCATAGTGGTGCGAAGAAGACTTTCCGCGTCACCGGATCCGGAAAGGTCATGCACGAGCGCGCCGGAAAGCGCCACCTGCTCGAGCGCAAGTCATCGAGATTGACTCGTCGTCTCTCGAAGGATGCAACTGCAAATGACCGCAATACATTCTCAGCCAAGCGCCTGCTTGGAATGAAGTAAGGGGTGCGAAATGGCTAGAGTTAAACGCGGAGTACACGCGGCTAAGAAGCGCCGCACAGTATTAGAGCGCGCTAGCGGATATCGCGGTCAGCGTTCACGCCTATTCACAAAGGCGAAAGAGCAAGTCACCCACTCGATGATCTATGCCTTCAACGATCGCAAAGATAAGAAAGGTGATTTCCGCCAGCTTTGGATTACCCGAATCAATGCTGCAGCTCGTCAGAACGGAATCACTTATAACCGTCTTATCCAAGGTCTTAAGTCAGCCGGCATCGAAGTTGACCGCCGTCTGCTCTCAGATCTTGCGACAAATGATCCAAAAGCATTTGCCGCACTCGTTGAAGTCGCAAAGAAGCATGTAAAGGTCTCCTAAAAAATCCAATGATTACCAGCCTTCATTCGCCTCATGTCGAGGCGGTGAAGGCTCTTTTAGGTTCTAGGGGCGTAAAAGAGCGGCGCGAACGTTCCCAATTTGTAGTTGAAGGTCCGACAAATGTAAAAGCAGCGCTAGATTCAAAGAGTGTAACTATCGAGTCCATTTATTACACCGAAGGAAATCTTGAGCGACTTGGTTCATTTGTTCATGACAATCTAATCGAAGTCTCCGAGCAGGTAATGAAGGCAATGACCGATACCGTTACCCCGCAAGGTGTCCTCGCGCTCGCCAAATTACATCGGACATCCCTTGGTGATATTTCAAAAATTCCCGGCGCGAAGATTGCTTACTTCTGGCAGATTCAAGATCCAGGAAATGCCGGCACCGTAATTCGCGCTGCAGATGCATTTGGCTTTGATGCCGTAATCTTCTCCGATAACTCGGTCGACATCTATAGCCCGAAGGTAATTAGATCCACAGCCGGGTCCATCTTTCAGATTAAAGTCGTTGAAGAAGTTTCTACCTCAGATATCAAATCTTTTTCCGAATCAATAAACGCCTCAATCTTTACAACCAAAGCAGATGGCGATGAGATCCTCCAAAGAGCAGCTAAGTCGGCTTTAGGGAAGCCCTCAATCTGGGTCTTTGGAAATGAAGCACGCGGCTTGCCGAATGATGTAGAGAAAGTTCTTGGCGCAACTACCGTTTCAATCCCGATGAGTGGAAAAGCAGAGAGCTTGAATTTGGCGACCGCTGCCTCAGTAGTCATGTATGCGGTATCAAACGCTGATAAATAACCGCTCTTTCGCAGGCTTAATTAGTAGAATTCACAGGTGTCATCCGCCCCAATAACTATTGAGCCGGCCGAAATCGAGGCTATAAAGGCGCAAGCCCTCAAAGCTATTTCGGAAGCTAAGAATTTGGATGAGTTAAAAGAGATAAAGATTGCACATGTAGGTGATAGATCGCCGATTGCGAAGGCAAATCAGAGTTTGGGCCAGGTATCGATGGAGCAGCGAGCCACGACCGGAAAGTTAATCGGCACCGCCCGCGCCAACATCAACCAGGCGTTCGATGACCGCGAACGTGAGTTGATTCTTGCTCGAGATACAAAGGCGCTGGTCGAGGAAAGAGTAGATGTCACGCTGCCGGTAAATCGCAGACACAAAGGAGCGCTACATCCACTTACATCCTTGCGCCATGAGATTGAAGATTTATTTGTAGGACTTGGTTATCAGGTTGCTGAAGGACCTGAACTTGAATCTAGTTGGTTGAATTTCGATGCGCTAAATATTCCACAAGATCATCCGGCAAGATCAATGCAAGACACATTCTTCATCGAACCCTTAGATGCCGGTTTAGTTCTTAGAACTCACACTTCGCCGGTCCAAGTTCGCACAATGCTAGAGAATGAACCTCCCATTTACGTGATCTGCCCCGGTCGCACTTACCGTTCTGATGAGCTCGATGCCACGCACACTCCTGTCTTCAACCAAGTTGAAGGTCTAGTGATTGATGAGGGAATCACTATGGCTGATCTAAAGGGCACTCTTGATCTCTTCGCCGCACGAATATTTGGTCCTGATGTCACGACGAGAATTCGCCCTTCATTCTTTCCCTTTACCGAGCCAAGTGCAGAAGTCGATTTCTTCTATAACGGCCGTTGGGTTGAATGGGGCGGTTGTGGAATGGTCAACCATAAAGTTCTAGAGGCGTGCGGCATTGATTCAAAAATCTATACGGGATTTGCATTTGGTATGGGGTTAGAGCGAACTCTTATGGTGCGCAATGGAATTACCGATATGCATGACATCGTTGAGGGAGATCTTCGTTTCTCTAGACAATTTGGAACCGGAACGCGATGAAACTTCCACTTTCCTGGCTCGCAGAATTCATCACCTTTCCAAAGGGATTTAAGGTCGAGAGCGCTGTCGCAGCACTTGTAAAAGTAGGCTTTGAAGTTGAAGAAGTAATTAACCCAGCAGAGAAGATTAAGGGCCCGCTCAAAGTTGGAACGGTGCAGTCAATTGAAGAGCTAACTGGACTTCGCAAACCCATCAGATATGTGGGCCTAGATCTGGGCGAAAAAGAGACCCGCTTTGTTATATGTGGCGCAAGCAATTTCAGCGTAGGAGATCAGGTTGTTGTAGCGCTACCCGGGGCAGTTCTCCCAGGGGACTTTGCGATTTCAGCTCGCGAAACTTATGGCCGAGTGAGCAACGGAATGATTTGTTCGAGCCGCGAATTGGGCCTTGGTGAGGATCACAGCGGCATCATCGTTCTAGGTAGCAAGTTTAAGGTTGGAAGCGATGCGCTAGAAGCTTTAGGTGCAAACGATCCGATCATCGATATCGCCGTGAACCCTGATCGCGGTTATGCGATGTCAGTACGTGGAGCAGCGCGCGAACTTGCCATGGCACTGGGCTTGCCCTTTAAAGATGTTGATCGCAAGATTATTTTTGCCAAGTTAGCTAAGTCAAAGAAGAGCGGAAAAATTACTGTAGCTGAGATTAAGGATAAGGATGGCGCGAGCTTAATCTTCTTGCGCTCATTGAGTGGACTTAATCCAAGCGCATTAACCCCGAGTTGGATGTCACGCCGACTTTCTCAGGCCGGCATGCGCCCCATCTCTCTTGCTGTTGATATTACAAATTATGTGATGCTCGAACTTGGGCAACCGCTACATGCTTTCGATGCCGAGAAGATTGAAGGAAATTTAAAAGTTCAACGAGCAGGTAAATTCAAGAGTTTGAAAACTCTTGACAATCAAGAGCGAAAATTAAGCGCAGAAGATCTCTTGATCGCCGATGAAAAGAAACCGCTCGCTCTCGCGGGGACGATGGGCGGTCTTGATAGTGAGGTATCTGAAAGCACTTCTCGAATCGCGCTAGAAGCAGCCCACTTCAATCCGGTTGCAATCGCACAGAATTCACGGCGCCACATTCTCTCCTCGGAGGCTTCTCGTCGATTTGAAAGAGGGGTTGATCCAACTCTTGCCGAACTCGCATCAGCTCGAGCCGCGCTTTTACTTATTGAATTTGGGGGAGCGAAATATCACGGGACGTCGGCGAAAGGTTTAGCTCCAAAGCCAACTATCTCGACTATTTCACCCGATGAAATCTCCGCACTTATTGGAACGACCTATTCTCCTACGGAGATCACGAAAGCTCTCACCGCAGTTGGCTGCAAGATCGTAAAGAGTGGAAAGAAGTGGAAGATAACTTCACCTTCGTGGCGACGCGACTTGCTTCATATCTCTGATTTTGCTGAAGAAGTTGCCCGCTTCTATGGATACGAGCGGATTCCTTCGACATTGCCTTCGGTAAAGATTCCAAAGTCAGGCAAAACGGGACTAACGCCGCTACAAATTCGTCGTCGGTCACTCTCCTTAGCTTTGGCATTTAAGGGCTTCACCGAAGTTCATAACTATCCTTTTGTAAACCAGACCCAGATGGAGCTATTCGGATTCACCGGCGATCGGGCCAAGACATTTAAGATTGCAAATCCAATCTCAGATCAAAGCCCACTCCTTCGCACCCATCTCTCTCCAGGTTTACTAGAGACAGCAGCGCGAAATTTTGCACGGGGCGCAAAATCTGTCGCTCTCTTCGAAAGCGGTTTAATTTTTAGAGATATAAAGAAATTAGAAAAAGCCACCAACCTCTCAACTTCCAAGCGCCCGTCTGCAGCACAAGTTAAAGAACTTTACGCGAGCGTGCCCTTCCAATCACTTCATATTGGTGGCGTTATTGCCGGGGAGGCCGAGCTATCAGGTTGGTGGGGTAAGGGTCGAAGCGCTGATTGGCAGGATGCTGTTGCAATCACGACTGAATTGCTAGAAGAGATAACTGGGGGATTTGAAATTAGTTCAGTTGACCTTGCCCCTTGGCATCCGGGCAGGTGTGCCGAGTTTCAAGTTGATGGAAAACCAATAGCTCATGCCGGAGAGATTCATCCTCGGATAACTGCAGCGCTGGGTCTCCCAGAGCGCACCGTATTTTTCGCAATTGTCTTAGATGCGATACCAGTTAGACAACCGATTGTTAGTAGAGCCGTAATACCGATGCCGGCTGCAATTCAAGATATTTCGATGTTTGTGGATGAGAGCATCTCGGCCGCTAAAGTCGCGCAATCTTTACGACTAGGCGCCGGAGAATTGTTGGAGAGCTTGGCTCTCTTTGATCGATTCCAGAAGAGCGGCGAAAAGCAGGTCTCACTCGCCTTCACTCTTACCTTCCGGGCGCCGGATCGAACCTTAACCGGAGATGAAGTTTCAGCCTTGCGAGAGCGGGCTGGAGCAAGGGCAGCAAAAGAATGCGGAGCGCAAATCCGTAGTTAGCGCATAAATATGCATAGATTTGCATATTTATGCATTCGCAGTTATCCTCGCCCTATGCGGGTTGGAATCGTTGGGGCAAGCGGCTATGCCGGCGGAGAGCTACTGCGTCTACTTTCAAATCACCCTAAGTTTGAGCCTTCATATATTGCAGCGGGTTCAAATGCGGGCGAAGCAATCACCTCAATTCACGCCCACTTAACCGATTACAGCGGTCAAACATTTTCTAAGACTTCACCTGATGAAATCAACAAATGCGATTTAGTTTTTCTTGCCCTGCCACATGGAGATTCTGCAGCGCTCGTTAACGGAATCGATGAAAGGGTAAAAGTTGTCGATTTGGGCGCTGACTTTCGTCTAATGAGCCGTACTAGCTGGGAGAAATACTATGGAGGTAGCCATGCCGGTACCTGGGTTTATGGCCTTCCTGAATTACCAGGTCAGCGGATCAAAATTCAAAGCGCTTCAAGAGTTGCAAACCCGGGCTGCTATGCGACTTCGATCGCGTTAGCTGTTGCTCCAGCAGTAAAGGCAGGAGTCGTTGAAGCGACCGACATTGTTGTAGTTGCTGCTAGCGGCACTACCGGTGCAGGCAGAAGCGGCAAAGTGAATTTGAGCGCAAGTGAGGTAATGAATTCTCTGACCTCTTACAAATTTGGCGGAGTTCACCAACATACCCCTGAAATCGAAGAGAGCCTCAGTGCTATTTCTGGGGGAGAAGTAAAAATCTTATTCACTCCGATCTTGGCGCCTATGCCAAGGGGAATCTTGGCAACAGTCACTGCAAAGAGTTCAGCCTCAGAGGGGAAGCTACGCGAGCTATACGAGTCAGCATATAAAGATGAAAAATTTGTAAAACTCTTAACAAAAGGTAGCTTGCCTGAAACTTCATCGCTGATTGGTTCAAATGGTGTCCAGCTTCAGATTGCGCTCGATTCACATACTTCAAGGCTAGTTGCATCGGTAGCTATAGATAATTTAGGAAAAGGAGCGGCTGGCCAGGCGATACAAAACGCAAATCTGATGACTGGCCAAGAGGAAGACCTTGGGCTTTCGGCAATGGGAATCGGACAGTGAGTATCTGACAATGAATATCGAGCCCAATTCAAATAGAGCGCGATTGCCAAAAGGCTTTCGGGCAGCTGGAGTAGTCGCAGGATTGAAGAGCAGTGGCAAGAAAGATGTTGGATTAATCGTCAATGACGGCCCACAGAAATTTGGTTGCGCAGTCTTCACCACTAATCAAGTAGTGGCTGCGCCTGTGATTTGGTCGCGCCAGGTAGTGAAGGACAATCAAGTTAGGGCAGTACTCTTAAATAGCGGTGGCGCAAATGCGTGCACTGGTCCGGATGGTTTCGCCGACACCCATGCAAGCGCTGAGAGAGTCGCGGCCTTGTTGGGGGACTCGGCGAGCGATATTGCAATCTGTTCAACTGGGCTAATTGGCACAAGGTTGCCGATGGAAAAATTAGTAGTCGGTATTGAAAACGCCTTTGCCCAACTACAGAGTTCAAAGATTGAAGATGCCGCAGAAGCGATAATGACTACCGACTCGATTCCCAAGATTTCACACTATGAGGGTTCCGAATTTGAGATTAGCGGAATCGCAAAAGGCGCAGGAATGTTGGCGCCAGCTCTTGCGACGATGCTCTCGGTTGTGATGACCGATGCGAAGGTAGATCTACGAAAAGCCGAGCTAATCTTTGAAGAAGTTTGTGAGTCGACATTTAATCGAATTGATTCTGATGGGTGTACTTCCACAAATGACACCGTGCTCTTCATGGCCTCTGGAGCATCTGGATTCGAACCAACCGAGGAGGAATTAAGGAGCGGGCTAACGAAAGTTTGCGAGAGCCTCGCCTATCAATTAATTGCCGATGCCGAAGGGCATTCAAAAATAATTTCCATAACAACAAAGAATGCAAAGAGTGAACGAGATGCCGTTGAAATCGGACGGGCTTGTGCGAGAAATAACCTTCTAAAGTGCGCCTTGCATGGTGAGGATCCGAATTGGGGCAGGATTCTTGCTGCCCTTGGGACAACTAAGGCTGTGATTGATCCACTAAATATTGATGTCGAACTTAATGGCGTTCTACTCTGCAAGGCGAGCGCTCCGGGGGCTGACCGGGATTTAGTGGATATGAAGGGTGAGCGGATTGATATTGTGATTAATCTTCATGTCGGAACCGCCAGCGCAACAATTCTCACAAATGATCTAACAGCAGAATATGTCCACGAGAACTCGGCCTACTCGACATGATTGTAATTAAATTTGGTGGCCATGCCATGGATAGCGACCCCAAGTGGATGGGCGAGCTTGCTGCGCTCTGGAAGAGTGGGAAGAAATTTGTAGTGGTTCATGGCGGGGGACCACAGATCGATGCTAAGTTGAAAGTAGAAAATATCGAAAGTGAATTTAAGGGCGGTTTTCGCATCACCACTCCCGCCGTTATGAAAGTGGTCGAATCAGTTCTGACGGGAACCGTTTTGCGCTCGGTCGTCCGCTCTTTATCTGCCGTTGGTTTGCCGGCGGTGGGAATCACAGGAAGTGATGCAAAGTTACTTGAAGTAAAACTCAAAGATGGCGGCGCACTTGGTCTTGTGGGTGAAGTAACGAAAGTCAATCCCGACATTTTAAATTCGCTGATTGGATCTGGATTTCTACCTGTAGTGGCACCAGTCTCCAATGATTTAGAAGGCAAGGCCTTGAACGTCAACGCCGATTTGGCGGCGGGCGCGATTGCCGGAGCTTTAGGTGCAGATGAGATGCTCTTTATGACTGATGTACCTGGTATCTACAGAAATTGGCCAGACCGGGGCTCTCTGATAAATGAGATTTCGATTGCAGAATTATCAAAGCTGCAATTTGCAGATGGGATGGTTCCTAAAGTTGCTGCGGCGATAAATGCCGTTAAGTCAGGGGCAAAATCTGTACGTGTGATTGATGGCAAGTCTTTAGAAGCTTTTCATGACGCGCTAGCTGGAAAGGGTGGAACATGGGTAAGAGCGTGAAGCAATCAAATGCCAGCGAAGCAAAGCGTTGGGATAGCGCGATGCAGGCGAATTATGGAACACCTTCTATCTCACTTGTTAAAGGGAAAGGTTTAGAAGTTGTAGATAGTGATGGCAAGAAATATTTAGATCTACTAGGTGGAATCGCTACGAATCTACTGGGACATAATCACCCCAAGATTGCTGCGGCAATAACAAAGCAGGCGAAAGAGCTGAGCCATGTCTCTAACTTCTATAGTCATAATCAAGGTCTGGCGCTGGCCGAAAGGTTGATAGAGATCTGCGGCGATAAGAGCGCGCGCGTCTTCTTCTGTAACTCTGGAGCGGAAGCCAATGAGGCCGCGCTCAAACTCTCACGTTTAACCGGAAGATCTCGAGTAGTTGCAACGCTGGGCGCTTTTCATGGGCGAACGATCGGAGCGCTCTCACTTACCGGACAACCTGCAAAACGCGATCCATTTAAGCCTCTAATTAAGCGCATTGTGCATGTTC
>Ga0116204_1000786_pt1 | contig 18117 bp, 17 predicted proteins | sample LakKivwa52mmetaG_FD_94481 | JGI IMG/M metagenome (GOLD analysis project Ga0116204, IMG submission 94481) | Anoxic lake water microbial communities from Lake Kivu, Rwanda to study Microbial Dark Matter (Phase II) - Lake Kivu water 52m metaG | ecosystem: Environmental > Aquatic > Freshwater > Lake...
GACGCGTCCAATCTATGGAAGATCGACCTGGCCCCGCTTAAAGGAGTGCCGTGTAATTTTTGCGGGTTATCCAAACACTATAGATGGGTTAAGGAGATACCGATTGCAAAAGTGGAGTCGGCTTTTAATGGGGCCGGATATAAGATAGGGCGCATAAATTCGGTGAGGATATTGTCTAAAAATAAGTCCGGGCGTAACGATAAGATAGGATTTAACGATGAATCGGGCGGCTTTGTGACCTTGACCGGAAAAGATTTTAGAAGGATCTTTGGGCCCAACGAGATAAGGTCTGCTAAATTCGACTCAGAGATAAAACGAGGTAATCTCATCTTGAACGGCATGGGCTGGGGGCATGGAGTCGGTATGTGCCAATGGGGCGCGTATGGCATGTCGCTCAAAGGTAAGAAGTGCGAGACTATCCTCAAATACTACTATCCGGGCACTGAGATAACAACTATAGACAAGCTACCCAGGAATTAAAGGCGTTCATATCTAATCAGGTTATTCTAACCTGATTAGAATCATCAGGTTAATGATTAGAACATGAAACTCTCCGATTTCGACTACAATTTGCCGAAAGAATTGATCGCGCAGGAGCCGCTGAAGGAACGCTCGAAGTGCAGGCTCATGGTGCTCGACCGAGCGAAGCATACGATCGAGCATAGGACGTTCGAAGATATCGTGGGCTATATAAAACCTGCCGATCTTTTGGTCCTCAACAACACTAAGGTAATACCGGCGAGGTTATTCGGTAAGCGCAAGACTGGTGGAAAGGTTGAGATATTTCTGATAGAAAAAAATAACCCGACTTGTTAGGCTCTTATAAGGCCTTCCGGCCGGCTCAAGGAAGGCGAAAAGATAGCCCTCGAATCCGGAGCCGAAGCCGAGATTCTCGGCAGAGGTGAGGTTGGAAGGTTTGTGAGGTTCGATCGTCCGATAGATGAAGTCCTAAAGTCAGGCCATGTGCCCCTGCCGCCCTATATCAACAGGATAGATGTATCGGACGATAAAAGCTCATATCAGACCGTATATGCCGATAAAGAGGGCGCTACTGCAAGTCCGACAGCGGGGCTGCATTTCACGAAAGAGCTGCTGGCTAGTGTTAAGTGTCATGTGTCATGTGTGACGTTGCATACGAACTATGGTACTTTTGCGCCGGTAAAGACTGAGGAAGTTGAAAATCATAAGATGCATAAGGAATATTTTGAGATACCGGCAGGGACTATTGAAGCGATTAAAAGCGTAAAGAAAAACGATGGAAAAGTATTTGCTGTCGGTACCACATCCGCCAGAAGCCTCGAATATTGGGCAAAGGAAGGCAAGAAGGAAGGGGATAACGATCTATTCGTCTATCCAGGGTTTGAGTTTAAGGTTGTAGATCATCTCATAACCAACTTCCACTTGCCAAAATCGACTCTGATGCTTCTGGTCAGTGCATTTGCAGGCAAAGATTTTATATTTGAAGCATACCGGCAGGCTATTGATAAGAAGTATCGCTTCTTCAGTTACGGCGATGCGATGTTGATATTATAATAGATAATAAATTATTTTAGTAAGAGGGGTCAGACCCCTTTTAAGATGGGCGGACAAAAAAATGTTTAAACTGGTACACAAAGACAAATCCACAAAGGCACGGCTGGGAAAACTTACGACGGCACATGGTGAGATTAATACTCCTGTCTTCATGCCTGTCGGTACACAAGGCACGATCAAGGCGCTTTCGAATGAAGAAGTTAAGGTTTGCGGCGCGGAGATAATACTCGGCAACGCGTATCATCTTTATTTACGTCCGGGTCTAGATATAATCCGAAAAGCCGGCGGGTTACACAAGTTCATGGGGTGGGATCGGCCGATCCTTACGGACTCCGGAGGGTATCAGGTATTCAGCCTTGCAAAGCTGAGAAAGCTAAGCGAAGAGGGGGCGGAATTTTCATCCCATATCGACGGTTCCAAGCACTTTTTATCGCCCGAGGGCGCTATCGGCATACAGATGACGCTTGGAAGCGACATAATGATGACGCTCGATGAGTGCGTCCACTACCCGGCCGCGAAGGACTATGTCGGGCAGTCGCTTGCGTTGACTACAAGATGGGCAAGAAGATCGAAGGATCATTTTTTACTAGCGACCAACGACCAACGACCAACGACCAAAGGGCAGTTGCTGTTCGGCATAGTCCAGGGAGGAGCTTATCTTGACTTACGCAAAAAGTCCGCTGAGGAGCTTATAGCCATAGGCTTTGACGGATATGCAATAGGAGGCGTATCGGTGGGGGAGCCTGAAGAGTTGATCCACGAAATATCATCCTATGCCGCCTCGTTGCTGCCGGATGATAAGCCCAAATACCTGATGGGGCTCGGTACGCCGCCCGATATACTCGAAGCCATCTCGAACGGTATAGATATGTTCGACTGCGTCGTTCCAACCAGGAACGGCCGTAACGGCCAGGCATTCACCTGGAATGGGGAGCTGCAGTTAAGGAACGCATCGTATAAGGAAGATTTCCGGCCGATAGATGAAACTTGCAGCTGTTATGCGTGCAAAAACCATACCAGGGCGTATATAAGGCACCTTTTCAATACAGAAGAGATATTGGGTTTGAGGCTCGTATCATTGCATAATGTGCACTTTTATGTTAAACTAATTGAATTATCGCGTGAGTCGATAACCAGCGGCAGGTTCGCCGAGTTCAGGGAAAACTTCAATAACAGCTATAAAAAACAGAAGGAGCTGCAATGATGAATTCATCAGGAAATCCGCTATTAAATTTGATGCCGGTGATATTGATATTCATAGTGTTCTACTTTCTATTGATAAGGCCCCAGAAAAAAACCCAGGACGAGCACAAAAAGATGGTGGCGGGTTTAAAAAAGAATGACGAAGTCATAACCGCCGGCGGCATACACGGCACCATAATGAATGTGAAGGACCATACGGTCACGCTGAAAGTTGATGATAATGTGAAGGTGGAAGTTCAGAAGTCGAGTATAATGACGATGAAGAGAAGCGCTTCGGCATAGCAGGCTCATAATCAATAGCCCATGGTCCGTGGTTTATAGAAAAAACAGGAGAGGGAGATGAACAAAGGTCAGCAATGGAAAATTGTAGGCATGGTAGCGCTTACTGTCGCATGTGTATGGCTCATATGGCCGCCGTTTACGGTAAAGGATAAAGACGGGGTTGTAGAACAAAAAGGGCGGATAAATCTGGGGCTTGATCTACAGGGCGGCATGCATGTGGTGCTCAAGGTCGACATGTCGAAGCTGCCGGTGGAAGCCCGTAAGGATGCCGTCGAAAGGGCCATAGAGGTCATAAGAAACAGGGTGGACCAGTTCGGCGTCGGCGAAATGACCATACAGAGGCAGGGCAAAGATAATATAGTAGTCCAGCTTCCCGGTGTCACTGACAGGGAGCGGGCTCTTGAGATAATAGGCAAGACCGCTCATCTTGAATTCAAGATAGTATCCGATAATGTCGAGGACCTCAAGAAGGCTATAAATAAAGAGCCGGTAGAAGGATATGAGATTAAATATGTTGAGGGTGAGCGCGCGGGAAGCGAGCCCCTTTTGGTTGCAAACGATACCAGTCTGACGGGCGATCTTCTTGTTAACGCCAAGACCGAATTCAGTTCCCAGGGATTCGGCGAGCCGTATGTTTCCTTGACATTCAATTCGAAGGGCGCTCAGATCTTCGCCGATGTTACGGCAACCAATGTGGGTAAGAGGCTTGCGATCGTACTGGACGGTAAGGTAGTGTCGGCTCCGGTCATCCGCGAAGCGATACCTTCGGGGCAGGCTCAGATATCGGGTAATTTCACGGTCGACCAGGCCAATGACCTTTCAGTCATACTCAGGGCAGGATCTTTACCTGCTCCCGTTGTCGTTGAAGAGGAGAGGACTGTAGGTCCTCTTTTAGGCGCCGATTCCATCAATAGCGGCATGAAGGCTTCGGTCATAGGTATAATTCTTGTAGTGGTTGCCATGGTGTTATATTATCGCCTCGCCGGAGTTGTGGCGAACTTCGCGCTTGTATTGAACGTCCTGATCATACTGGCATGCCTGGCATTGTTTAAAGGCACTCTTACGCTGCCGGGTATCGCGGGCCTGATTCTTACGGTAGGTATGTCTGTAGACGCGAACGTCCTTATATTTGAAAGAATACGCGAAGAGATGGCTCTTGGCAAATCCTTAAGGGCGTCCATAGCGTCCGGTTATCACAGGGCGCTTTCTGCGATAGTGGATTCTAACCTCACTACCATGGTGGCGGCCGCGCTGATATTTAAATTCGGCACCGGCCCTATAAGAGGCTTCGCCGTGACTTTAACGATAGGCCTGTTGGCCAACCTGTTTACTGCGGTCTTTTGTACAAAAGCTATATTCGAGGTTATGTGCGATCAGTTCGGATTGTCGAAGCTCCATTTTATGAACATGTTCCGCAAGGTTACGAACTTCGATTTTATAGGAAAACGCAAGATCTGTTATATATTTTCCTCCATTCTTATAATCGCCGGCATAGCTATTTTTGTGATGCGGGGGGATTCGAACTACGGTGTAGATTTCTCGGGCGGCACCTTGCAGCAATATGTATTCGACAAGCCGCTTAATATCGAAAAGGTCCGCGGCATGTTGAAAGACATGGGTTATGGAAACGCGTCGATACAGCAATACGGCAATCCCAAAGAAGTCATAATAAGGACCCAGCAGGATATATCGGTAAGGCTTGAAGGGGTGTTTAGGAAAGGTTTGGCGGATAATCCATTTCAGGTTTTAAGGGTTGAGACCGTGGGGCCGGCTGTAGGGAAGAATCTCAGGCATAATGCTTTAATGAGCCTGACGCTCGGACTTGCGGGTATCATGATATACATAATGTTCAGATTCGACCTTAAATACGGCCTAGCCGGTGTAATAGCTCTCCTCCACGACGTCTTAGTGGCGGTCGGAGCGATGTCGCTTACTCACAGGCAATTCGATCTCACTACGGTGGCGGCGCTTTTGACCATTGCCGGTTATTCGATAAACGATACAGTGGTCATATATGATCGCATCCGCGAGAACTTAAGAATTGTAAAAAAGGGTAGTTTTGCCGAGGTAGTGAACCTAAGCGTAAACCAAACGCTCTCAAGGACAGTATTGACTACCGGCCTGACGATGCTGGCCGTAGTTTCGCTGCTTATTTTCGGCGGGTCGGTATTGAACGATTTCTCGTTCTGTATATTCGTCGGATTCTTTATAGGCGTATACTCTACGGTATATGTGGCAAGCCCTATGGTCATATCGTGGCATACGAAGCTGGCCGGTGTAAAGAAGAGATAGTAGTGGCGAGCGATCCAAAAAAACACTACAACCAGATAAGGCGGCTGCTTTTAGCTATACTGATCCTTAATTGGAGCGTCGCCATAGCTAAGATGTCGCTAGGTTTTGCCACCCGTTGTCAGAGTATGACCGCCGACGGTTTTCACTCCTTATCGGACGGCGCCTCTAATATAATAGGCCTCATAGGCATAGCCATTTCGTCTAAACCCATCGACCAGGGCCACCCTTACGGCCACAGAAAATATGAGACATTCTTTTCGCTCGGTATAGCGGCGCTCCTATTTCTGGTCGCGATAAACCTTGTGAAAGAAGGTATCTACAAGATATGGCATCCGGCGGTCACGGAAGTTAATATCTTAAGCTTCATGGTAATGGCGGCGGCGATGGCTATAAATATTCTGGTTATGAAATATGAATACAGCCAGGGCAAAAAACTTCGTAGCGATTTCCTGGTGGCCGATTCGATGCATACGAAGGCCGATATATTCACGTCGCTGTCGGTAATAGCGGCCCTCATAGGTATAAAATCAGGTTTTCAGGTTGTAGATCCGATAGCCACGCTCGTCATCTCCATATTCATAGCACATGCCGGTTTTAAGATCATCAAGGACGCGTCCAGGGTCCTGTGCGATACGGTGGCGATAATGGATATCGATAAGATAGCAGGTATCGTAATGACCGTAAAAGGCGTCAGGCAGTGCCACAAGATACGCACACGCGGCAGGCCCGATGACATATGCATAGATCTGCATGTGGAGGTCGATCCCGATATGCACATAGACTGTGCCCATAAGATATGTTATGAGGTCGAAGAGGCCATAAAGAGAAATATACCGGAAGTTTCTGATGTGCTCGTCCATATCGAGCCCAAAAAATAAAATTAAATAGCAAAGACCAAAAATTAAAAATATTGTGTCCTTCGGACCTGGATGAAAGCCCCCTCATGAAAAAAATCTGGAGAATAAAACCGCCCAATTTGGCCCTGCAGGAACAATTGTCATCAGCCCTTAATATATCCAGGATCACCGCGCAGCTTCTCGTTAACCGCGGTATATCGGATGCCGCGGAGGCGAAGAGCTTTATGAGCTCGTCTTTCTCGGCATGCCATGATCCGTTCTTGCTTAAGGATATGCATAAGGCCGTGGAAAGGATAAAAAAATCCATAGCGGATAAAGAGCCGATACTCGTCTACGGCGATTATGACGTGGACGGCATAACGAGCGTCACCATCCTGTATTCCGCGCTTAAGAATATGGGCGCTATAGCGGATACTTATATACCGAACCGCCTCGAAGAAGGGTACGGGCTGAACCTTACCGCGATAAAAAAGGCGCACAAGAACGGCTTCGGGCTCATAGTTACCGTGGATTGCGGCATAACGTCCTTTAAGGAAGTGGAATACGCTAAGTCCATGGGTATCGATGTTATAATCACCGACCATCACGAGATACTCGAGTCGCGCGTTCCGGCGGCATGCGCCGTGATAAACGCGCTGCAGGCGGACTGTAAATATCCGTTCAAACATCTGGCCGGCGTAGGTATAGCTTATAAACTCGTCAAAGCCCTTTATGACACGACGGACCTATTCGCCGAGGACTTTCTCGATCTCGTAAGCCTGGGGACCGTGGCCGACATAGCGCCGCTTATCGGCGAGAACAGGGTCATGGCGAAGTGCGGCCTCGATGAAATGAACAAGCGCGACCGGATAGGCCTAAGCGCGCTTATGGACGTAGGCGGTTTAAGCGATAAAGAGATAATAAGCGGCCATATAGGTTTTATACTGGGTCCCAGGATAAACGCGATGGGGCGCATAGGTTCGGCGCAGATATCGCTGGACCTTCTATTATCCTCCGACAAGGAGGAGGCTAAAAGGCTTGCCAAGGTTCTCGATACTGAGAACAGAAGCAGACAGAAGATAGAGGCGAGGATCCTCGAAGAAGCCCTGGATAAGGTCGAGCGCGAGGTGAACTTCAAGCATCATAAAGTCATAGTGCTTGCCAGTGAGAATTGGCATCCGGGAGTGATAGGCATAGTGGCCTCCCGCATAGCAGACAGGTTCTACAGGCCGGCAATAATGATATCTTTGGATGGGAAATTCGGCAAGGGCTCCGGCAGATCGATAGAGAGCTTCCATTTATTCGAATATCTCCTGCGTTCCAAAGACACGCTCATGGGTTTCGGCGGGCATGAATCCGCCTGCGGAGTTACTGTCGATAAGGACAGGATAGACGAGTTCCGCGATAGGATAAATGAAGAGGCGTCCAAAGACGTCGACGAAGAGATATTCAGCCCGAAGCTCGATATAGATATGGATGTTCCGCTTGATAGTTTAAGCGAGAATGTCATAGGCGAGCTGGAGGACCTGGCTCCGTTCGGGCCGGATAATCCAAAGCCCGTGCTTGCATCCACAAGATTAACTGTAAAGGACGGGCCCAGACAGATAGGTAAGAACGGTTTTAAGATGTGGGTGACTGATAATAATATAACCTGCGAAGCGGTATCTTTCGGCAGGGGAAACCTCGAAGCGCCTAAACTTGGTTCCGAAGTAAGTCTGGCGTACACTCCCTCCATAAACGACTGGCAAGGCGTCCGGTCGATCCAGCTGGAACTTAAAGACATAAGATAGATCATACACACCGCGAGCGGGATTACTTTGCCCATCGGCGCAGATGGAGTGTGTGTGAGCAAGGACTTGACAAAGTGGAGGCACTCATGTATACTTTATGCACATAGTGGTATAAAGTGGTGTAAAAGGGAGTGAAGCATGTTTTACGGCGAACACGAACATACGATAGATAATAAGGGAAGGCTAATCATACCCTCCAAGTTCAGGGATTCCTTCAAAGAGTATGATATTGAAAAGCTCTATATAACCAGGGGCCTGGATAAATGTCTCTTCATGTTCACCGAGAATGAATGGAAGACGCAGGAAGCTAAATTTAAGGCGATGTCTTTCACGAAACCGGACTCGCGAAAATTTAACAGGCTCTATTTTTCCGGGGCCGCTCAGATAGAATGCGATAAACAGGGCAGGATACTGATACCGAAGTACCTGAAAGATTACGCGGCGATAAAACGCGACGTGGTCATAATAGGCGTGTCGAACCGTATAGAGATATGGGCGAAAGATTCTTGGAGTGAATATTATTCCGGTTCCAAGGAATCCTTTGAGGATGTAGCGCAAAACTTGATGCTGCAGGAAGGATAAAAGGGGGGTGAGGCGCATGGGTTCGAAGCATGAGGATAAAAACAGAAAAACGGATTTATCTATGACTAGCATAAACTCATCACTAGAGAGGCTTAAAAAGGTGAGAGCACTACACTGTGAACCCGACTACCTTGGCATAGATACGCTGGTATTAAAGATGCTTCCATTCAGCAGGCCGAACAGATTGTACTGAATATGCACCAGCCGGTGATGCTCGATGAAGTTATGAGCCTTCTCGATCTTAAACCGGGCGATACGGTGCTCGATGCTACACTCGGCGGCGGCGGGCACTCTCTAGAGATATTGAGAAGGATAATGCCGGGAGGTATGCTCCTGGGATGCGACTCCGATCCGGCAGCGGTGGACAGGGCGCGCGAAAATCTTCGGGATTTCAAGGGTTCTTTTAAATTGGAGAAGGGTAACTTCAGGCACCTCGGGGAGATGCTCGACCGCAATAAGGTGGAGATGCTCGACGCGGCGCTTTTTGACATAGGGATATCCTCTTACCAGATGGATGAGGCTCCCAGAGGCTTCAGTATAAAAAATCCGGGCCCGCTCGATATGCGCATGGATCCCGACCAAAAAGTGAGCGCCAAAGACCTGGTGAACAGATTACGGGAAGAAGAACTCTCCGATATAATAAAAGATCTGGGTGAAGAGCGTTTTTACAGAAGAATAGCGCGCGCGATAGTAGAGCGCCGCCGCGAGAAGAAGATAGAGACGACGGAGGATCTGGCGTCCGTGATATCCAGGGCCGTAGGAGGGCGCAGGGGCAAGCTCGATCCGGCTACTAGGACATTCCAGGCCATCAGGATAGCGGTGAATGACGAGCTCGGGGCGCTCCGGGATGCATTGGAGCGGATAGTAGCAAGGCTTAACACAGGCGGCAGGGTAGCCGTGGTATCGTTTCATTCGCTTGAGGACAGGATAGTAAAGAATAAGTTTAAAGAATATTCGGCCGGAGGACTGGTAAGGATATTGACAAAAAAGCCCGTAAGGCCGACAGATGGTGAAGTGGCCGCTAACCCAAGATCGAGGAGCGGCCGTCTTAGGGTAGCGGAAAGGATTTAAGTATATATGAGGCTTATAAGGTCATTTTTGCCGATAGTGGTATTTACGGTAGCATCCCTGATGTACGTCCACCAGCAGGTCGAGCTGGTGAAATTAAGCTACCATATAGAGACTAAAGAGAAGAAGCTGAACGCCGTGCTTGACCTGAGGGAACAGCTAAGTTATAATATTAAAAATCTGGAAGCACCATCGAGGCTTGAGAGAGTTCTTCTGGCCAAAAATATTGACATAACCTTTCCCAGGAAAGGCAATGTAGTCAGGATGGCCCGGCCTTATGTCCCGGCTAAGAGAGGCATTACCGACATACGTTCCGCAGGAATTGAGAAGAAGTTTAACATATTCGGATTTTTGGATTTTATAACACCTAAGGCCGAGGCTCACCAGGCCGGGGATTAAGAAGAAGCTTTATTCGTGCATAGCGGAATCCTTAGAAAACGGCAACTGGCCGTCTTCGTTTTTTTTATCCTCTCACTGTCTATCCTTGTCCTGCGCCTCCTATATATCCAGGTAGTGAAGCATGACTTCTATAAAAGGATAGCTGACGACCAGCATACCGTATCACTCGAAATAGCTCCGAAGCGCGGCACCATATTCGACCGCAATATGCGTGTCCTGGCGGTAAATCTCAATAGCGATTCAATATTCGCCAATCCCAGAGCCGTAAAGGATAAGAGAAGGACGGCAGCTTCTATCTCCGGCATACTGGGAATAAGCGAAGATTTTGTTTACGACAGATTATCCAGGAATAAATCCTTTGTTTGGATAAAGAGGAAAGTCTCTCCCGAAGCATCGGCCCGCGTGAAAGCTCTTAAGATCGAAGGCATCGACGCGATACAGGAATCGAAAAGGTCTTATCCGAATAAAACTCTGGCATGCCATGTTATAGGTACGGTAGATATAGACAATAACGGCCTCGAAGGGCTGGAGCTCTACTACAACAAATATCTTAAAGGCGAGCCCGGATGGGTCGTATCTACGCAAGATGCAAAACGTAAGCTTCTGGAATCCTACCAGTATGAGTACATACCTCCTAAAAACGGCTTCAATCTTGTTCTAACGATAGATGGAGTAATACAATCAATAGCCGAGAGGGAGCTGGCCAAGGCGTTCGATAAATTCAACGCCAAGGGGGCATCTATAGTAGTGATGGATCCCCGGACCGGGGATGTACTGGCGATGGCCAATATGCCGAATTATGACCTCAACGACGCAAAGAACAGATCGAAGGAGTCCGTAAGAAACCGCGCCATAAATGACTTCTTTGAGCCCGGCAGCGTATTTAAGATAGTGACTGCCAGCGCGGCGCTTGAGGAGAAGGCGGTCGCCTTGAGCGATAAGTTTAACTGCGAGAACGGCGAGTGGCGCATGGGCCGAAGGGTATTGCATGACCATACCCCTCATGGTATCATGACCTTCAAAGAGATAATAGAGAAGTCCAGCAATATAGGCACCGTCAAGGCCGCTATCCGTATGGGGCAGGAGAAGATGTATAAATATATCAAGCTCTTCGGATTTTATGACAAGACGGACATCGATCTTCCCGGCGAGGTAGCCGGTATGAACCGGCCGATAAACAAGTGGTCTAAAGTCAGTATGTATGCCATACCTATGGGGCAGGAGGTGACGGCTACTGCGCTGCAACTTACGTGCGCGATAGCCGTAATAGCGGATAACGGATACAGGGTAAGGCCGAGAATCGTTAAGCAGGTGACCGACCCGGCAGGGAGTGTTATAAAGGAGTTTCCCGTCAAGGTGCCGAACAGGGTCCTATCGACCGATACCGTTCTTAAGATGAGAGGCGTGTTGAACGGAGTGGTCAATTCGGGTACCGGTAAAAAGGCCAAGATGGAGGATTATGAATCCGGAGGTAAGACGGGAACCGCTCAAAAAGCAGAACAGGGGGCCTACTCGAAGAACAGGTTCATAGGCTCATTTATAGGGTTTGCCCCGGTAGAAAAACCTGTCCTTGCCGTGGCCGTATCTATAGACGAGCCGTATCCGGTGTATTTCGGCGGCGATGTCGCGGCGCCGGTATTTCGTAATGTTGTAAATGACACGCTCAGGTATTTGAGCCTGAAAGATTAAGATATGAAGCTTGAAAAGATTCTTAATGGTATAGACCGCGGCGTACGCTCCGGTCCGGCGGATATAGACATAACTGCCGTAAGTGATGATTCAAGGCTGGTTACCCCCGGAAGCCTTTTTGTGGCTTTAATGGGGCATTCAAATGACGGGCGCAATTTTATCGATGAAGCCGTATCGAGAGGCGCGGCGGCTATAGTCTCGGATCCTTGGCTCCCGGCGCCAGAAGGCGTAATTAAGATATCCGTATCCGATATAAGGGGCGCACTGGCGTCGATAGCCAAAAATTTTTACGGGGACCCTTCCGCAAAACTTAAAGTGATAGGGATAACCGGCACTAACGGCAAGACGACGGTAACATATCTGATAGAAAGTATAGTTAAAAGCGCCGGTGCCGGCGCAGGTGTCATAGGCACCGTAAATTACAGGTTTAACGGCGGCGTCAGGCCGGCCAAGAACACGACGCCGGGCGTTCTGGAGCTTCAGAAGCTTCTTTCGGAGATGGCCGCCGGCGGCGTAAGTTACGCGGCGGTGGAAGTTTCGAGCCACGCGCTCGACCAGGGCAGGGTATCCGGCGTAGGCCTCGATATCGGATTATTTACAAATATAACGAGCGACCATTTAGATTACCATAAAACGGAAGCGGAATACTTCAAAGCCAAATCCAAAATATTCGGACATCTCAAGGCCCGCGGCCTGGCCATTCTTAATAATGACGACGAAAAAGTTGCGTCTCTCAAAGGATCGGTAAAGGCAAGGACGCTTACTTACGGTATAGGCCGGCCTTCGGATATAAGAGCCTTAAATATAAAGCTTTCATCGGATGGCTCGGCCTTCGATGTATCGACGCCAGTATCGAAATTATCCATAAGGACCCGCCTTATAGGGATGCACAATGTGTCTAATTGTCTTGCTGCTATCGCGGCCATGTATGCCCTCGGAGTGGATGCGAAGGCGATAACCGAAGGCATAGGATCCCTTACCTCGATCCCGGGAAGACTCGAGCCGGTGGATGCGGAAGCGCCGTTTAAAGTGCTGGTAGATTACGCGCATACTGAAGACGCTCTCAATAACGTGTTATCGATACTTAAAGAGATATCCAAGGGGAAGATATGGACCGTGTTCGGATGCGGCGGGGATAGAGACAGATCGAAGAGGCCGCTTATGGGTACGGCCGCCTGCAAATTCTCCGACCGGGTGATAATAACTTCCGATAATCCCAGGTCCGAAGAGCCTGGCGATATCATAAAAGACATTGAATCGGGCATTAAAGGTAAATTCTCCAATTACGATATTGTGCCGGACAGGCGGGAGGCGATAAGAAAAGCCGTATCCTCCGCCGCGGCAGGCGATATAGTTCTTATAGCGGGTAAGGGCCACGAAGATTACCAGATGATCAAAGAAAAAGTCATTCATTTTGATGACCGGGAAGTAGCGGCGGAGATGCTGGCGCAAATACCGAAGGGAAAAGATGCAGGTAAAAGAGATAGTAAAGGTGGCGCAAGGCCGTCTCTTGTCGGGCGATCCCGGTAAAGAGATAGATCTTTCGAAGGTATCCACCGATTCGAGATCCGTTAAAAAAGGCGATTTTTTCATCGCTCTTAAGGGCGCGAATTTCAACGGCGATAATTTTACGGGTGAAGCGCTGTGCAGAGGGGCTATAGGCGCCGTTACGGCTCTCTCTTTTCCGGGCCGTAATTTACAGTTGAAAGGAAAAATAGTAATTCAGGTCAAGGACGCCACGAGGGCGCTCTCCGCTATCGCATCCGCACACAGAAAAAAATTCAGGATCCCCGTAATAGCCATTACCGGAAGTAACGGAAAGACGACGGTAAAAGATATGACGGCCGCAGCCTTGTCAGCGCGCTATAACGTTCTTAAGAATGAGGGGACTAAAAATAATAATATAGGCCTGCCGCTGACGCTTTTGAAGCTCAATCAGAAGCACAGCGCGTGCGTGGTAGAATTGGGGATGAATCATAAGGGGGAGATAAAGGATCTCTGCCGCATAGCCTCGCCGGATATAGCCGTCATAACGAATGTGGGGCCGTCGCACCTCGAGTTTCTGCGGGATCTCGACGGCGTCTACAGGGCAAAGAGAGAGATACTGGAGTCCTTTAAGTATAAACGCGGTACGGTCGTGTTGAACGGGGACGATAAGTATCTTCGGCGTATAAAGGAAGATAACTTCAGGATAGTGAGGTTCGGGTTTGACGGAGGTAATGATTACGCAGAGATCCTGGGCACCGGGAAGAACAAAATATCGTTTTCGGTTGACTCCGGGGAGATATTCGCGATAAATATGCTGGGGCTGCATAACGTATATAATGCCTTGGCCGCTATAGCCGTAGCCAGGCTCATGAAAGTCCCGTACCGCCCCATAGAAAGGTCTTTGGCCGGATTCAGGCCGGCAGGCATGCGTATGACTTCGGAGGGTGTGCGAGGAATCGATATTATAAATGATTCGTACAATTCTAATCCGTTATCGATGTCTGCGGCCCTGGAAACCCTGGAAACCTACCCGGCGCTTTCGCGATGGGTAGTATTCGGGGATATGCTTGAACTCGGGGATAGATCCGAGTATTTTCACAGGATGGCGGGGGTTCTTGTAGCCAAGTCGGGAGCCGACGGATTACTGACTTTTGGCAAATACTCGAGATATACTTTAGCCGAAGCCGGCGCATCCGGCATGCATAAGGAAAAGCTGTGGCATTGTCGAAACCATGCGGATGCCGCCAATATACTTAAGAAGGTCGCTGTCAAAGGTGACGTCATTCTTGTTAAGGGTTCTCGCAGTATGAAGATGGAAAAAGTAATAGATAAATTAAAAAGTCCATAGTCCATAGTCAATAGTCCATAGCTTAAGGAGAAAACGTGCTTTACTACATATTCTATCCACTCCGGGAGTGGTGGTTCGGGTTCAACGTATTTAAATATATAACCTTCCGCGCCGCCATGGCGAGCCTTACGGCTTTTTTAATATCGATCATAGTCGGCCCTATGATAATAAGATGGCTTAAGAAGATGAATTTCGGAGAGAATATACGGAGGGAGCACGTCGAGGCTTTATACGACATTAATAAACATAAACAGGGCACTCCCACGATGGGAGGCATAATCATAATATTGGCGATAGCCGTATCCACTGTATTATGGGCCGATGTCACGAACCAATATGTGCTGGTGGCGCTGGCATCATTCCTGTGGCTGGGGTTGATAGGTTTTAGCGATGATTATACCAAGATAACAAAAAAAAGGAGCCTCGGCCTGCAGCCGGGCATGAAACTGCTGGGGCAGTTTCTGTTGGGCGGCGCGATAGCGTTATATATAATGTTTCTTACTCCGATACCACAGTCTTTAACCGTACCCTTCGTTAAACATTTTGTCCTGAACCTCGGCATATTGTATATATTGTTCGTGGCGCTCGTCATCGTCAGCGCCTCAAACGCGGTAAATCTTACCGACGGCCTGGACGGCCTGGCGATAGGATGCACGATAATAGCCGCCCTGTCCTACTCTATGCTAAGCTACATAACCGGCCACGCCAAAGTATCCGAATATCTCAATGTCTTCTATCTTCCGGGAGGCGGAGAGCTTACCGTATTCTGCGCGGCCATGGTCGGCGCGGGACTCGGGTTCTTATGGTTCAATTCGCATCCGGCTACTGTATTCATGGGGGATACCGGATCCCTGGCCCTGGGAGGGGCGATAGGCGTAGTGGCGATAATGATAAAGAAGGAGCTTCTGCTTTTTCTGGTCGGCGGGATATTCGTAATCGAGGCCCTTTCGGTAGTGCTGCAGGTGGCATGGTTTAAGACAACAAAGAAGAGGCTTTTTCTAGTGGCGCCCATACACCATCACTTTCAACGCCTCAAGTGGGCGGAATCTAAGATAACGATAAGATTTTGGATCATTGCGATAGTTCTGGCGCTGGTGAGCCTGTCCACGCTTAAATTGCAGTAAGGATATGGACCTTAAAGGCAAAATAGTATCTGTGATAGGTCTCGGTAATAGCGGGTACAATGCCGCTGTGCTGGCCATCGATCAGGGCGCAAATGTCCGCGCCACCGATGCCGGAGATTCGCCGGCTCTCAGGGAAGCGAAGAAGAGGCTTGAAGCAAGAGGCGTAAAGGTAGAGATCGGCATCCACACCGAAGAATATATAAGGGGAAGCGACCTCGTAGTGGTATCTCCCGGCGTGGAAGAGGCGTCTTTGGCGCTTAAATGGGCCAGAACACATAAAATAAAAGTTATAGGAGAGATGGAGCTCGGTTACAGGTTCTGCAGAGGCAGGATTATAGCCATAACCGGGACTAACGGCAAGTCGACGGTAACGTCTCTTATAGGACAGATCCTAAAAGACGGCGGTCTCGATGCTGTGGTATGCGGCAATATCGGCAACTCTCTTTCGGGCGAGATAAAGAGGATAAACAAGGATACCTGGGTCGTTCTTGAAGTCAGTTCCTTCCAGCTTGAAACCATCGTGAATTTTAAACCGTATATAGCCGTGATACTTAATATAACCGACGATCATATGGACAGGTATCCCGGATTTAGCGACTATTTTGCGGCGAAGCTGAAGATATTCATGAACCAGGATGAGGGCGACCACCTCATACTTAATTACGACGCCGAGAATTTAAGGTGCCTTGAGAAGAAGGCGAAGTCCAGGGTCTCGTTCTATAAGAAAAGTTCTGCGGATACATTCGATACCGATTTAAAAGGCCTTCATAATACCGAGAATATACTTGCGTCGATCCTCGTCTCGTCCATAGCCGGAGTTAAGATGCCGTCTATGTTGCGTACGATAAAATATTTTAGAGGCCTCCCGCACAGGTTTGAGACGATCGCAGTCATAGGCGGCGTGGAGTATATAGATGACTCGAAAGGTACGACGGTAGACTCCACCGCCAGAGCCCTCGATTCATGCAAGGGTACGGTTATACTGATAGCCGGCGGCAAGGATAAACATAGCGATTACGGGGCTATAAAGTCCAGGATCAGGGGAAAAGTAAAGGACCTTATACTGATAGGTGAAGCCAAGGATGCCATAGCCAACGCCCTTGAGGGAGCTTCAATTATACACAGAGTAAAGGATATGGATGAAGCGGTAACCTTGGCGCGCCGGCTTGCCAGAAGAGGGGATTCGGTGCTCCTTTCGCCTATGTGCTCGAGCTTCGATATGTACAGAAGCTACAAGCATCGCGGCGAAATGTTCAAAAAAGCGGTAGACGGCATAAGATGCGAAACACAAGAAGCGCGATATTAATAACGGTAGCGGCGCTGGTTGCGATAGGAATAGTGATGATATACTCCGCAAGCGCCATATACGCCGATTCCGTCATGAAGGACAGCCTCTATTACATAAAGAGGCATCTCGTATATATCGGTATAGGTATATTGATGATGGTATTGGCGATGTCGGTAAGCATGGATAAGATCAGGCTGATGGCAAAGCCCATGATGCTCATAGCGATTTTATTGCTTCTGGCGGTTCTGATGCCGCATGTCGGCAGCGAGACGTCCGGCGCAAGGCGCTGGTTTAGATTCGGGCCGTTAAGTTTCCAGCCTTCGGAATTCGCAAAGATAGCCATAATAATATACATGGCCGACTTCATTTCCCGCAAAGAGAAAGTCATGAAGAGCTTTCTTTATGGTTATCTCCCCGCCATCATTGTATTGATAGGGACCGTAGGGCTGGTGCTCCTGGAGCCGGATCTTGGTACGGCTGTGACGATATCGGTGATAACGGTCATAATGTTGTTTGCCGGAGGCGTCAGGTCCTTATACATACTGGCGACGTTCTTAGCCAGCCTTCCCGCGCTGTATGTGCTCTTATTCAGGGTCCCCTATAGGCGGAAGCGCATGATGATGTTCCTTAATCCGTGGGTCGACAAAAGGGGCGCCGGTTTTCAGATAATTCAATCCTTTGTGGCGCTCGGTTCAGGAGGGCTTTTTGGCGTAGGCCTGGGCCAGTCGCGGCAAAAATTATTCTATCTGCCGGCTTCTCACACGGATTTCATATTCTCGATAATAGGCGAGGAGCTCGGTTTTATAGGCACGGCGTCGGTCGTATTGCTTTTCGGGATATTGGTATGGCAGGGGATGAAGATAGTGTTTAAAACGGCCGGGACTTTTGAGAGGATGACAGGCCTGGGTATAGTGTCCCTTATAGGCTTCGAGGCGATAATAAATATAGGGGTGACGGCCGGCGCGCTTCCGACGAAAGGGCTGCCGCTCCCATTTATAAGTTACGGAGGAAGCGGGCTTGTCTTTCATCTGATGGCCATCGGGATACTGTTTAACATAGCAAAAACCTGCGAGTCGTGCGAATGAGGATCCTGATAGCCGCGGGCGGATCCGGGGGGCATATATTTCCCGCTATAGCCCTGAAACGAGCGCTTGCGGCCCGGGGGACGTATGAGATCAAGTTCGTGGGATCGGAC
>Ga0116204_1000789_pt1 | contig 18086 bp, 6 predicted proteins | sample LakKivwa52mmetaG_FD_94481 | JGI IMG/M metagenome (GOLD analysis project Ga0116204, IMG submission 94481) | Anoxic lake water microbial communities from Lake Kivu, Rwanda to study Microbial Dark Matter (Phase II) - Lake Kivu water 52m metaG | ecosystem: Environmental > Aquatic > Freshwater > Lake ...
ATAGTATTACTTAAATCACAAACGGATCATTTAAATAAAGCATTAGATTTAAAAGAATTAGAAATAATTAAGTTAAACAATATAATTGATAATAAAGATGTATTACTCAAAGAAGAGGAAAAGAACTCGGAAATGTGGGAAGTAGTAGCTACTGAACAAGAAGTTAAAAAGAAAGTATTTGTAGGTACAACTATAGGTACTGTTATTTTATTATTAATTTCATTATTATAAAAATGATAAAATTTGTAACCCTCAATACGATTATAACTGATCTATTAGATATTATTCGTGGTTCAAATGTAACTAGGACAGAACCTATATCTAAACGACAAATAGAGGCATGGGTACATCAATATAGGGCATTATTGATTAAACAGGATATGGATAAAGGTAAAATGCCTAATCCAGATTATATACAAGAGATACCTGCATTAAAACTTGAAGTAGTAGATAGAACATTTGGTACAGCTTTTCCATCTGAAGTATATTTACTTAGGACAGAATTAACTATACCTAAAACAATTGATCTTAATCATAAACCAGGATTTATGTTTATTGGCACTCTTGATGGTAAGGAAATACAATTTGTACCAGAAGGTAGAGTTACGTGGCAACAATATAAGAAATATACTAAGAATTATAATTTAGTATTTCTTAGATCAGAAAGATTGTATATGTATAATGTACAACCAATACAATACTTAACGGTTAGGGGTATTTTTGAAGTACCTACAGAAGTAAGTAATTTTGTTAATCCTTCATCAGATACTACTAGTGCTGATTTAGATACTGCTTATCCTATACCAATTAATATTATTCCTATACTTAAAGAGATGATATTAAAGAATGAGTTAGGTATAGAAATGGCTGCACCTACTGATACTAAGAATGATAGTAAGCATGCTACTAACCAACAAGTACAACAGTAATGGCATTCTTTTCAAGAGGACCTAATAAAATACAAAATCCTTATACATTATTAGATATGTATAAAGATTACATTTCAAATTTAACAGATGGTGAACAATCTCCTTTTTATATATCATATGATAAGTATGTAGCAATATGCTCTGATTATTATATAGCAATAATGGACTATATACTTGAAGAAGGAGGTACATATAAGATGCCATATGGTATGGGGTTAATAAGAATTGCAAAACATAAGATTAAATTTAAAAAGAATAAGAGCATACCAATTGATTGGGAAATGACATTCAAAAACAATAAGAAGATATTTTGTTTAAATGAACATACAGATGGATTTAGGTATTTCTTTTTTTGGTCAAAACCTAACACAATAGTTAATAAGTTTTTATATAGGCTAGTATTTACTAGGCAAAATAAACGTAGATTAGCTAATTTAATTAAAGTGCATAAGAAAGATTATTTTGAAGCGTAAGAGATATGATTTATAAATTAACATCAGTCAAGCGAGTAATCGCTAAAGTATTTACTGACCTTGATTTAAAAGAAGGTGATCACAGAGTAGCAGACATGATAGAATGGGCTGGTGAAGCTCTAGAGAAGATAGGTGGTTTCCCATCTTTTCAAAATAAGGTTACTGGTAAAGATGGTCAACCTTTATTAGTTATAAGTAATTACCAAGCTAAATTACCATGTGATTTTTATAGTATGATACAAGTAGGCTATTCTACTATTGAGAATGGACCTTTCTACCCAATGAGATATGCTACTGGTAGTTTTGATTACGGCGTATCTAATGAAGAATTAAATCAACCAGTTGATATAGATACTATGGCTGATTCTGATTTGGTAAACGTTGTAATGGATTTATATACATTGAATTATAAAGATGCATTAGACAAAATTAATAATCAACCTAACATACGAACGCTTGTATCTCAAATGTTAGCAGATAAAACCATAGGTAATCGCTATGCTTATGCTAATACTACATTTGATATAACATACTTGATAAAGAATGGTTATATTAAAACAAATGTTAGAGAAGGATATTTAATGATGGCTTATCAAGCAGTACCTACAGATAGTGAAGGATACCCATTAATACCAGATGATCAAAGTTATTTAGAAGCAATATATTGGTATATTAATATGAAGCTTATGTATCCAGAGTGGAGACAGGGTAGGATAAGAGATACTATATATTATGATGCTAGACGTAGTTGGAATTTCTATTGTAAACAAGCATATGGTAATGCCATGATGCCAAATGGTACGGAACAGATGGAAGCTATAAAAAATGTATGGTTAAGGTTAGTACCAGAAATAAATGAACAAGATACTTTCTTTTCAACATTAGGTCAGTCACAAATAATTTACAATCAGAATGAATAAAGAAACTGTTAAGCAGTTTATTGGTGGGATGAATAAAGACCTTGAAAAAGGTAATATTCCAAAGGATGCATATCTTGAAGCAAGGAACTTTAGGATTGTTACTACAGAGGGATTAAGTTCAGGTGCATTTGAAAATATTCAAGGTACGAATGTTGCACATGATTCTTATGATCTAGATGATGATTTTATATTTGATGGTGCAAATTGTTTTCCAGATGGTCATTATGTTTGTGGTTCTGTTAGAATAAGAGATACCTTCGTTTTATTTGTAACCGATAATACTGGGTTAACACCAAATGGTGGTAGAAGTATAATATATAAGTTTACTGTTGACACTACTACTGAGAAAATAAATACATTAGAAGTAGTTTATGATGACTCATTAAATAATAGTACAGGTACTTTAAATTTTAGTAGAGATAATAGAATTAAAGCTGTAGCTAGATATGAGACACCAGAGATACAAAAAGTATATTGGACGGATGGCTATAATAGGATAAGATTTATTGATATTGCTAAATACAATACTACAGATGGTTTAGTTAAATCTGGTAGTAATTATTATATGTCACCAGACCTATTAGAGTTTATACCAAGTATTGATTTAAATAAACCATATCTTAATGATATGATTACTGGTACTTTAAAACCAGGTGTAGTACAATACGCATATCAATACTTTAGGTTAAATGGTTCAGAAACTATATTCTCACCTTTAAGTGATGTTATACATATTGCATCATCAAGTGATACATTATCTCAATCTCTTAATTATATAGGTGAAGAAAATCCAGATGTGATTTCTGGTAAGGGTTGTGATATAAAAATAGACTTAGATAATTCAGATAAATATAATAAATTAAGAATAATAAGATTACATTATCCCTATTTAAATGCAATGCCAACAATATCAGTTATAGGTGAGTTAGATATAAATTCTACTATGACAGATATACTATTTAAAGATACTGGCAATAATTTATTGACACAATTAACAATAGATGAGTTTAATATAAACAATACTGAATTATTTAAATGCGAAGATATAGAAGCAAAAGATAATCAGTTATTTGTTGCAAATATAACAAAAGATGATTTATTTACTGTAGATGATTGGGACGCTAGGGCTATAAGGTTTAAGAGAATAGAGACACCGGGTCCCGGAGGTACAGATGATACGGACGAGGATATATCCCTTTATTATAACGGTTCCGATATAAACTTTGTTTACAACTCAGACAGTTCGTTTGATGTAACTATAACAAATGTCTCCAACTGGTTTCCGTTACCTTCTTATAGGATCCTGGTAGACATAACTGACATCTATTCTTTAGTTTCTTCAGGGACTGCAATAGTGTCCGGTGAATATGATGATATTGTTCCTAATCCTTATTCTTATTCTAGTACACAAGCACAAACTACTTTCAGTAATATAATTTATGACAGCGGTACAGATACTTTGACTTTTACAGTTACTACTAGCGGTAGTTATTTTACTAACTTTCAATCTTTTATATCAGGGGAATTAGAGTTTCTAAGATTTGAATATGACTACGACGACTTTACTTATACACTTTCTTCTTATCTAGACGACACTACTAATCCTATTACAGTAACTGAGCCTGCCGATCTAGATGATCCTGTTGAATGGGACAATGCTGGTTGGGACGATTACACAGAGAAACACGACGGGATAAACGAATATAACGATACAGATAATGATTTTGACCCATCGTTTAAATATGTGTATCAAGGAAATGGTACAACCCTTGGTGCTGAAGGGCCTAATATAAAAATTGGGTTTACTACAGAATCATTATTAATAGACGAGTCTAATCAGACTACTACATTTTGGGTTGGTTCAGAAAATACTGCTACTAATAAATCATATAAATCTTTTGCTAGTCCATTTAAATCTGGTAAGAGATCATGGCAACGAGATGAAACTTATAGATTATATATAGTATTTTATGATGATCGTGGTAGGATGAGTGTACCAAAATGGATATGTGATTTGCGTATGCCTAGCTTACACGAGACTGGTGATTATTGTAAATTAGCATATTTAAGTAGTGGTAGTGTATATACAAATACATTATATCCTGTAGTAACTATTAAAAGTATGCCTGCTGGTGTTTCATCTGCACAAATATTTAGAGTACAGAGAACAGGTAATGATAGAACTGTATTAACTCAAGGGTTAGTTGTTCCAAGTACTAACGCTAGAGTACCAGCTAATATTAATACAGTTATTGCATCTTCTAGATTAGTACATAAATTAATTTCACCAGAAGTTAATATAACAAAAAATATTAGTCACAGAGCTAACGACTATTTAGAATTTGTAACTAATTATACTGGTGTTGTAAATAATAGTAATACTGATTATTACTACTATAAAGTAAGGACTACTAATAATAGACCTAAAACAGCAAATGAAAGGACAACTTTAAGGGCAACTAAATATATAAATCCTTCGAAAGAAGTTACTTATATAGATAATTCTGATTATACTAATTTTAATACTACTAGGTATGGTTCATCTGGTTTAATATTTTACCATGAGAATTCTTATTGGACTGTTGATGGTATAACTTATTGTCTTGTTAATTATAAGAGAAATATATTTGATTCTCAATATGGTGGTAATACATATAATAAAAGAATAGGTAATGTATCTATTCCCTGTTCAGATATTATTACTACTACAGGTACAAATCATACTTGTTATAATGGTGATACTTTTATAAACTATTTTTCTGTATCTAACTTTTTATTTGATTTAACTAGGAATACTGCTTCTTCATATAATGAAACAATATTCTTTCCTGTAGAAAGTTCTATTAATTTAGAATTACAACATGGTTTTTCTATGCATAGGGATTATACTGGTGGAGCACAATTAGCACAAGAGATTGCAGGAGATTGGACTAATAATAGTTCTCTTAATTTTAAACAAGCTAAATCAATGTATCAATATAATACTGTATATTCTCAAGATAGTACAGCTAGATATGCAATTAATATTTCATTAGAGAATGAAGCTCCTACAAAATATGATTGTCTTATAAAAGCATCAAAGACAAAACTTAATGGGGAGACATCTGATTCATGGTCTAAGTTCCCTATTAATGAGTATATAGAAGTTGACTCTCAATATGGTGAGGTTAGGGCATTATCCAAACTAAATGAAAAGATGATATTCTTTCAAGAGAACTCTATAGGGTTACTATCTATAAATGAAAGATCTTTAATACAGGATAATCTTACATCAAAATTAACTTTAGGTACTGGTGGTGTATTAGAGAGATTTGATTATCTATCTAATAGTATAGGTATTAATAATAAGTCTAGTATAGTTAAGTCGCAGATAGGTATATATTGGTATTATGACAAAGATACATCTCTGTATAGATTTATAGAGGGACCAGAGAATATATCAAAAGTAAAAAATATGTGGTCATGGTTTAAAACAAATCATAGTTCTAATTATATTATACATGGTGTATATGATAGTAAATATAATGATGTTATATATACTCTTATAAATCAATCTACTAATACTGGCTATACAATATCTTTTGGTGAACAAATAGATAAGTTTGTATCTTTCTATGATTTTGTACCATCACACTATATTAGTGGTAATAATATATATTTAAGTAGTAAATATGATTCAACTGGTACAAGGGAGTATTTACATTTTCATAATAGTGTATTTAAACCAAGATGTATGTTTTATTCATTTACTATGCCTGGTGATGCAGATGATGATTTAGTATATGATTCAGAAGTACATTTACTATTTAATGACGACTACTTATACACTAAAGTATTTGATAATATATTTTATATTTCAAATGCTTATAATTCAAATAATATAGAAATATATAATGATACGTTTACTTCTCTTAGAGCTTATACTGATTATCAAAATACTCATTATATTAGTTTAGTATATGGTGTTGGTACAGATAATTTACAAAGGAGGGAGAGGGGATGGACTACAATAGTACCACGTAATGCTGTTAGTGCAATTTACACATCTTCACCAGACATATTTGATCCTGCTAATCTAGCAGGTACAGAATGGGGTCAAAGAATGAGGGATAAGTTCTTAATCCTAGAAATGATATATGATAATAATACAGGTAATAAATTTATTGTACCATTCATTGGTATGAAATATAGGGTCTCTTATAGGTAAAAATATGGCAACAAAGGGAAAATATATTAAAAATAATGTAACAAAATATAAGAAATCTAGGTATACTAAATACAAAGATGGTGGTCCTGTTAAACAAAGTTTATTCCAAGCAGAATTAATTAGACAACAGAATTTATCACCAACAGATTTAAATAATGAATATTTAGATTTTCAATCAAGATTAAATTTCTTACAACCAGATGTTCAAAAGGAATATGATATACTCAGACAAAAAAAATATGGTAATAAAGAAATTACTGTAGAACAAGATCAGTTATTAAGACATAGTGCTAGTGGTAAAATTAGACAACAGAATAAACCTCTTGGTCAAAAGACATTAGAAGCAGGTTTAGCAGCAGGTATAGAATTTATACCTGGTATAGGTGTATTTGGTTCATATGTTGGTAAACCTTTAACTAAAAAATTAGTTAAAGGTACAACAAAGAAAGGGATAGGAAATATATTTAAATCTGAAATAGATTGGGCTAAATGGAATCCTGAAACACCTAAATATCCAGAGCTTATTAATGAGTATAATGCTATTGAGGAATCTACAAAGAAGGCAGGTACATGGATGAAAAATCCTGATGGGTCTGTTTTTCAAGGAACACCTGAACAATTTATACAACAACAAAGTAGTTATTTTAAGAAAGCTTTTCCTGAAGGATATAATGAAGTATGGAGAGGGGAAATGAAAGGAAACAAACCTGAGTTACAAGATCCTACTTCGCCTTATTATTCAAAACCTATTTTTACAGCAGATAGGAAATTAGCAGAATCTTATACTTATAGTAACCTCGCTAATAAAAATACTGTTAATAAAAATACTATTTTTTCTCCAAATAACCTTGAAGAAAAATATGGATTATATAATTTAGCTCATAAAAAATCTTCTAATTCTCTTACTTTAGATGGATTAGATCAAGAATGGTCAAATCTTAGATTTACAGATTTAGATCAAGTAATAGATGAACTAAACTATAATATTGATGCACAAAAAAAATTGCGCACTAAGATTGAATCAGGTATTAAAAATAAGACAAATATATTAACAGGTGAACCAGAAGAAATTACACCTTGGCATAGTGAGAATTTAAAAAATATTAATAATAGATTAGATTTTCTGGAAAATAAATTATCTATTATTAAATCAAGTAAAGGAAAAAGTTATGTTGATAATCCTGTTTTACTTAATGACATAAGAAAAGAATTTAGTGGACAGTTTATTAAAGATATTAATATAAGTACAGATGATGTTGCCAAATATATAGACAAAAAAGGGATAGATTATGTAACATTAAAAAACATTCATGATGGAGGATATGGTAATGTAAGTATAGTAAGGCATCAACCAAGAAATTATTTAAAATCACTTCAGGGTAATGTGGGATTTTTTGATATGAATAATCCAAATATATATAAAAGTTTAATTGGTTTATCTATTGGAAATATGGGCAGACAAAATAATGTGAAAAAATACAAAGATGGTGGTCCAACTAAAAAACTATTGAAGCCTAAGACTTGGATGGTATCAGATTATTCTCAATATAAAACAAGGGGAGAAGCTTATGCCGCTGCAAGGAAAGCAGGAGAAAAAGAATTTATATGGAATTACAAGAAGTATACTACAGAATCCGATATGCCTCCTGAACAACAAATGAAAGTTTATGGAATAACAGATAAACAAAGATTGCGAAGTAATATAATTAGAGATAGGATTGACAATAATTTACAAGACTTTGAGTACCACGACCGTAATCAAGGAGCTAAAGGTGATCCTTTGTTTCCAATAAAAAAAATGAAAAGAATCATAATTGACAATGAAAAAGAAACAGATTTTTTAAATATAAATGGAGAAGTTATCCCATCAAGTTATTCACATAAAGATTTATTATCTTTATATTTAGGAAAACCACAAAAGCATAATACAGTAAGTGTTTCTAAATACGTTCCATCTGATAGTAAGAACAAAAACAAAGAATATTTTTCTATTAATAGCAACGAATTTAATGATTATATTTTACGCCATAGCGATGAAGCTTTTCTTAAAGAAGGGCTTATGCGTGGTGGAATACAATATGCACGTGATAAAAAAGGTAACATTATACCAAATAGGTATTTAATTTCTGATATAGGGACAGGTTTAGGTCAATTTACAATTGGTTTTGGTAATGATGATAATGGTAAGTATATTTCTTATTGGGATAAATGGGATTTAAATCCATATAAAGGAAAATATTCTACGGCAAATATTTTTAATATTGGTGATATTTCTATGGGTATTGGGAAACCTTTTGAAATTTATGATAGAATTTATTATAAAGATAATCCTGATATTAATAAGTATAAAGAGTATGATGATAAAATTAATGAATTGTGGAATTTGGGTATAAAAACTCAAAACGAAAAATATATAGATGAAGCTAATAAATTATACCCTATTAGAAACAGTTATTACTATAAGCAAAATAAATATCAAAGACAGTATTATTCTGATAAAGAACTATCTGAATTAGATGTTAATAAAAGAAATTTTGATACATTGGCTTTACAAAGAGAACTTTCAAATAGAGGTTATAAATTACCTAAATCTACTAAAGAAGATGGTAGTTTTGATGGTATATGGGGAGATGAAACAAAAACACAATTATTACAGTTTCAAGAGGATATGAAAAAACAAAATAATATACCAGAGTATGGTTTAGGTGGTGTATTAACTGAGGCTGCAGCTGGTGCTGGCACTGGCGCTATGAGTGGTGCAGCTTTTGGTGGTATAGGTGCTTTACCAGGAGCTTTAATAGGTGGGGCAGTTGGTTTAATAAAAGGTCTTGCTGGTGAAGTTGAAGCAAATAAAGAAAGAAAAGTTGAATTAATGCAGAGGAATGCACAAATACAATCTATGCAATCTCAAGGATCAGTAAATAATTATTTACCTACTTTTAAATTTGGTGGTGTATTTAAAGGTAAGAAAGTAATTAAACCTAATGCTGAGGTTGAAGGTAATGAAATGGTATTAACACCAGACGGGAATATGGGTAAAGTTAAAGGTCCATCACATGAGAAAGGTGGCGTAAAAGTTAATTTACCAGGTGGCTCATTTGTATTTAGCAAAAGAGTAAAGGTAGAGGGAGGTAAGTCTGCAGCAGAGATAATTGAGAATGAAAGACTTAACTCTAAAATAAATAGAACAAATAAGGGACTTGAAGGAAGTGGTACTAGACTTAATAAGAATTCCCTAGAACAAAATATGACTAACTATACAAATAGGATTAAAGATCTTGCAATGAAACAGGAAGAATCAAAAACACCTAGTTTTGCTAAAGGTGGTAAAATACCTAAGTATCAACCTGGTGGTCTTTTTAAGCCGGTTTCTACAGATTACGTTTCTAATCCTTATTTAAATATGTTGGGTGATAATTTAATTAATTCAATGGGTGGTTATTATAAATATCCACAGTTAGGGTTAGACCCAACTCAATTAAATCCAAATTTAAATTTTAGTAGACCTTATCCTAATTATTGGCAAAATTATCCTGTTAAAACTAATAGTGGTAATAATTTTAGATTCTACAATAATCCCGGTATAGATAATACATCTACTACTACACCTGTTCCAACACCTGTTCCAACACCAGCTCCAACACCAGCTCTTGTACGTGCGTTTAACCCAACTGCTAGTGCTAAAAATCCTTATATTCCTTCACATAAGATTGATAGTACTACTCTTAAAAATATTTTTGGTATGTCACCAAATGAGTGGTCTAATTACAAATCACCAGGTGGTAAACAATTTAATTCTATGTTTGGCTATAGAATGAATAACTTTATGCAAAAAGCTAGTCCATATGTAGGTGCAGTTGCAGAAGCTTTACCAAGTATATATAATATAGTACAGGGTCTTAGGAAAACACAAGAATTAAACCCTAGGGACTTTTATAATCCTTACAACGAAGAGATAAGAAATACTATGCGTAATCGTAGATTTAATATAGATCCTACTCTTCAAGCTAATATGGGTGCTCAAGCAGTTAATAATTATAATATTAGACAAGCAGGTACAGCACGTGGTGAAATAATGGGTAACATGGGTGCTGCACAGAATGCTAGAATGGCTGCAGATGCTGCTGCTTTCGCACAGAAACAAAATATGGATAATCAGTATATGGCTGAACAAGCACAAATGGATTATGGTTTAGGTAGGGATATGGCTCAAACTAAATTTAATATACAAGATGTTAATGATCGTAATATTGCAGCAAGGGATGCCTTCTTAGCACAGGCGGCTACTGGTATACAACAGAGATCCCTTGTTAATAGACAAATGGATAACCAAGCTGCACAACAACAATTATTAATTGAAGCAATTGGTGCATACAGTCCTTACGCTAATGCTTGGATACCAGGTATGGAAGAGTATGGTAATAGACAATATAGAAGTAGATTTTTTGAAAATCTACTCAGGTATGGAAGAGTATGGTAATAGACAATATAGATTGGTAATATAGGTTAAGAAGATGGCTATAAATCGTTACGACGTCCCCGCACAAGATAATTATTTTAATACCTTTGTAGGGTTACCTTATGGTGAAATAATGAATACTGTGCAAGCTAGGCAGGCACAAGTAGATAGGGCACAAGCCCAAATGGATCAGGCATATGAACAAGCTCAATTATTTAATTATATTCCTAATTCTGAGGATGAAAGGAAAATAAAAGAGATACAAAGTTTCATGCAAGATTGGTCAGAGAAATATTATAATCAGGATATGTCAAATCCTGTAATTAGTCGTCAGGCTATGAATGAATACAGGACTAAATTGAATAGACCATTAGTAAAGGATATACAAGATAGTTATGCTGCTTGGCGTCAGAACCAAGAAGTAAAGCGTAGGTATCAAGCAGAAGGTAAATATAATCCTTTACTTGATGAAGATCCTGCTACTGGTTATGATACTAGTGAGGATGGTGTATATAGTCATATGACTCCTGCACAATTAGATATAAGAATGGCTGCTGAAAGATATTTTGATAATTTAGAAGGTAGTCTTTTATATGGATCAGATGGTAAACCTAAAATAGTAGATGGATATAATATGATAGGTGTTACTAAATCTGATATAAATAGAGTTATTAATGAAAGATGGCGTGATTTTGCTGATACACCAGAAGGAAAGCAAGCAATTATTATTGCTGCTAAGAGAAGAAACATAGATCCAAATGAATTGAATAAAGATCAAAAACTTGTAAAAGAAATAGCAACTGAAATATTAGGTGATGTAGGATATGGTGAAAGAGTTTGGGAAAAACCTTTTGGTTCAAGGGACCCACAATATTCTGGTAGAGTTAGCGGGAATGTTAATTTTGGTAATGGAGAATTACCAACTATTTATTTAGGTGCAGATGCTCTTACACAAAAAGATAATAATTATAGACGAGCACAAAGAGAAGTAAAGAAAATAGATGAAACTATAAGTAATTTTGAACAGGAGATTGAAAAATATAACCAAGGATTACCTAATAGTTTTAAAAATGAACAAGACTTCAATTTAGCAAATGATCAATTAAATGAACTAAAAACACAAAGAGAACAGAAAAGTATTTTAATAGATAGAGCTACTGAATTAGTAGATAATGAATTTAAACAACCTACAAATGATATTTATAAGAATCTTTTTAGTAGAATAAATAACTCTATTAAGAAAGGAAAAATGACAGAAGAAGAAGGAAATGAAATTATAGAACTTCTTCTTAACCCTTCTGCTGCTAAAATATTATGGACAGCATATCCATCTGTAATGGCTAACTTTGCAGAAAAGATGCTTACTCCTAACGCTGTTTATATCAGAAATATGTTAGCAGGTGCAGTAAATAAGGGAAACAAGTTTTTCCTTAATTTAGGATTAAATGCATATGAAAAAGCAGAAGAAATAGGATTGATCCCTGATGGATTAATTTCAGGAGATGATATAACCAAGATGAGAGAAGCAGTAAGTACTTTAAAAGTTCTTGGTACAAATGTTGGTATTAATTTTATGGATAAAGATAATAAATCTGAAATTATAACTTCTTTTATAGATGATTTTAGTAGAGTAGAAAAAGACAAACAAAAAGCATATAGGGAACAATATTCCAGATTAGAAGAACCTGTTAAACAGGAAGGAATATATATACCACCTAACTATAAATTTGATTTAGCTTCAAATCAATATACAGCATACGTTGGTGGAACAGAAAGAAGAGCATCCGGTTTAGGACAATTAAATAATACTATTAAAAATGTATATGATGCTTTTAAATATGAGAAAGTTTCTGATGAAAACACTTTACCTGACAAAAGGAAGCCACAGAAAGCTTTAAAAAATCAAACCCAAGAAGAAATGAAGAAACTACTTAAAAGTCATAATATTATCCCTGTAGGAACAGGCATGAGAAGAAACGATGATGGTAGTTTAAGTGTATATGTAACCCCACAAGATGAAAATGGTGTTCAGAAAGGAATATATAGAGTTGATATACCAGCAGAATATCAGGATTTAATAAACCAAATAACAAATGATTTAGTTGTAGAGAAACCTACACAACTAGTTAAATCACCTGGTAGTGATGTCTATGATACTCAGATAATGAATCCTAATATATATAGACTTAAATTTAATGTAGATGGTTACATTAAAAATGAACTGAAAAAACATGATGAATTTATTATAATGGTTGGTGGTAGTCCAATGAGAATTGAAAGGGTTGGACCAGATAAATTTGAATTATATCATAAAGATAACCAATCAGTATTTGGAGGTATACCTAGATCATTAGAAGAAACTATTCAAACAATATCATATTATAAATCTTACGCTGATACTTTCAAACCTATTTAAAAATAAATTATAAATGGTAGAATTTGATACCTCAAAAATTGCTCCTCCCAGCAATATTGATCCGTTAATTCTCAGACAAACAAGTGAGATTAACCCAACGACCTCTTTAGATAGGGGTCGTTTTAATACTTCTGAGATACCCCCATATAATCCAGGAATGCCAGCTGTTAAAAATTATTCATTTAATGTAAGTGAATATGATAGGTATTTAGGTTATGGTCAGGTTCACCCAGAACATGGTGTAGAATATTTAGATGCTTTTAGAGCTTCATCTCAATCTAAATGGGAACAATTTGATGCATTTTTAGTTCAAGGTATAATTGGTGAAGTTGTAGGTGGTACACTGGAAGGAGTAGGTTATCTATTAGATATACCTGGTTTATATAATTCGCTCAGAGAAGAAGAACAAGATTTTGGTAATTGGCTTTCAGATTTAGGTAAAAGGTTACGTACTTGGACAGAGGAAGTAACACCAATATACAGGGCTCCTACTGCTAAGTCTTTTGATCCTAGTGATTGGTCATGGTGGATGCAGAATGGTAAATCTGTATTCTCTACTTTATCTTTATTAATACCTGCAGCTGGTTGGGTTAGAGGAATGTCTATGGGTGGCAAAGCATTAGGTATAGCTACCAAAATGTCCCCTGTATCAAAATGGATGATAAGAGGTATGTCTCAAGCAGTAGTTTCCAGACAGATGGAAGCTATGATGGAAGCATCTCAGTTACAAGAACAGATAATGGAAGAGTCTCTTGCTAAAGGGATGAACTATTATGATGCAAAAAAGAAAGCTGCTATAGGTGCTCAGTCTGTTTATAATAAGAACTGGACAATGTTATTACAAGACATACCTCAATACTTATTATTAAATAGGGCATTTGGTGCTGCTGGAAAACAAACAATTGGTGCTGCATTAAAAATGGGTGCTCCTCTTGCTCCAGTAGTGGGTAAAGCAGGTGCTGCTCTTGGTTGGGACATGTTAACAGAGGGTGGTGAAGAAGCCTATCAATATATAGTACAAGAAGAAAGTAGGAGATTAGCAAATATTGCTTATGGTGAGCATGACAATTCTACTTTCATGGAGAGGCTTGGTAAATATACTAAGGATGGTGAATTCTGGACTTCTGCTTGGTTTGGCGCAATAGGTGCTGGTGTGTTTCAAACATTAGGTAAACAAGTTAACCAATGGATAAGTGGTAGTGGTAATTTACAAGTAAAAGATATTGAGTCTTGGGGTGCTAGTGTTAGTATGATAACAGATCAAATAAAGAAAGCTACTGCATTAGGTAATATGTCTTCTATAGAAGCTGTTAGGAATGTTGGTATAGCTACTATAATGGCTAACTCAGCACAAGCTCAAAACTTACATAATTTAAAAGAACTCGCTAAGTCATTAGAGAATGCATCTGATGAAGAATTAGAAAAATTAGGTCTTAGTAGAGAAGATATAACACAATTAGGGGTTACATCTAAAGGGTTCTTAAATGATATAGAGAGATTTGAGTCTCTATGGAATAAATACTCTTCTCAATATAATAACGGTGCTAGGATAGCAGTAGAAGAATTCTTATTAGAGAAAAATAATAAGTATAAATCAGAACTACTTGATAAGAAGGATTCTTTAAAAGGAGAAATAGTTAACTTTGAAAAATTATCATTTGAAGCTCAAGAAATATTAGAGTTACAGATTGAAAATAAGAAAAGACAATCTGCTCTTGATTTCCATAAAAAGAGACTTGATAAGAGTAAAGACGAGAAAGAGAAGGAAATTATACATAAAACAATTGCTGCTCTTGAGAAATCTATTTCTAATAATGAAGAAGAAATAAAGAAATTAGATGAATCCAGAGATGATGAAACAAGAGTTAAAGACAAAGAAGCTAACATTGAATCTACTAAGTTAGAGGAATATATAGATACTGTTACTTCTTTAATATGGTTAGAAGAAGCTATTAGGGCAAATCAAGAGGAAATAGCTAGGCTTAAGAAAGAAGATAAAGTAAAACCAAAACCTAAACCAAAGGATAATAAGCCAGTAAACCAACCAGAGGACAATGAAAGTGATCAAGACTACTCTATAGAAAGTGGAGATAGGGTTGATTACATGGATACTAATGGTAAGAAACAATTTGATGCTATTATTGAATTTGAAGATGATAGCGGTGACTTTGTTATATCTCAGATAAATGAAAAAGGTGAAAGAGTAGGGGAGGCTTTTGTTGCACCTGTTACTTCAATTAAGCTTACTGGTAAACGTGTTCCTTTTGATGGTGAAGTTGAACCTTTATCAGATGAAGATATATCTGACAATACACAATGGTCTGATTTTGATACTGTAATGACTAGTCAAAATACTGATTTGGCTAGTATTGCTACATCATTAGCATATGTTGTAGGTACAAGGGAAAGAAGTGAAGGTAAAATACTAGATAAGTTTACAGTACTAAGTGAAGAGTTAAACGACTACATTACCAATCCTTCTAATGATTTAACAAATGCTAGAGTAGAGTATACTCTTGATTTATCTATTGAAGACATAAACGATAGGTTGTCTTCATTACCAGACGGTATTCGTAAGAAATTAATTAATGGTAAAAAATTATTACCAGAAGATATAAATGAAATAGTACGTGCTCAGAAGGATAATTATACTAATGGTATTGATCAGATACCAATTAAAGCAACTCTTATAGATAATGGTAAAGTTATTGGTAGTGGTTTTTATCATGATACTAACTTTGGCAAACCATCTATACCAAGACGTATTCTCGAAGAAGGAACAGAAGCTATAGTTAAATATATTCAAGAGCAAAGATTAGAGGTAAGAAAGTTTAGACAAAAGATTGTAAGGGAACTACTTAATGGTAATGTTGTATATAGTAAGAATATTAATAAAACAATAGGTCATTACAATAATGTAAAGAAGAAATCAAATATTATTAGTACGTTAGGTGGTGAATTAAATAATAAAGAATTAATTATTATTAGGAATAATAATATTGGTTATACAAGCAAAGATGATTTTAAAAGGGATTTACGTGGTGCGCCAGGTATGATCCTTACTACTACTAATAAAACAGCTAATGGCAAGCAAGCATATGTAAGGGTATTACCAAATAGGATTTCAGATGAACACGCAGATATTATATGGACTGCTTTAAAAACAATGTATAACTCTGGCAAAGCTGGTGCTAAAACCGCATTCCCAGATGATAGAGTAAAAGGATTAAATGTATTTGATACAATACGTATGTTAGTACACTTCGGTGATAGGAGTACTAGGGTAGATAATCCTGCAAATACATTATCTGAAAATTTAAGATCAAAACAATTATATGTATGGTCAGGTAGACATTTGCATTTTGGTGTAGATGGTAAAGTTGATTTAAAAGAAACAGATCTTGCAAAAGATAAAGCAAATAAAGAAGCTTTTAAAGAATGGATAACTAAGAATAAGAATTATAATGTTATTTTAAATCATAAAGATTTAGGTATTAAACTTAATGATAAATTAAATAAATCATTTAAACTTGGTTCATGGGAGTACAACGCTTCTGAGAACTTAACATATGCTCAAGTATTAATGAGCAAACCATTTAATGGTAAAGATAGGTATATAGTAGAAACTGATCTTGAGGAATGGAAAGATACAGGTTCTGTTATGACTAGACCTGTATTAATGCTTGGTAAAGATATATCTGATTTAGTTGTTGAAACAAAAGAAAAGAAGATAGTTAATAAAAAATCAACCTCTACTACTAATAAAACTATTGAGAAAACAATAATTGAGTCAAATAAAGTTAAGACTGCTGGTGATCTAATTAGTTTGCCATCTGGTACTACTGTTACATATGAACAGGAAGATGATGGTATGACTGGTGAACACCCAATGATAATACATAGTACATTATTTACTATAACAACTAATCAAAATAATGAAAGAGAATTTAGAGTTATTGGTCTTAGGAAATATCGTGATCAAGTAATTAATCTTGATAAAGATAGGACAGAAGTACTTAAACAATTAGATGAGGTATTATATACTATTACTAGGTATTACCCAAGTTTAAAAGAGATACAAGATTCAAAAGGCTTTATTATACAGTTACCTACTGGTACTAAACCTGTTGAAACTATAAATGAGACTGAAAATAAGCCCGTAGAGGCCCCTAAGAAGCCCGTAGAGACACCAACTGAAAACAAAGTGTCTGAGAAGAGTTCTATTGAAGAAAAGAAAGCTGATATAGAAAGAAGAAAACAGGAAGAATTAGATAAAACAAACTTATATGAATATGATAGAAAGTTTAAAGAGTTTCAAACTTACGGTAACACTGTAAAAGAAGCTTTTGACAATTTATTTGAACAGGTAAAAAACAACCCAGCTAATAAAGAACTTAGTGATTTACTTGATTATATTAATGAAAGATTAGTTCCAGAAGATATACAAAAAGGGTCTGGTAAAAATCCTTTAGTTCAGGAATATATAGATGAAAATCAACAAAGTATTGAAAAAGCATCTAAATCTACTAAAAGTACAATAGGTAAAATCAACGCTAAATATGATGCAGAACTAGCTTTTTTAGAAAGTAATACTAATAACCAAGAAAAGAGAGCTGATATAGAGAGAAGAAGACAAGAAGAAATTATAGATAAACTTTCAGATAGAGGGGGATATGTAAGTG
>Ga0116204_1000790_pt1 | contig 18065 bp, 7 predicted proteins | sample LakKivwa52mmetaG_FD_94481 | JGI IMG/M metagenome (GOLD analysis project Ga0116204, IMG submission 94481) | Anoxic lake water microbial communities from Lake Kivu, Rwanda to study Microbial Dark Matter (Phase II) - Lake Kivu water 52m metaG | ecosystem: Environmental > Aquatic > Freshwater > Lake ...
AAAAGACCAAAATCAACCTCGTGTTCAAGCATGACCTTCAAACGGCTGATTGAAGCTTTTTCTTTTTTTTGTATCACGCGTTCGCGCAAACTACGCGCTTCCACGCTTCCAGGTTCAATCGCCAGCAATTTTTCGAGCGTTGCCAAAGCTTCATCGTATTTACGCTCGGATTCTTCATCGAGCGCCTGCCCCATCAACCGGTCAAGCTCTTTGCGCTGATCGCTTGCAACGGTGTTGGGCTCCAAATCAGCTTTCGCCTGCGATACTGGCAATGCTATCGGTTCTATTACAGGCGTGTCTGATGCTTCGGTTTTGGTTTGCTCATCGTCTGGACCCTCGCCTATGATTTCTCCATACCCTAGCTTAACCAAGTCAATCGGGCACTCACCAGGCATGCCAGCATCCCGCCATGGCCGTAGTTTGCCCAAATCGCCCATGAGCTCGATATCTTCTTTGGCCCTGTACTCCAAATCCTCGATGATATATTTAATCTGTTTCTCGTCCATATTTTCCTCGCAATCAGCAGCGCACTATTAGGGCTGAAAAACCACCAGGATGACATCACCTGCCAGCATAGCTTCTACATTGACAGATGAAAGTGTTACAGTCAAATTATAAGAATCCTTGAGCACTTCCACCTGGGCCAGGGATTGCCAACTACCCGCCATCCCGGCTTCTTGCGGGTCGATCGGGAATGAATCAGGGGTAAACTTCACCGCATCCGCACCAGGTTTGCGTCCCTTTTCATCCAAAAATGCCAGCTTGTAAGTGACTTTGCCCGAGATACCCGGCGGCATCCAGGTATAGACTTCATATTTCCCAATGGGCAATGTATGGGGCAAACTCCATGTAATTTGGTAAGTCCCATCTTTGGTTGTCTGAATGGTTTTCGCGCCATTCCAGGTGAATTGAGCGGCATCACCCTCGAGCGCAGTCCAGCCATCCGTTGGCCTGAAAATGGTCGCAGCGTCTGTATCGTCTGCCCAAAACATCAAGGGCCATTCTTGAATATTTTTCAGTCGTTTAAAGGCTTCCAAGATATTTCCAGCACTTTGGGGTGGGGCAGGTAACCGCGCAATCAGGATTGCATCTATGCCAATCACGCTTGTGGCATCCAGCTTGATGCCAGTCAAATCAAGTCGAACCGTGATTTTTTGTCCAGCTGTAAAATAATAAATGCCTACGCTGCGCCAGGCATCCAGAACTTCGCCCTTGTCATTCTTCGGCTGGTCGAGAGCCGCCAATTGTTTCAACGTTCCTGTACCGACTACTGGAGCAAGGCTTCCACCGTCTGCCAGCACCTGATATCTCAGTTCCATGGTGCTTCCAGAGTATTTCCGTGTATCGCTCATAAATACTTCGTAATAACCAGTCTCTTGAACAGGGATATCCATGGGCCAGTCAACAAATGCATCTTGCTCTGGTAAACCCTGCACCGTAGAATCCAGAACCAACATGCTGTTGCCATTCCCCATCGGATCAGGGCGGGATGCATCCTGTCCGGCGCGTGGTAAGCTAATCCCACCGGGCAAGCTGGCATCTTGATCATCAATCAGGTACAACGGTTCAACAAAATCCGGTGTGAGGATTGTCACCTGTGCTTTGCCATCAGGAATTGAGAATTTCGAAACCGGGGGCGGCTCGGGCGTTATGGAAGGTTCTGGCGTAAAAGTTGCTGTCGGTGATGGCGATGGGATGATGGTTGTCGAAGTCATAACCAGGGTGGGTATAGCGGTAGGCTCTGTTACCCCGCCCGGGTAGATCGTTTTGATAACCAGTAACGCTCCAAAAACAAGCGCAGCCAGTGCAAAAATGAAAGTCGCAACCATCCAGCCCCAGGGTTTGCTAGGTTTAGAATCCACACCCTGTTCCAGCGGGACAGGCTCAATTTCAGTCAGCTTCCGCGCATAATCAGCACGCTTATTCCCCCCCGGCTCGGTCGCTTCTAGCGTCAATCCAGGCAGGCGATCGATTTGATCAATCGCCAGAGACAACGTTCTTGCCAATTCCTGGCTAATTTCAACACGTTTCTGGCTAAAAAAAACATCAGTGGCTGGTAATTTATCCAACACATCAGAAAGGGACTTGACCCGCTCATCAAGCTCCGCGAGTTTTTGTTTTATAAGCTCAATTTGTTTTTGCTTCTTCTCAGCATCTTTCTGGGCAGCCTTCACCAGGGTGTCGCGTTTTGTCCGTACCCTTTCCAGCGTTTGTTCAATCGAAATAACCGGCGTTTGTTTTTGGGTAATCCTTCCAGAAGTTATAGCTATTTGTGTCTGTTCGATTGTTTTGCGGTAATCATCATCATAAAGGGATCTAATTAAATCAATTTTCTGCGCAGCTTGTTCCAACATCTCCAGAGTCTGTTCTTTTTCAAGAGCGATAACCTCATCCAGCAATTCAGAGATCAATCTTTGGCGGCGCTGGTAAAAAATAACGCGATAACTTTGACTTTGTGTATCGAACTCGCGCGCCCAGGCCTCATCCACTAAACGGGCTAATTCAATCACCTGACCGGCGGTCTGCCAACGATTCCACTCCAGCGAAGAATCCAGCAGACACTTGAGCACCGTTTTAAAATGTGCGCCCAGCGCAAATGAATCACCAGCATGAGCGCTGCGAAAGTCAGCAGCTTTTGAAAACACAGATGTGATTTGCGCTTCTATCTCCACTTTAGATTTAGAGTCTTGGAACGCGACAGGCGGAACTTGCCGGGCATGGATGCGCAATAAACGTAATTGATATGCTTTTTGCCAGAGGGGCGCAAGGCGGGTTTTCGCGGTTTGCAAACCCATTGCTGGCGCCAGCAAAGCCAGCACATCGTCCATTTCAGCCAACTCCAGGCATTGTCGGGCAGCAGATTCCCATTCGCTCACAGTCAAGGTATCATCTGGCATTGCCAGCAATGCCAACTGAAAATGCTTACCGGCTGCTGTCCAATCATGGACCTCTATCGCCTGTCTCGCTAAATGCTGCTCCTGTAAGGCGACCCCGGCGCTTTCTGCTTCCAGTTTGGTAGCATCAATCAATTGATCAAGAGCGCCTGCATCTTCGGCCCAGGCGGTCGGCGGCATCTGGGGAAGCTTTTTATAAAGAGCCAGGGCATTTTCATAGCTGCGAATTGCATCACTGTATAAACCGTTCTGTTGGGATTGCCGGCCATTGTCAACCAACTTCAAAATGCGAGCTTCCAGCCTGAGCGCCAACAATCCTTCAGGCAGGCTGCCCTCTGATGTAGAATAGCCTTCTAAAACATCGACTGAAAGCTGAGACGCTTCCTCCCGCGCTTGCTCGAAGCTGGTTGCCGGGTCTTCTGTTCGGATGCGCTCTGTTTTGACTGGAATATACAAATCTTTGCACGCATCACTCAATTGATTCAGCGCTTCGTTCACTTCTTTATTGATTAGAGCTTCTACCCCTTTTATGGAAATGCTCTTAATAATGTTGAATTTCTCAATCCCCAAATCACCCGCTGCACAAGCCAGCCAATACCAACGCCGCAAAGCTTCTGGTTCCAATGGCGAAAGCTCAGCCCCTTCATCAAATTCGCGTTTTGCCTCAGGGTAAGAATCCCCTTTCAGGTAAAGCAATCCCTTCTCCAGATTCGATGTAGACTGCAAACCACGATTGGCATTTTCGTTCAACGCTGCCCAGGTTTCGCGATCCCCTCTTCCTTTCTTTTTCGATACAGATAAAAACATCATGGCTTCACGATAAGCATTTGCAGAATCGTTCCACATCTGTTTTTGCGCATCCCCTTCTGCCTGGGCTGCTTCTCGTTGTGCAGTTTGTGCCGTTTTTAACATCTTGGCTGCTCGGGCATTTAATTCAACGGCATCCAACTCCCATAGCCCGAGCAATCTTTCCAAGCTAGCCGTCCATTCTTCTGCATTTGCAAACCGCCGGCCCAGGTTGCGATGTAAAGCGCGGCGCAAAAATAGCTGCATTCCATCAGAAAGCTCCGTAAAAAGCTCTGGACTATCAATTTTTGCGGTTACTTGTCCACGCGCATAAGGCAACGCTGTACCAGTTAATATCCGATATAAATACAATGACGCAAAAAACAAATCTCTTGCCTGCCCTTCTGGGTTGAATTCAGAAAGCACATTCCAATCGGATACTTTCAAGCCGGGTTTATCTTCTGGGGGGAGTATCCACAGGTTGCTAATTTTTATATCGGCATAGCACTTACGTAGTTCAGTGTGTAACACTCTCATCAAACGACCAAACTGTGTTATGAAGTACAAAGCCGAAGCTTCTTCCATACGCACATTTTTTATTTCCAGCCAATGATCCAACGGTTCCCCAGCAATAAACTCCATAATTAGAAAGTTTTCCACTTTTTCCCGAATTTCACCTGCTATATAATCAGGCACCGGCGATGGGTAAAGCAATATTTCTGGGTTGTTGGGATCGCTAAAGAGTTTTTGCCAGCCCTTTCTCAACGCCACAAGATGTTGATACTCGCTCAGGAAATATTCGCGCACCGTATCAGTCTTGAGTATCTTTATCGCTACTAGTTCTTCCCGGTAAGTGCCAAGATAAACACTAGCTGTTAGCCCTTCTCCTAAAAGCCTTTTGAGGGGAATTTCGATGCCGTTTAAATTCACACTGGTTCGATTGCTTGTCGTTTCGGTCATGCTCCCTCACTTTTCGTTGATCACTTCAAGCGGTCTCTTGTTTGTTCAAAAGGTACTCTTGATAAACTGCAAGATCCTGATAAAACGGGTTTCCAGAGCGTTGCCACTCTTTGATTTTTGCTTGAATAACTTTGAAGGAATCTTTGCGTTTTTTTAGCTTCTGGTCGTTGGTTTTTTCAAGAAGTTGCTTAATCTGATTTACCGTCTTCCTAAAGTTTCCAAAAAATCTTGATAAAGGATGGGCGTTGTTCATACTCTGCCAGGGAAGGCTGAACAGAAAAGCACTAAGAGCGCCTTCCAAATCATGTGGATTGATTGAATAACCATCGCTGAGCGAAATTGGCTCAGCCCCAAACATTGACGGGCGAATATACCAGTGCACTGAGCCCTCATCATCAGAAAATTGCCCAATCCAGTTATAAAAAACACAATCCATTGCAACTTGGAAAGCATCCATATCTGTCATCAAACTGACAAAACGTGGCCCAAACATTTCTGAAGAAATAGAAACAGTTTGTGATTCTAAGATTACAGCTGTTTGTTCCTGTACGAATGCGTGAAGAGCTGGATCCCTATAGTAATACGAACGGGCTTCATACCATTTATGGGAGGCTTTAATCGGCAAATTATGTTCGATATTCAGCAAAGTGATTTTGGTGCTATCTGCAGACTCCAAAGTTCTAATAAAGCCCATCATAGCTACACGGCTTATCCAATCTTGCAACAGGGTCGGCTTTGCCCCAATTAGGTAAGAAAACATTCGGCGAGCAGCATCAGGAACCCTATCAGTGGCGAGGGTTGGCGAGACCCTGCGAAACGGATTCACAACATCTTCCGGTTCTTTGGCAGATAGAATATCAAAAATGGATTTATCGACGGCAACTGCTTTTGTGAAATATCCCCCTAAATCTACAAGGCAAGAAGTCAGACGTTCAATATCACGAATAGTGAACAAACCGCGACGCCATTCAACGCTAGATACCTTCATAGGCAAGGCATACCAGCGTAATCGAACACGTCCCTGTTCATCTTGATCCCAGGCCCATCCCATTCGTTTGCGAAAGTTTTCGCAAGCTGTTTGTCCTGATGGAGAATTATAGAATCCCCAAAAATAAGACTCAGTCGCATCTGTTATTGAATGCTCATCGTAATGCAATAATGGTTCTTGCCCTTCGTTTTTTTGCAAAGATTGTTTCAGTGATTCTAGCGCGAGAGTATATTCTTTACTAAGCGATCTACTAACATCTTCACGGGCCTTTTTCCAACCAAAAATCTGTTCGCGAAATTCTTTTACTACAAATCGTAGAGGCTCGATCATCCTAAATAACGTATCTACCGATTTTTGGTTGCGCTGGTTTCTCAATCTCATTAAGTTAGAACCAGCTTCGTTGAAAATTGCGAGAATATTCTCCAAAAAACGATCAGCGAAAATCAAATATGCGGGACCAGACAGATCTATGTTTTTTTCACTCCCGAATCGATCGCGAGCTTTCCACGCTGAAGGTGCTACTTGATTTAAATATAATTGCAATCGCCAACGGAAACCTTGGGCAAAATCTGTGGGGATATCATTAACGTTTAAATCTAAAACACGCCCAGTATCTACAAGATAGTTAAAAGGGAACACGTAATCAGACAAGTCATTGGTTGAATCAAAAAAGAAATTTTTAACTTTTTCCTTGTCCAGAGAAGGCTCAAGTTGTTCGGCACCGATTTCTTCCTGGATAAACCGTATTGCACTAACACGGCGCATATCTTCTATAGGCCAAAGATATGTAAAAGAAGCAATTGTAGAAATTGAAAATTTTTCCGCATCAATACCCACAAAATTGAGCGTTTGCAAAAACTCGGCAGATATTTTAGGCTCAGTAAGAACGAGAACTTGTTGAGCAAATGCATCCAAGGCATGTGGGGCATCAAGAGCAAAAATAGTGCTAAATAATGAGTTAGGAGATGTTTGAGATGGACCGTTACCTGAATAATCGATAAACTGTTCTCGCCCACTCATGAAGCGATGCATCTCTCGTAAAGATGCAATTTGCATCGCTTTTGCTTGATCTTTTTCATATTCATGGCGCAATGGGGGAATGATAAGCCATGGTATCGAATGCCCTTTTTCTTTAAATTGATTGATGAACATTGCTAAATCTGGCAACATGGCTGAATCAGGCTCCGACAATGATGCTACCCAAAACACCTGGATTTTGTTGTTTGAACCGAAAGATAAATCCCGAATGGCCATGCTGAATATTTGCTCTAATCGGCGACTTTGCAAGAACTGGATTTCCCAAAAAAAAGCCATTCGAGCATCTGCTCGGCCGCGATACTGAGGGTGTCTTCCTGCCAACCACCAGGCAAATCTTTGGGATAAATCAGGATTTCTCTCCAAAGTACGCAAAATCTCATCGTATTTAGGAGATAGTACAATCCGTTCCCCTGAAGATAATTCTAACATTTTATCTGAATTCAACGATGAAACTGACAACCCTATCCACAAAAGCTGAACATTATTTGGCTTTTGCCCTTTACATTTATCCAGAATTTGTTTTTTCAAGGTTCGTAATGCCGCTTCACCTGTCGGCCCAATGCCAATAATCAGGGTAGGAGCAAAATCAAATATATCTGATGTCGGTATCAGAACATCAGCCTTTTCTGGAATAAATAACTCTTTAGGAGAATGAAAATAACTCATATCTTGAACTCAGAGAAGACCTGTAATTTATTCAGGTCTTCTCATTTACAGATGCAACTCACAAAGATGTTAGTGTATACAAAATCCCTGTCAAAACGAATGTATAGCGCCAAATTCCCAAAACAGTTTTATTGGATGCGATCCCGTAACTCCGGAGTTTGATCTCTGACAACTTCCAAGTACATCATTTCGGCCAAATCGGCAAGATCTTCGTACTCTTGACCTTTTCTCCAACCCCAAACAGGTACGACTTGATTCATGCGTTTCGCATCAGTAGCGATTTCGGATGATCTTCGCCTCAAATCATGAACCAAGCCTCTGTCAATTTCTTGGGTTATCCGCTTTTCAAGTTCGTTTCTAGATCTTAAATCTTTTTCTGTGATAACAATCACATTACGCAAATCCTGCCAGACAATTTGATTCTGTGGGTTGTTGATATCTTTTCCGAAATTGAATGCATTCATGACCTCAAAAATTGAGGGCCATTCTGTTCGAATATTTCCTTCGCGATCATACGGCCTGGTTAAATTCACATACTGCTCAATGAAGCGGTTTTTTGCAGGAACATCGAGAAAGTAAGACTTTTCACCGATTTCCGTCTCACTTCGCTTGATAAACCCATATGCATAACATCGGAAAAACAAGCTTGTTCGTTTGTCATCATCCAGCAACATTACTACACGAGGATGAAATATTCGATGACCAATATTTTTATGTTTTAGCAAGGTTGGTAATCGGCTTTCGTAAGAAGCTGCGTTACATTCAGCGGGGAATATGTGTAGCCGCGCAGCATTCTCATAGCCTGTACCACTCAATATGTGATTCTTATACGCGTTTTGAAGATCATTCCAGATTAAGAAGTCAGACTGCTGCACATTGTCCCATAGCTGTATCATGGTGATCTTGTGCTCATTTTCAGAAGGCACGATTTTCAAATTATTAGGATTTGATAATGCGCCAGAAGTATGTTCTTTCAACCAGGAATGAACATTATTAACATATTCTGTGACTTGATTGCTAATGCCTTGATGTTTAAGTCTCAGGTACATCCATTTGACGATACTGGTTTGGCTAGCAGCAGCACTAATATCCAATAAGGGCTCGCTGTATTCTTGAACGTCATGAGCAAATACCTCATAGTTTGCATAATTAGGATCGGTAATCTGCATTATTTCTTCAATAATCCTGTGTTTTGCGGGTTCTTCACGATAAACATAACGACCAATTGAAGACAACAGGCGCACATTTTGTTCTTGGGAATAAGCGGTATCATCTAAGCTCAGAGCTTGTGCGCGATTTGCATATGTCATATTCCCGTCACCATCAACTTGACGAATCGGGGAAAGCACAGAACAAGAAATGCCAAATCCGTTTGTTGTATCGATATCCCATTGGAACCGTTCCATCTGTCTGTCTATCTCAGTTTGTAGTTTAACACGTGCATAATCGTTCATTTTGAGCATTAGTTGTGTCTCGGCAGCTTTTTGATCTTCTACCCGAGTGGCTCGAACATTGTCAAGCTCCTTCAATAATGTTCGATAAGCCCCTGTAGTATTATCAGTTCCGAACACTAAAGTATTTGCCCATTTTTGAGCATTCTCCAAAGCAATTTGGGCAATTTTTCGCATCTCAAGGGCTGTTTGTGATAGTGTCGATAAAAGCATATCATCTTTGATAATTGTGTGCATATCATCTACGGCCTGCAAATATTGTCGCTGAGTAATATGCGCTCTTGGATGTTCAAAGAAAAAGATACATTTTTGTTCTGCCCAATCCAACACCGTTGCTTTGGTCTGTTCGCAAATCGCAATCTGAGTATTTCTCAACTCTTTAGTACCTCTGCGTGTTAGTACAGCTTCGATATAATCTGCAAAGTAATCGCAAATTTTGACCAATTCTTGATAAAAATCGATAACAAAGCCTAGCTTTCCGCTGCGCTGATCAACAATATTTGCAGATGTACCATTCAGGGTATTCAAAGTCCACTGTTGCAACATGTCACGAAAACGTGCAATCTGGAATAGGCGCATCTGATCGAGCATTACACCAAAATCGCCCCGAGAACCTCCTGCGCCAAAATGGGTTCTTTCGAAAACAGGGATTTGTTGATCAAAGCGCAACGGCCCTTCAGATGGGTGCTCACCAAACTCTTTTGATGGTGGCACAAAATCCCACACACTTGCGAGTGCTTCACCGTTGATGAACATTAGATCTATGGCTTTGGAACGATTTTCATAAATAATCTGCGTATTCTGAAAATCGGTTGGTAAGGTTGAAAAAACACCAATATAAGTTGCGGGGTCTATCTGGCCATCCAGCGTCATTGTATGCCCACCTAAGGCATCACCCTCCAAAGCCTTAGCATCATCTTTGAGTCGCATTGCATAAACTTGCGCTAAGCGCGGCATGAAAATCGAGTTCTGTATCGTTTCAATGGATTGTCCAACTGATAAGGGTTCAATAGTTGAACCATTCTTGCCAACACGTCGTGGTACACCGGTGGGGGATTGCAGAAACTCAATTGCAGCATCTCTACCTTGCTTTGTTCCAATGCCTGCCTCTCGATTTTGGTTTGTAGCTAGTCGGAACAATTTTCCATTAGCATCACGTTCTGGAGCTAGCCATAATTCCATTAGATCCCTAGTAAAACTTAAGGCATATTCTTGCATAGCATAGTAAATAGGAACCTTAACTGTATAAGTTCCAAGTGCAGAATATCCAATAGTCTTATTTTGCGCTTGAGCCACGCCAGCAATATTAATTGCATCCTGGGTATAAATAACGCCAGATTGCTCATCAATGACTGTACTAATAAAATCAGCAATGGAAGGATGCACTCCATGTTCGGGGGAAATGTTCTCTAAAGAATGAGAAGCGCGACGCGAATCTACAATGTAACATTGATCAAATGGTCTAATAGATAGGTTGAAGGATAAATTCTGGTCATTAGGCTTATATTCCACTCGTGGTGCACCATAATCTGGTCCAATATTCATAAAGCGTTCAAGCTCGCGCCATGCTGCGAAAGAACGCGCTAACATATGGTTATCCATTAATCCTAATTGACCTCCTTGGGTAAAAGCGCGAGGCAAGACAAAAAATCCTCTGATAATCAAGTTGTTACTGACAATATCAGCAAGGGAACGACAAATAATACCTGTATCTACAAACATCCCTGCGCCAGTACCACCTGCAAACGATGCAATAATGATCACTTCCAGTTCGTTACCTTTTTGTACCTGCGCTTTCACGCTCATGAATGCTTGTCTGATACTATTCCAAATAATTTCATCAATCTTCATAAATAGTGCTAAACGCCCAAATTGTCGAACTTGCCCCGCGCCACTTGCTAAATCCCACAGAGCAGGTTGTTGTTGTTGACGATAAAATTCTGCATCGAACCAATGTCCAATATGCGGCGCCTGTCCTCGAACAACCTGATCACCCAATTGATAACCATTACCTGTCAAACCAAAAAATTCTTTTTTCGGTTCTAGACGAATTGCTCCTACTGCAATATCTTTTTTACTACCTTCGCTTGATGCCAACTTGGCTGCAACAGATGCTTCTGGCATAGTATCGAAAGACAATAATTTAACATTATCTGGCATCGTTCCTTGATGGGTTTCAATCAAATCCTTTTTTAAATAGGTTAATACCCATTGCCCTGTACCACCAAGCCCAATAACTATAGCTGGTCGTGCCATATTTTTCTCCTTTCAGAAACAAAAGCGATGATATTTAGCGTTTTTTCCAAATGTATTGAACCCGCCAATCACTGTTGATTGGAACGGGCATAGAGCCGTCTTGTAATGTTCTGTGAAATTTGCTGCCCGTTTTAGGATAAAAATCTATCTCAATAGTCTGTTTACCACCTCGTCCTACGCCATTGCGAACTTCTATCTTCTTAAGCCCAAAAACAGATAAAGTTGTAATACGTACTATTCGCAGCCCTTTCGCAACCGAAACGGGGCGAACATCTCCGGATGGGTTTATAAAATCTAGCCGACCGCGCACTGGGTTGGTACGCATCCAAATTAAATAACCAAATAAGATGAATATCCCAATTAGGAAAATTGCCAGAATAAACAGGTAAAAATTGGGATTTTGCCAGATGGGGTCATTTCGAGAAAATCTTATCGAAACAGGATTTTCAAAAGGTCTGTATTTATCGTTTTGATACTTGCCCACAAGTTCCACATGCAGCTGATAAAACCCTGTTTCTTGTAAATTAGTGAACTCACCTAAGAAATGTGAAGAATTTTCAGGATCTACGTATAGCATGAGTTTTTCTTCCCCAGACTGGCCTTCAGCTTTTAGAGTAGCCTCAAACGCCATATTGGGTTCATCAACAAGAATCTTCTGATAAGAAATGGGTAAACTATTTTCGTCAACAATCTCTATTTCTACTTGTAGATGTTGGATTTCCAATTTTTCAGACAAAGTCCCATGTAAGGGGATATTTGCACCATTTTGAGGATTTTTAATAAGGATTTTAAAAATGGACACATTGCCAACTATATAACTATCTCTAATATTTTCGAAAACCTTAAAAGTTGGTTCCGGACAAATTTGAGGTTTGTCTGGGTTCTTTAAACACGGTGCTACACCAGTGACACTTAAGTTATATTCTCCAAGTAAATGTACGGGAATTGGAGTTGTACTTTTCCATTTACTATCAACAAAATTCAATTTGGTTGTAAATTGTTTTCCGGCTGGATCAGAAATAGTGACATTAATATCTATCGGATATATCTCGTTTTGTTCCAAAACAATATCAGGATTTGCTGCATCAAATATTTGATACCTCAGGTGATACGGATAGCGAGGGTCTGATGTTTGGCCATCTAGATCATATTGAGGGATGATGCCGGATGGCTCAATCTTTGATACATTTGCCGCAAAAGGAATAAAAGATGCTTCAATCCCGTCACAGTTACTAGCATCCACCTTCCATAACCCGGCCTGAGGTTTAGAAAAACGGTAATGTTCGATGGCGCCAAATGAGGTATAGTCGACTACCCCAAAAAAATCTGTATCCCCAGCGCCTTTAGTTAGGCTACGACCATTTAGTGTGATATTAACGCTAATATCCTCTCCAACTTTATAAACATCCAACACCGCCCCAGCTAAATATGGTTGGACGGCCAGATTACCACAACTTAATAACTGCGGTGTTACTCCAGCCAAACCACTCATAATTTGATTAAATACACGCGGGATCTCCGTTTGATTTTGCTTGAGGTTGAGCAACTCTCCACCAAAGCCAGTGGCAATTTGGGTAAACAAATTACCATCTCGCACTGAATACATCTTATCGTTATTCATTGCGACAATGTAAATATAAGTGCTTGTCTCTAAATCAATGGAAGGCACCGGATTTTCATCAACTAAATTATTTCGCTCATCTGGAGGAATATTTTCCAGACTGCCGTAAATAAGTTCTGCTCTCTTAATCGCATCATCCCTTTTACGAACAGCATCAGAAAACTCAAAATTTTTTTGGACAAACCTCAAAAAACTTGCATTATAGGCGTCATGGTTCATGGTATCCGCTTCGATGCCACAACCTAAGCTGCCAACACAAGGTGAACCATCTGTAAGCATAATGACAGCCCGTTTGCGGGGTAATTCTCCCAGAGGCTCTGATGATTTAATAATCGCATACGCTTCTTCAAAGGCTCTCAGCGGATTGGTTGCCCCCATATCTTCAGGTTTAATTCGTTCTTCAAGACCGCCTCGAATACGATCCCAATCATCTTGTGAGTTTGGAATAATGGGTGTAAGTGGCAAATCAATGGTTGCATCATCGCCAAAACTAATTACAGCCATACGGTGAATAGCCTTTGGACACAATCCAAGCCGGTTGTTAGCTAACCAATCAAGCGCATACCGGGGAGCATAAAATCGTTGACCGGTAGGATCATTTGGAGGCGCGTTGTTTTTCCCACTCATGCTCCCTGATTGGTCAATAATAAAAATAATATCGAGACCATAGCAATCTGAAGAAACATTTTCGTCTGTTTGAGATGAAAAACCAGAGGGACTGGTCGACAAAGCAGAAGCTGGTACAAACGTAAAAATAGAAAACACAAAAATTATAAAAAGCAGCATTATTTTAGGGCGCATAAAAATATCCTAATTAATTGAGGGGTGTGCATAAATCGATTTTCTTTGAAAACAGCGGCATTAATGCTCAATTTTGAGATGCGACGATGAGTAAGAAGGTAAATTTACTGACTGACGGATAATTTTTCAAGGTGTTTATTGCAAAATTCTGCCACTGACTATGCTAAAAACAAGCCAGTTTTTGAATTATGCACACCCCTCAATTAATTATCAAAGAAACGTATAACAATACCACCTTCGATCTCTTGTTGTCTACGTTTTTGAGGTGTTCCATCCAACTGGTCTTCGGCCATCGCACCATCTCCGCTGGGGACTTCACGCCATATCGTATAAATTTTCGATGGAGAATTTTGTTGTGACTTAATGGAAATGATAACTGACTTATCATTCCCATCTCTTGGGCCCTTTTTTATGCTCATGGTCTTAATATGGAATAGTAAGGGCGATATCTTCGAAAGTTCAACACTTGAATATTTTGCTTGCCGAACCCTCTTACGCAAGTTATTTAAACTGACCTCCGTAAATGGTTCTGAATGCTGTTGAATAACAGCATTCTCACTACTTTCTACCATACTTACGCTTGAGATGGGATGGAGTTGCCCGATACGATAAAATGCCAAGGTTCCGCTATGAACAGGGGCGGTAAGATTATAGATTGAATAACCGAAAAGAGCAACACAACCGATTAAAACGGCCCCCCAGAAACCCCAGAAACTCAAGGGGGATGAAACCAAAGAGTCAGTACGAGAAATTGTGATTTCATCCTTGTTCTTGGAGAAGCGATAATGAATATCGTCAAAAGCACTATCAAAAGAGACCGTAAGAAGGTAATCCCCTGGTTTATCTAAATCCCCCCCAATCTCGCCTTCGAACAGTGATAAATCCGTCAGGGATGGCTTCAACCACACTCTACGTTCTTCTCCCGTTTTGATGTGAATCAATACAGCCTCAACCATTGATGTGCGTTCAGATTGGGAGATCTGGTTCGCTGGTAACGAAGCATCGGTATCACTTTGTTTCAAGCGGGCACCCACTTGCAAGGGATTAACAAAGAGATTAAACCAATTGAGAAACAAATTTTTATGAAGTGAGAATTGACTCTCAGCGATTTCTATCTTTATCGACATAGGGGTCACACGCACTACCTCATATTGGCCTTTTGTGCTGGCTAGTTTTAGAGGGGTACCATCATCTTGGGTAGCTTCAAAAGTGGCGTTCCACTTATATATGCCTACCAAGTGGACAGGCAAGGGCGGGCTCGATACATATGATTTCATCGAAGAGTCGTATGCGAATCCCAGCGGCTGCTCACTGGCATCAGGCAAAGTTAATGAACCCTTTACACTGCCTTGATAAGTCACGTTATCACCAATTGGTTCAGCTATCACTTCTCCCGAAAAATTCTGCAGATTTAGCTTGAGATAAAACGGACGCTGGGGATCAAACACTTGCCCTGGCTCATAGTATTGTGGCAACTCGTTCTTCTTACTTAAAGCCTCTGCATGTAGATTTATTGCGTAGTTATAGTGCACTAACATATAGTTCTGATTGCAGTTCATTGCAAAACGCCATTCGCCAGGGACTGGTCGATCAAAAATATAATACTCGGCAAACCCCGGTTGATCTTTGGCGTCGATCGACAATCGATTTTGAGTTGCAGTATCTCTGCTTGCGATAATTTTTTGCAACTCGCCATCTTTTTCCAAGCTATATGTAAAATTCACCTTGGTATCAGCGTTGGATTTTAAAATATAATATTGCGCACTCTCGAGGAATGGGGGGAGAGTATAACTGCCGCATGCTTCGCGAAGATTGGCGCCTGGGTTAAGTTCCAAATAGATTTGACCTAATTTTTTGGCAAGCGATGCATCAAATGTTGAATTTATTGTTACATATGAACCAGCTTCATCTTCATCATCTGTATCTAAAAAACGACCCCAGGCTTTGGAAATCTCAACAGCTAGCTCAGAAAAAGTTGTGTCTGTCTGTGCAATTAACCAAGCGGATGGCGCTGGACGATCAGAAAACTTTGTGCGTTTATATCTAAGCAATGATGGAATAACATCGTTGTTCAACTTTGCAACAGGATCATATGTTTTTGGGGTTGAGTATGGTGATCCGTTTTTGCTTACAATCAGAATAACAGCTTGTTTACGTTCTGGCCCAGGAATAGTTTCTGCTTCGCTCAAAAGGTCAAAGGCTTTTTTGATACCTGTAACATATGCCTCACCGGATGGATGGGCCGGTTGACGAATTGCAGGCATAAGAGCGGATAAGATTTCTGTTCGTCGGGTACTCCAGGCATCTAAGCCTGCGCCCCTTTGCGGAGAAATCGTCTCCAACGGATGATTTTGTGGTTCAATAGCATTAAGGGAAATAACGGAAATGCGATGTTGAATATCTGGACAGCTAAATAGCACATCGTATCCCATCAAACCAACCAACCATTTAACTGTTTCAGTCTCAATATCTGTCGGAATTGTTTGATCAACCAGGACAACCAAATCCAAAGGGACACATTGTACATCCTGAAAAGGAGGGGCAAAATAATCAAGCGCAGCTACACTTTTCATAGGAAGGAAAAAACTGGCCAACGCCAAAATCAGACAACTCAACGCAACGTGCTTCATAATGTCATGTCCCTCGCCCTGCATCATTGGAATAATACACTATTCTACACCTGATTGTAAAAAAACGAATTGCTTTTGTGACATTTATCGGCTATATTCGGGATTAAGAAATATCCGGGCATGCCAAGGCTTCAACTATGTTGATTATTGTATTTGTTTTAACCGCGCGAGTACTTCATCCAACTCCCCAAAATAACCTTTCAATTGTTCGGTTGCGCCAGCCAAAATCAATGGAATGGCAGCCGTACGCAAAGTTTCAAGAGCAGTAATATAAGCCGTGATATCTTTCTTCTCCAGCCTCACATGAGCATCAAGCAACGCTTTCGCGTCACCCACTTCCTTTTTTATTTTTGAAGCAAGATACCCGGAGGCTTCATTTCGCGCCCGAGGTAACTCTTGCTCCAGCTTCTTGTGCTGTGGGTAAACGCTGGCAGCCTGTTTCAATAACTGCAAACGTTCCACGGGATTGATTTTGGGGTCACGGCTACGTTGAAGCAATTCATCGGCCTGCCGCCAACTTTGTGAGGCTTTGGCATAAGTATCATATTGCTTCAACACGGCTTCATATACAAGAACATTACTCTGGTTTTCATCAAGCTCGCTTAAATCATGCAGTTGATTTAATGCTGCGCGCATGCGCAGATCGGCCGCCGGTTCAGCCAGCGGGCTGGTAGAGGCAATATGTTCCAGGGTTGCCACACATTCGCTCCACTTGCCATCTGCAAACAGGCGCTGGGCGTTTTTCCAGTGGTCTTCCTCGCCAAAAAAAGGTTCGATTCGGGTGCGGAACAGGCTGTCCAATTCCGGGTCGACCTTGTAATCCCCTGGCAAGCTCTCGTAATCAGCTTTGGCCTGATCCAGCTTGCTTTCTTCCAGAAGCTTTTCAAGTTTCTGGTATTTGACGCGCAGATCAGCGCGACGTTCTTCGGCAGCTTTGATTTTATCCAGGAAAGCCTGGGCATTCGCCTGCTCGACCTGCAGAGTCCGGAGAATTGCTTCAGCAGGCAGCAGCCAGATTTCGGTCCACACGGCCTTGACCGCAGCCCGTGCCTGCTCAAATACCTGCAAGTTGCCCACTTCGCCCACTTCCCGCTGGCGCAAGGATTCCTGCGCTTCACCCGAAAGGAGGCTTTCTGCTTCGGCAATCGCATCCTTCAGCTTGCGTGCCAGGTAATTGCTGGCTCTTTCCCGTGCGGCATTATATTTGCCCTGCACTTCTGTGTGTTCAATGTAGGTTTCGCTAGCATTTTGAACTAGTACTCTGACTTGATAAAGATGTAGGGTTGCGGGTAAGATGGATGGCATGAAAAAACATGATGTTGTCCTACTACCCAACGAGAAGAAGAAACTCAAAGCGATTGTTTCGATAGGGCAAAATAAGGCAGCCGTGATTCGGCGCGCGCATATTTTGTTGAAAGTGAACGAAGGTAAAACAGATGCTGAAATCAGCGAAATGCTTTACGTCAGCGAGCAAACCATCCGACGAACCCGTTTACGCTACGAGGCAGATGGCTTGCAGGCAGCTCTGGAAGATAAGCCACATCCTAAACCAGTGTCCAAACTGACCGAACAACAAGAAGCTCATTTAGTGGCGGTGACTTGCAGTGCGCCGCCAGCCGGTCGGGCCCGTTGGACCTTGGAGCTATTGCAAGAGCGTTTGATCCAAGATGGCATCGTCTTGGGGATTGCGCCCGAGACGGTGCGCTTACTGCTCAAAAAAACAAACTCAAACCCTGGCTTGTAAAAAGCTGGTGTATTCCAGAAGTTACCGCCGAATTTCTGCGGAAAATGGAGCACATCTTATGGTTGTATGAGCAACCAGATGACTTGCGGCATCCATTAGTCTGTTTCGACGAGAAAAGCATCCAACTTTTGGCCCAAACCCGACAAGTTTTGGGTTGTAAACCAGGGAAAGTTGCCCGGCAAGATCATGAGTACAAACGAAACGGCACGAGAAATCTGTTTATGCTGGTA
>Ga0116204_1000792_pt1 | contig 18050 bp, 18 predicted proteins | sample LakKivwa52mmetaG_FD_94481 | JGI IMG/M metagenome (GOLD analysis project Ga0116204, IMG submission 94481) | Anoxic lake water microbial communities from Lake Kivu, Rwanda to study Microbial Dark Matter (Phase II) - Lake Kivu water 52m metaG | ecosystem: Environmental > Aquatic > Freshwater > Lake...
AACACAAAAATTCCTGAGACAATTAAAACGAGGGTAACGTCACCTTGTTGTAAAGCACTAGAAAGCTTAGCAGTAAAGGGACGCACACTGAAAACAACGGCTTCATTTCTACTTTTTGTTTTAAATTCGTTATACTCAATCGTATTGGTCATATTGACGATTAAAATCATATAGAAGATGGCTTGCCCTGAGAACACAAACACACCAAAGAAACAGACTGTCAATAAACTAATCGGGATGAACGGAATATAACCTACTGCAAGTAACATGATATATCCGAAGGCTAATGTGAAATACGCATACTTCATCAGTTTTGCCCGGCTAAATCGCTTCGCTAATGTAGAGTAGAAGCTTTGGATTAAGATATTACTAACTCCAAAGGTCGCCACAAAAATCAAGACCATTGTGCCATCATACCCTAACTCCATATAAAAGAAGTTATATCCAAGCGCAACTAATAATCCGGATCCAATCGAATAGAAGATTAAAGCGAGGGAGGACCATAAGAGTTGATCGTTATTAAATATCACCTGAAACATCTTTTTTATCGAAACATTTTCTTCTTTGATTTTGATGTTTCGTGGTTCTTTTACCCCCAAAACCGTTAATAAGGTACATGCGATGAAAAAGATTGCAAAGGTAATCGAAATCATCGAATAACCCCTTACCGCATTTCCAACGGTGGTAAACGAGATGATTGCATTAGCTAAGAAAGCCCCGACCCCCGCAAACACAACAACCATCGTCGCAATGCTATCCCGTTCTTTTTTCTCGGTGGATAAGTTAGGTAGAAGTGACCAATAAGGAATATCATTTAAGGTGTATGCCATTTCCCATAATAAATAGATGACTCCAAAGAAAATCACAAACGCCCATCCCGTAGGACGGAAGTTAAACATAAAAATAATGACAATCGCCGTTAATATCGCTCCAATGAGAATCCATGGTTTGAATTTACCAAATCTCGAATGGGTATTTTCCACAATCGAACCCATAATCGGATCGTTAATCGCATCCCATACCCGGCCAATCACTAACAAAATCCCAATCACACCAAATTGTTCTTTTGTTAGTCCTAACCCAGAAAACTGAACGTACGTAATAAAAAAGGTTGCGACTAATTGATAAATCATATCCCGTCCAATCCCACCAGCACTATACGCCCATTTATTCCGTTTTAAAAGTTTTCGTTCTTGCTCCAACACATTGATTTCCATAAAGTACTCCTTTTTCATGAATCCATTTGACTCCATTATATCAAGATTATTTATCATTATGACAACGTTTTCGAAAAAACCGATCATGAGTCAAATTTGCGCCAATTTTTATCTTTTTGTGATATAGTATTCTGCGGTGAGAATATGGAAAAATTAGAAACTTACGAACAATTCTTAAAAATAAAACCAAATCCCTTATCAATCGTTATGGCGAAGACCGAAACTTGTACGGTCTGTCGCCCGGTTTTGTTTCGTTTAGAGCAACTTCTTCAACATTATGCCGACGTCCCTTTCTATACGATTGACATCGCCAAAGTGGATGAGTTTCGGGGTCAACAACTCATCTTTACTGTGCCCACGATATTGATCTTCGCAGAAGGACAAGAAATTCTCCGGGAATCACGCTTTGTTGATTTTGATCGCATCAAGCGATTGTTAGATCTCGCCACAGAAACTCATTGACAGAAAGACACCTAACTTATAAAATAAAAGATGGGAATGAATGTCTCCCATCGGAAACGAAAACTGCCTTGCGCTGATGACTTCTACAAAAGTAGATCACAGCGCTTTTTCTTTGGAGGGCTTATGCTATTAACCATTGCTTTGATATTCTTAATTGGTTTGCTTGTTTCAGAACTATTCAATCATTTCAAAATTCCCGGTTTGATTGGATTAATCTTGGTTGGGATGGTTGTTGGTCCGTATGGACTGGGTTTGCTTGATGAAACAACACAACTGATTTCCCTCGAATTACGTCAAGTAGCTTTGGTTGTGATTTTGCTTCGAGTAGGCTTACAAATTGATTTAGGAGATTTAAAAATCGTTGGTCGTAGTGCTTTGAAGCTCTCCTTTGTACCAGCACTATTTGAAGTACTTGGTGTTACGTTGGTTGCTCATTTTTTGTTTGGTTGGACGATTTATGAAGCATTATTATTAGCTTCTATTCTCGCAGCGGTATCTCCTGCTGTTGTTGTCCCCCGGATGTTACAACTCATCCAAAAAGGCATTGGAAAAGAAAGACGCATCCCTGAGTTAATAACTGCTGGAGCGTCTTTCGATGATGTCTTTGTCATTGTCTTGTTTGCTTCCGCATTACAAATGGCTCAAACCCAAACCTTTAGCTTGTCCCTCTTTATTCAAGTCCCTGTTTCCATCCTAACAGGCCTTTTACTAGGAGGTGTAGTAGGGCTGTTTCTAGTCCAACTATTCCGTCGTGTTCATCTTCGTGATAGTTCCAAAGTCCTAATTTTACTTGGTGTTTCCGCCTTTTGGGTATATCTTAGCGACCGCATGCCCTTTCAAATTCCTTTCTCAGGTTTTATCGCTGTGATTTCTTCTGGAGCGATGATTCTCAGGTTCTATCCTGTCCTTGCCAAGCGATTGGTGATTAAATTTGAGAAAGTATGGGTAATGGCTGAGTTAATGCTCTTTGTTCTCGTTGGCGCTGCAGTCGATTTATCTGTTATCCCAACGATTGGAGTTTCTGCATTAATCATCCTTTTTATTGGATTAATCGCACGAAGTCTGGGTACCTTTGTTTCAATCACACCCAGTCCGTTTACCCCAAAAGAAAAAGGATTTGTCATCTTTAGTTATCTTCCCAAAGCCACTGTTCAAGCCGCCATTGGCTCGATTCCTCTGGCTTACGGGATCCAATCTGGAAATGCGATTCTTGCCATTTCAGTGCTAGCTATCATCCTCACCGCTCCTTTGGGCGCATTCTTAATTGATCATACCAGCCATTGGCTTCAACCAAAGCAACAAGCAAGCACAAACCTTGTCAAAAACGAACATTTGTAGTATAATATCAACCGTAAGATGAAATAAAAAATCATTTTTTGGAGGTATATTATGAACAAAGTCATTCCCTTATTAAATCGCGAAGTCGCGAACTTTGGTGTACTCTACACCAAACTACACAACTACCACTGGTTTGTCAAAGGATTCCAATTTTATCAATTGCACCAATTGTTTGAATCGCTTTATGATGAAGTAACGGAACACTTCGATGCAGTCGCAGAACGAATTTTAATGTTAGAAGGAAAACCTTTTGCTAGTTTAAAAGAATTCCTTGCAAACGCAACCGTTCAAGAAGCAACCGGCAATGAATCCTTACTAGACATGGTGAAAACCACGGTAGCGGATTTTGAAGTTGTGAACAAAGAATTATCTGAATTAATCGCCGCGGGTCAAGAAGCTGGCGATGAAGTGAGTGTTGATTTAGCTCTCGGCATTCAAGCAAGTTTCCAAAAACATCTTTGGATGTTAAAATCTGTTTTAAAGTAGTGAAAAATGAAAAGTCCAAGTTCGCGAGAACCTGGACTTTTTTTGTTACTTTTTAATCGGATAAACATTCGCCACCGGAACACTAAAGATAAATCCTAAATCTTTCCGCTTCACATCAGAGAATAACTCTTGAATGCTTAAGACAACCGAATCCACAATCGCTTGATTGGGAATGACTGAAAAAATCGTCTTACTGTAAGGGTGGGTATCGGTTAACAGGGATTTCAGTGATCCAAAGAGAGGAATCGATTCGTAATTGCCATGAACGATGGCATGAGCCATGCCTTGGGAGTCTAGAATTGTCGCTCCACTCACGCCATTTTGCATAAAGCGATGAAGAACTTCATCCAGATAATCTTGATCATTCAAAACGATAAATAATGCAAACATCCTTTTCACCTCACGAAACGACAACTTCCACGCCTGCAGCGGGAGTGACGCTATCTAATCCATTGACTTCTCCTGCTAAACTAATGGCTAGTTTTGCAAAGATAGGTCCGGTTGTTTCATAAACTAAGACTGAAGCCATAATGATGGTAATGATTTGAGCCGCCATTTGATTGCCCGTAAACTCGGGTGTGAAGATTTGTCTAACAAGGACTGAAAGTCCAATCGAAATCCCACCTTGCGGTAAGAGCGCTAACCCTAAGTATCGTTTCACCGTTTTCGGAGCTTTCATCGCTACCGCTCCTGAAGTGGCTCCCATCCATTTTCCAATCCCCCGTGCTAAGACATAAGCAACCCCAATCCAACCTACAACCGCTAAGACATCAAGTTCTAAACTTGCGCCAGCAATCGTAAAGAAGAGGACATAAAACGGAGAAATGAATTCATTGACTAAGTTAAAGGTTCGATGAGCATGGCGATCTAAATTGACTAACGTCGTTCCCATCACAATGTTCGTTAATAGCGATGAGAAATGTAGTTCTTTGGCTATCCCAACCGCTCCTAAGATGAAGGCAATACTGATTGCTTTCATCATATCACGATTATGCGATCGTTTGCTGATAATCGATAAAATAAATCCTAAAACAACGCCTAAAATCAACGAACCACCTATTTCTCGTAAAGGAACCCATAACATGGTCCAAATGCTCGTAACAACATCCCCGTTCAGTGCTTCGATCGATAGCCTCGCGAATGAAACCGCAATCCCAAACGCCATGATTCCAAAGACATCATCTAACGCAACAACCGGTAAAATCGTAGAAGTAACAGGTCCCTTTGCACGATACTGCTTCATAACAAGAAGAGTAGCCGCAGGAGCGGTCGCAGCGGACATCGATGCAATCACAATTGAAAAAGCAAAGGTTTGATCAAAAAGAAAGTACATGACAGAGAAGACAATGGTAATCGCTCCGATGACTTCCGCCAAGGTGATTACAAAAACGGTTTTCCCGACTTTCATCAAACTTTTGAGTAAAAACTCACTCCCTATTGAAAAAGCGATGACGGCTAAAGCCAACTCACTAATAATCGTAAAATTGGAAATATCCGAACTCGATAAAAAGGATATCCCCGATCCAAAGATTGCTTGAACTAAGCTAGGCGATAAAAGCAATCCAAATAATAAATATCCCGAAACTTCAGGGAGTTTCACCATTCTCGCTAACTTTCCCCCGATGACTCCAAGTAATAATAATACTGCTAATTTGATCATAACATCCATAATGATACCTCTTTTTCCAAAACAAAAAGCGCACTGGTTCGCCAGTTACGCTTGGTTCACTCCTATGAGGTTAGCTGTCGGGTTCGGGCAACCAATCGCCCTACTTGTTACCAAGATTCACCCCAAAAAAAATGGTTCCCCCACCACTTCCGTATTCGGAGAGTTCGAAGGGTATTTTACACCTCAAAAACAGAATTGTCAATCAGAAAACAAAGGTTTTATTTTAAAACGTTTTCATAGGGAATCACTTCATGAAGAAGAGGCTTATTTTCTTGAAAACGGCTTAAATTTTCAATAAATAAGTCCACAATTCGACGGTACATAAACTGACTTGATGAAGCATTATGTGATGTTAACAACACGTTGGAAAGCCCCCATAAAGGATGCTCTTTTGGTAAAGGTTCCGGATAAACAACATCCAATCCTGCTCCGCGGATGGCTCGATGTTCAAGCGCTTCTACTAAGGCTTCTTGATCAACGATTTCCCCTCTTGCCACATTGATTATCAGTGCTGTTTTCTTCATAAGAGAAAGTCGTTTTCGATTGATTAAGTGGATGGTTTCTTTGCTTAGAGGAATCGCAATGATGAGGTAATCACTTCGAGTAATCAGTTCGTCTAAGCCTTCCATCGTCGTGTAAATTTGATCGAAATAAGGGGGGATTTGGTGAGTTTTTCGGTAACCCAAAATGGTCGTATCGAATGCCTTTAGTCGTTTCGCGATCTCACTACCAATGGACCCCGCTCCGACAATTCCCACAGTGGATTGATATAATTCATATTCATCGGGGATTATCTTCCATATTCGAGCTTTTTGTTGATCATGAAACACCCCTAAATCCCGATTAAAATAGGAGATTTTTGCGACCACATCTTCTGCGATTTGGATGTGAAACACATCTTTCGAATTCGTCAACGCAATCTTACGTTTCTTTAAATCTTCTAAATCCACAGTATTATATCCTGACATTAATAAATGGACCCACTTTAAAGAGGGAAGTTGATCAAGATGATCTTTCGTTAGAAACGATGGATTGCATAACAAAACTTCCGCATCTTGGCAAGAGGTCAACTCTGGTTCAAAGGTAACACTGGGAAATAATGCGATTAACCGTTCAAATTCTTCCATGCGGATTGTTTTTGGATTCACTGAGACTTTCATAACATCACCAACGACATTATATCACGGAAGTGGATTTTCTCAAATCATGTTATAATGATGGAAAACAATGGAGGACGATATCGATGTCACGAAAAAAAATCTGGATCATATTATATGTTATCTTATTCTTATATGCTATCCTGGCTGTTTGGCCAAGAAGTCCTAAAGTGGAATCGAATGCTCTCCTTCTATCATCTAATCAACGGCCCATTCTTATCGCTCACGGGGGCGGAAATAAAGAGTTTCCGGATAATACATTAGAAGCGTTTTATCATGCTTATTCCATTGACCCACTCGTGATGATGGAAACTGATGTCTCCTTGACGAAAGACGGAGTCATTATCCTCAGTCATGATACGACACTCGATCGAAAAACAACTTTACAAAACGCACCAATTATTGAAATTAATTTTGCGGATTTAATGAGCCAACAAGTGGATTTTGGCTATCATAATGTCGTATCTCCCAAGTCGAATGGATTCAATGTCTCAGGAGAGTTGATTCCTTATCGGGATTATTTAGGTAACGCAAAGACCCCACTCGATGTCGAGTATCCCGAAGGAATTGTCGCGCGACACGATACCTTGTTTTTAGCGACGACTTTGCGCGAGCTCATTACTGCATTTCCCAATAATCCGATTAATGTCGAAATCAAACAAAGTGGGGAAACTGGCTTGCTTGCCCTAGCCAAAGTGATGGAGCTCCTCGATGAGTTGGATAGTGAATACAATACCTATTCCCGAATTGTCCTTGCGTCATTTCATAAAGAAATCTTTAATCAGTTTAAAACCTTACAAAAAACAACGCATCCCCAATTACTTTATTCTCCTGAAGCTAATTCAGTAACAACCCTTTTTATTCTCCATTTACTTCGTCTGGATGTCTTTTATGCAGACCAAGTCAGCGTCTTTCAACTTCCAATGAGTCAATTAGGATTGAATCTCGCTACGAAATCGCTCGTCAACACCCTTCACAAACACAACATCGCAGTCCATTATTGGACAATTGATGATCCTGATGATATGCGACACTTGATTTCGATTGGTGCGGATGGAATCATGACGAATATTCCGTCCTTACTCCGACAAGTGTTGGACGAATAACCATTATAGCCCATAAATAATGCCCCTCAAACAAACGTTTGGGGGGCAATTTTTTATAGTTCGTGGAGATTTAAAAATGGCTTTGATTCATCTTGTTCAAACCGTAATACTTTACAAACGATAAAATAGTCTGGATTGTCTTTCGGAAGATGAAGAATTTCTTCTACTAAGCATGTCATTTGAACCCGGCTATGAGGGATGAGAATTGCTGTTTCATCCCAAGTAAAGGGATATCCAGCAAATTTATCATATTTGTCACTGTGTCCTCTTCCGAAATGTCGCGCTATCTCCACTTGAGGCTCTGCTAATGAACTGACCCCAATGATGTCCTTCACTGTAATATTTTTACCAGTCACACTTTGGCTACCAAGTAATAATCCAATGCGGTCATAGTCTAACATTTGCGCCCAAGAACAACACATACCATACCGTTGGTTTCCCTTTTGATAAGCCACAATATTACAACCCATTAAGAACGCTTTTAATTCCATAGTGAGCCTCCTTTAGTGCTTTTTTCGTTTTGCAAGGGTGAGAATTAATCCTAGTGCAATCGATAAATACCCCGCCATAATCACCCGAAAATGCTCGGGGAGTAAGAAAGTAATTGTGTGAGCTGGAATCCAAAATAGGGGGATGGTTTTCAAAATGACAAAACCCACAAATGTTTTCATATCAATGGAGGATATGACAGCTGATAGTGGAACATTGAACAATCTTTTGATTTGACCATTAGCCAAATCAATAAAACCATCGGTGACACGATGAAAAAACATGAATGTTGGAGCGAAAATCAAATTCATCCAAAAACTGATCCAAAACGCAGTTACAATTTTCCCAAACAGGGTTGTTTGACTCGCTCCTGGTAGTAAGCCATTTTGGATTGCACTTCCAACCCCATTAGCAAACACATGGAAGAATAAAACAAACCCCATCCCTAAGATTCCCCAGATGATGAATCGAAGGAGATTGCCTGGTTTCTTATAATAAAATCCAGTGCTGATCCTACGAGCGAGTCCTTCCCCTAAGGAAGCGAGGATCGCTGTTTTTAAAAAGCCCATCAAGTAAGGGAACTGAGTGGTATAATTCGCTATTTGATTTCGGGTAACAGGGATGATGAGTAAAACGGTGATTAGTGTGATCGATAGAATCCATGCAATGTCTGTTTTCTTCATAAATCCTCCAAGGTAACATCATTATAACATGAAGATTTCGCTTTGAAAAGCGACTCCCAATTCTCTTTACACGGAATAAATTTATATATATATAATATATATATAATGAATTCTGAGCGTTCTGTAAGCATATCATTTGGATTGGGGGGGTATCTTATATATAATAGGGTTGCAATACTCCCACCTTTAGGGATGATCTAGGAGGAACTTATGTTAGTAAAAGATTTTGATCCACTGAAAAAACAAATGTTTCAAGTGTTGGACGAAACTGGGAAAGTTGTCAATCCAAAATATTTACCGAAGATTGATAAAGACACCCTGCTTCGGATGTATAAAACCATGTCACTCGGTCGAATCGCCGATGATAAAGCGATTCAATTTCAACGTCAAGGGCGGATGTTGACCTATGCACCTAACCATGGTCAAGAAGCATGCCAAATTGGACCGATGGCCGCTTCAAGAAATCAAGACTGGTTAGTATTAGCTTTCCGTGAATTAAATGCCATGTTATACAAAGGGGTAACGCTCGAACAAGCCTACCTTTATTGGTATGGAAATGAAGCGGGTAGCCGCTTTGATGATGGCGTGAATGTTTTACCTGTTAACATTCCCATCGGTTCCCAATTATCTCACGCTGCTGGTTTAGCCTATGCCGCAAAAGTTCAAAAGAAGGACGAAGTATCCATCGTTTATATTGGCGATGGCGGAACCTCACACGGTGAGTTCCATGAGGGATTAAACTTCGCCGCTGTCTTAGATGCGCCAATGATTTGCATTATCCAAAACAATCAATGGGCGATTTCCACTCCTCGCCATAAAGCAACCCGTGCCCAAACCCTTGCGCAAAAAGCAATTGGCTATGGCATTCCTGGGATTCAAGTTGATGGTAACGATGTGTTAGCGATGTATGCCGTCACCAAAGAAGCCATTGAACGGGCTCGGAAAGGTGAAGGTCCAACCTTAATTGAAGCGGTCACTTACCGAATGGGGCCTCATACCACTTCCGACAATCCTAAATTATATCGCAGTGATGAAGAAGTGGCTTCGTGGGAAAAGAAAGATCCGATTATTCGGTTCAAAAACTACTTGGTTGAATTAGGCTATTGGTCCGATGAACAAGATGAAAAACTTCAAGAAGAACAAAAACAATATGTTTTGGATACTTTCAAGAAAGTCGAAGAATCTGGACTTGTTCCATTAGAAGATGTGTTCCGTTATACTTATGAAACAATGCCGAAACACTTACAAGAACAATTAGCAGAATACAAGAAATATCTCAAATCGGAGGGATTATAAGATGGCTACCCTAAACCTCTTAGAAGCGGTCAATACCGCATTAGATCAAATGATGGAAAAAGACGAACGGATCGTTGTTTATGGCGAAGACGTTGGTTTTGAAGGTGGCGTGTTCCGCGCTACAGCAGGATTACAAAAGAAATACGGCGAAGATCGTGTCTTTGACTCACCCATCGCTGAAGGTGGAATCGTTGGTACTGCAATCGGAATGGCAATTAATGGCTTAAAACCCGTTGTTGAAATTCAATTCTCAGGATTTATGTTCCCTGGATATAATCAAATCGTTACCCATTTAGCCCGTTACCGCAATCGCTCTAGAGGAAAATACACCCTTCCCGTTGTTGTTCGGATGCCTTATGGTGGGGGTGTTAAAGCTTTGGAACACCACTCGGAAAGCTTAGATAGTTTATTCGCTCACATCCCAGGTTTAAAATTAGTCGTTCCATCCACTCCATACGATGCGAAAGGATTACTCGCTTCTGCGATTGATGACCCCGATCCCGTCATTTTCATGGAACCGAAACGGAATTACCGTGCGTTCAAACAAGAAGTTCCAGATGAACTCTATAAAATTCCATTAGGAAAAGCAAAAGTCGTTCAAGAAGGCAAAGACATCACTGTCATTTGCTGGGGTGCTTTGGTTCGTGAAGTGGAAAAAGCAGTGAGCTTAGTTCCGAATGTTTCTGTAGAAGTCATCGACCTTCGTACGATTGCTCCTCTTGACCAAGATACCATCATTGAATCGGTTAAAAAAACAGGTCGTGTTTTAATCGTCCATGAAGCGTACAAATCGTTTGGACCTGGTGCTGAAATCATTAGTTTAATCAATGAAAAAGCCTTCCTCTATTTAGAAGCCGCTCCGGTTCGTCTCGCTGGCTTCGATGTGACAGTTCCCTTACCAAAAGGAGAACACCATTTCATCATCGAACCCAAGCAAATCGCCCATGAAATCAAAAAAATCATGGCGTTCCAACCCTAGGAGGGATTCATATGTATGATTTTAAATTCGCCGATATTGGCGAAGGGATTCATGAAGGAAAAATTTTAAAGTGGAATTATAAAATTGGTGACGCCGTTAAAGAGGGCGAAACTTTAGTCGTCATTGAAACCGACAAAGTCAATGCGGAAATTCCTTCCCCTGTCTCTGGCACTCTGAAAAGTTTAGGCGCGAAGGTGGGCGATCTCATTCATGTCGGACAAACCCTGGTTATCATTGATGAGCAAAACATTAATGAGTTCTTTGGACCCGCAAAAACCGCGGTTCAAGAAAGTGAAGAAGCCGGTGTTGTTGGTGAGTTAGTCGTAAGTGAAGAAATCATTGCTTCTTCGATTGAACAAGCTCCGGTGGAAAAAGTATCAGAACGCAAGATTATTGCCTCTCCAGTTGCTCGTAAATTGGCTAGTGAACTAGGTGTCGATATCCGTACCGTCAAAGGTACTGGCGAAGCTGGCCGGATTATGAAAGAAGATATCTATCGCACATTCGAAGCGCGCAAACAACCAAAGGTTGGTGAAGTAACTCCTGAAGTGCCCTTACCAAAAGTGATTGAGGTAGAAGCAACCCCATCTAGCGTTCCATTAAAACCACGCGTTGATTTGTCTCATGAAGTGGGCCGAAGAGAAAAAATCTCCATGGTTCGTAAAGCGATTGTCAAATCGATGACGATATCGAAACAAATCATTCCTCACACAACCTTACTCGATGAACTCGATGTAACCGATTTAGTCAATTTCCGTACCAGCAATAAAGCATTAGCTCAAGATCATCAAGTGAAACTAACGTATATGCCCTTTGTTATCAAAGCTGCAGTATTAGCTTTGAAAGACTATCCATTATTTAACGCAAGTTTTGATGATGTCGCTGAAGAAATCATTTATAAAGACTACTACAATATTGGTATCGCCATTGACACCAAAGATGGTTTAATCGTTCCCAACGTGAAAAACGCTGACCGCTTAGGAATTTTCCAATTAGCGAAAAAAGTCGAAGAATTACAAACCAAAGCCCAAAACAAACAATTGGTCTTAGAAGACTTAGCCAAAGGAACCTTCTCCATTACCAACTTCGGTGCGTTTGATGCCTTATATGGTGCGCCAATTATCAAACATCCTGAACTAGCTATTTTAGGGATTGGCAAAATCACCAAGAAACCGATTGTAAAAGACAATCAAATCGTAATTGCGGATATCTTACCAATCTCCTTAACCGTTGACCACCGGATTATTGATGGTGCTGATGCAGGAAGATTCTCGATTCGCTTTAAGGAATATTTGAAGAACCCATTGTTCTTGTTAATGAACTAGGATGTGATACTCATGAAACAATATGATGTTATCGTTGTCGGCGCTGGCCCTGGGGGCTATGTCGCAGCGATAAAAGCGCGACAACTTGGCTTCACTACCGCAATCGTAGAAAAAAATGCGATTGGTGGCGTGTGTTTAAACTGGGGATGTATTCCCACAAAAGCCATGTTAAAGAGCGCAAAACTCTATCAAACCTTTCTTCACGGAGCGGACTATGGGATTCAAGTGGATCCTAGTACGGTAAGTGTTGATTATGTTGGTGTTTTAAATCGAAAAAATAAAATCGTCAAACGATTAACTGGTGGGGTTAAGATGCTATTAGAGAAAAATGGCGTCGAAATTTATCAAGGCACGGCGGTTTTCGCTGATGCGAATACCGTTCATGTTGGCGAAGAAATCTTGAAGACAAAGAACCTCATTCTCGCGACAGGCGCTTCTCCCATCTTACCGAAAATTGAAGGGCTCCATGAAGCATATCAAAAGGGGATTGTCAAAACCAGTAAAGAAATGCTTGATCGCAACACGCCTATCAAACACTTAGTGGTGATTGGCGGTGGCGTCATCGGAGTCGAATTCGCCTCGATTTATGCTGCGTTTGGTTCCAAAGTTACAATCATCGAAAAACTACCTGTAATCCTCAATCAAATTGATGATGAAGTACGAGATAGTTATTTAAAACTACTCAAACGTCAGAAAATCGAAGTCATTACCAACGCACAGGTGTCCAAGATTAATAATCAAACGGTCACTTATGTCAAAGACAATCAAAGTGTTTCTGTTGAAGGGGATGTCATCCTCGCCGCTTTAGGTATGGTTCCCAATACCAATGGATTAGAAACCTTGAAATTGGAACTAGAAGGTAGAGCGATTAAAACCAACCTCCAATGTCAAACAAGCATTCCCCATGTGTACGCGATTGGGGACGTTAATGGAAAATCCATGCTCGCGCATACGGCTTCTGCCGAAGCCATTGTCGCAGTCGAAACCATTGCCGGTCATCAAAGTGCCATGGACTATGAAAAAATACCTTCCGCAATTTACGGATTTCCAGAGATTGTTACCCTGGGTCTAACCGAAAAAGAAGCGAAATCCAAAGGGTTAGATATTCTAATCTCAAAATTCCCTATCGCCGCAAATGGAAAATCGTTAGCGGATGGGGAAACCGATGGGTTCATCAAATTAATCGCAGATGCGAAGTACCATGAAATCCTTGGAGTTCATATTCTTGCAACCAACGCTACCGAAATCGTGCCAGAGTTAACATTGGCGATGAACTTAGAAGCGACAGCTGAAGAGATTGTCAACTCGGTTCATATGCATCCAACCCTAAGCGAAATCATTTTAGAAGCCGCTCACGGAATCATCGATAAACCCATTCATATTTAAAGAAGAAACGCACGATTGCTCGTGCGTTTTTTAATGGAATAATTGTCTGAGAATCGCCTCTTTTTGAGAATGATCTTGTAAGAATTTCAAGATGGTAGAGACAAGAAAAGGTTGATTGAGAAGCGCTTTAATGTTCTGAAAATCAGGGTCGATAGCGTTAATTTCTTGAATCATGCCCTTTATAATCGAGAACTCAAAAACTGGAACTCCTTGAATCGATACACTTCTTGTAAATGGCGAGGTTTCGCCATAATTCCATGAATGGGTTCGATATTTTTCATTGGCGATTGCTTCGATCCGTTCTAACTCTCGGGGTTCGATTCTTCGAATTTCAAGAGGGATTAGTTGTCGCTCTTCAAAAGCTTTGAGAAACTCACTCATGAAGGTTAAGACATCCTTTTCAATCGGCAGGGTTGGATAAATATTACAAACCTGTGCACGATTGGATGCAATCGAACTCTTCTCTTTGGTTAAAGGGTGTTGGTGAAGGAGTTTTCCTACCCGACTCAAATCGGTATGGAACAACAAGGTCCCATGATGAATCAATCGATTCTTATGAAACCCTTGGGCATTGCCAGAAATCTTTTTATCTTCTAAATAGATATCACTTTTCCCATGGAACGAAGCTGGTATCCCTAAATCACGAAGTGTCTCAATAATGGGGTCAAGGATTGCTTGGTAGCGACTGACTTTCCCTTTATAATCATTGGTTATCCATGTAAAATTAATGTTTCCTAAATCATGATAAACGCATCCTCCGCCACTGATTCGGCGAATCACAGGAATCTGTTGTTCGTGAGCATAGAGCAAGGAGACTTCATGATATGGATTTTGATTACGCCCTAAGATGATGGAAGGAGCGTTTCTCCATAGATAAAACAAATCTTGAGTGAGATCGGCTTCTTTTAAAAAGTATTCTTCTAGAGCTAAATTAAAGGTGGGGTCAAGATGATTTTGTAAAATCGTTTGCATATCTTGTCTCCTTTATTGATTCAATACGCGGTACAAATACTCCGAACGAAAGACGTATTGCTGCGCTTGATAGACATGATCTTTAAACGCAAATTGGTAGAGTTGTTTACCTTCATAAATTTGGACATTCCGCCCGATATCAGAGGGTAAGGTGGGAATACTTTTGGCAGAAAAGAATAAATCAACTTCCTTTCCAAAATGAGTTCCACGGTAATAATAACCCTTTTGATCCATCGTTAAGAGTCCTTCCCCAGCTAATACGAGTTGGTTATCTTGATAAGACTCGACAAAAACGGGACTTTGGTACACAGTATCTGGGTATTCATTCCACTCTTTTTCCACTAGATCACGTTGATGGTAAAAAGCTTCCTCGAGGGGAATGTTTCCAAACATGCCATTTTCAAATCCATCAAAGGAAAATTGGCATTTAGGGCAATGGATATGAGTTTTATGGTTTTCAAGACCTAGGTGGTTACAGTTGGGACATTGATAGATTAAATTTTCTAGGTTTGCATAATCATTCTTCTTCACTTCCATATGCCGTTCACGACAATACTTCGCGGACTCATTATGAAGGGCAAGGGAAATCACTTCATGGATTTCTTCGATTGTTTTTGAATTCACTTCTTCTACAGTCAACAATCGTAACACTTTCGTTGTTATTCTGCCTTTAAAGGTTTTCTTAGACCAAGGTGGGTTAACAAAATAGGCATTTCGATGTCTCGCAACAAAGACATCGACCTTGGCTTTTTTAATCAATTTAGCAATTGCTGTGTTAAATGGGAGAGTGTCTCCAATGGCCGAGATTTGCCCTTCTGGAAAAATACCAATAATCCCGTTTTGTTTTAATATGTCAAATGCCTTTCGCACAGCAACAAGGTCGGTTTCAAACAAACTTTTTGGTATTGCTCGGGCTAATTTCAAAAACGGTTTTGAACCCGACTGATACAATAGTTTGTCCGCCGCAATGTAGGTAATTCGTTTGGGATAGACCGCATTGGTCGTGTAGATGAAATCATGAAAAGATGTATGATTGGATAAAACAATACAGGGCCTTGTGATTTTATTTTGAATCATAATCCGGTGCCCTTTGAAGTATCCAAACAACTTGAGAAGACCTCCGAGAAGGAGATAAAGAATGGGATTAGGACGTTTCACCTTAGAGATTTTGGAGGATGGCTTCGGCGTTTTCATATTGACCTTCAATCGATTTGCGAATCGATTCATGGGTAGTTTTGTTAATCTTATACTTGGTACTAATATAGATTCCGATGCTCATAAATAATAGGGGTGCAATCACCAAGATCAATCGAATCACAAACATGGCTGAATCAGGTTGTGCCGTAATCGGTGCAGCTCCTGGTTCACGCTCAACGAATCCTGCAAGACCTAATATAAACATCACTAGACCAAGGCCAACCCCTTGGGCAATCTTATTAATGAAGTTGGTAAAGCCAGACATTTGGCCATCTAATCGTTTTCTAAACCGTAATTCTCCGGCGTCAACGATATCCCCATACATCGTGTGCGGAACTAATCCAGGTCCCGAAATCCCGAGACCCATTAATGCGCCAATTAGAAAAATAACAAGGGGATTAACGTTTGCAGGAACAAAGAATAACACCACAGCCATAATCATCCAAAGCAAAGCACCTAAGCGATAAGCGGTTGTTTTTCCATACTTTTCAATGATTTTAATATAAATCGGTAACGCAACGATTTGCATTGCAAACATCAATGCTGCCGCAATCATCCCCACAAACGAACCCGAGCCACTAGCAGTCACATCTTTGGTAATATAGAAATCGACGTAAAAGAAAAACAAACCACTCATAATTGCCATCGACATTTGTAAGACTAAGAACATACCTAAATATTGACGGAACGGTTTTAATTGAAGGGGCCGAGCCATTTCTTTGAGATCTAACTTGCTTTGTAGAGGAGCTGAAACAATTTCTTCTCTCACAAAGGCACCGGTTATAAATACACTAATTGCAAATAACAATCCAAAACTAAGAGACATCACTTGATAGCCCATCGCTTGTGTTTCAAACATTTGAACCATAATTCCTGGTAGTGCAACACAAAGAATCGAAGCGAAGATACTAAATGCCAACCGAAAGGAATTATAACTAGCTCGTTGTTGATAATCCGATGCCACTTCACTGGATAGGGAGTAATAAGGAATCATAACTGTAGTCTGTACTGTAGTGAAAACAAGATAACTTACTAACACTGCAATCACTCGCAAAAAAGTTTGGTCAAAGGAATATGGGAAAAACAAGAAGTACATCGACAATAATACGAGTGGACTGGCTACCATTAAATAGATTCGCCGTTTACCGAAACGTGATTTCGTACGATCGGAGATGAAGCCCATTAATGGATCGGTAATCGCGTCCCACACTCTTGCAAACAGTGTAACAAAACCAATCCAAAAGGGATCAATTCCAACTGTTAGAGCCAAAAAGGGTGCATAAAGAAAGTTGACAATGTTAAACGACCCTCCCCCAAAAATATCAGCGGAAGCGAAAAACAATTTCTGTGACAATGTGTGTTTTTTCATAAGTGCTCCTTTAAATAGATGTGTCTCTATTATATTGTATTTTAGCCATTTTTCATTCACTTTCTCTTGTTTTTTAGAAAAGAAAAACGGACGAATCGTCCGTTTAATCATGAATGATGGGAATTTTTTTGTTCGTGAATCGCTTGGTCAATCGAAATTAAGAGCGCCACATAAAATTCTATGTTCTCACTCGCCTGAATATCGAGTTCATAGGCATCGCCTAAGCTAAACCATTTTTTTGCAATCGATGCTTTGACAAAGCCGTTTTGGATTAATTGGAATTGGTGTGCAAAAATTTCGCCTTCCAAAGTGAACTCTCCAAAATGGGATTCAATATCAATCACTGGTCGCAACAAACTGAACCGTTTGCGAATGAGGGCTACTTGGTTCCCGAAGCCATCCAATAGTGTAAATGTCGGTAATAAACGAAATATTTTCCATTGGAGCGTATAGAGAAGTTGATTGGTTGCTTGAGAGAATATGTCTAGTTTTTTCGGGATCGAGAAAAATCTTCCTGCTACTCGAAAGACTTCATTTCCTTGTTGGTCATATACTACATAGTTATCAACCAAAGAAAAGATTTTTTGCTTAATGTAGAAACTAGGCATCCTTATTCCTTCTTATCTTGGGATTGAGCTTTTAGTTGACCACCCGTAAATCCCGCTAACAAACTTGCAAGATCGAGTCCTGTGCTTTCTTTTACTGCCTCTAATACTTTGGATGAGGATTGCATCACGTCGCTAATTAACTTCGTTGAGTTACCATCGCCGTACATAACAATCTTTTCGGTTTGAGCAAGTGGCGTTGCGGCTGCTTGAACGATATTTGGTAAGACTTGGCTATTCAAAATCAGTTCTAGAACAGAAGCCTCACCCATGCGTTTCATCGCTTCGGCTTTTTTCTCAATCGCTTCGGCTTC